>Ga0160420_100405_pt1 | contig 19502 bp, 26 predicted proteins | sample CelAP2metagpilot_FD_108197 | JGI IMG/M metagenome (GOLD analysis project Ga0160420, IMG submission 108197) | Phycosphere-associated microbial communities from algal ponds in Kailua-Kona, Hawaii, USA - Cellana AP2-5-5 metagenome pilot | ecosystem: Engineered > Artificial ecosystem > Aquaculture >... | reverse complement strand
TTTGTGTTTGTGGGTGTGTGTGTGGGTGTGTGGGCGTGTGTTTGTGTGTGGGTGTGTATGTGTGTGTGTGTATGTGTGGGGGTGTGGATGTCTGTGGGTGTGTGGGTGTGTGTGGGTGTGTGTGTATGTATGTGGGTGTGGGTGTGTGTGGGTGTGGGTGGGTGTGGGTGTGGGTTGGTGGGTGTGCATGTGTGAGCCCTCCAGCATTGTGACCATGCATTTCTCCTTCTTCTGCGTGTGTTTGCGACCATCCCTTCCTCCCTCCCGCCCTCCCTCCCTCCCTCCCGCCCTCCCTACTTACCACCAACCCCGGCATGGGCGCGCCCACCGAGCCCGGCTTCCCCAGCTCGGCCTTCGGGCGGACCACGGCCTTCACATTCGCCTTCAGGTCTTTGGTCTTAATCACGCGCTGCTGCCCATTCAGTTCAAAAATGACGTCGCGGTGACCCGTGGCATCCACCTCCCCCACCCCGTTTAATTTCACAAACAATGTCTTGCCGTGCTCCAGCTCCACGCTCACTTCCTGCCCGATCCTCATCCCTTGGAGAAACGTCCGGGTATCCAGCACGGACACGTCATCGTACTCCTTGTAGAACTGCTGGTACTTGGCGAAGACCTGACGGGGAGGGAGGGAGGGAGGGAGGGAGGGAGGAAGGAAAAGAGGAGGGGGTGACATTCCTCATCTGTCTGTGTACTAGAACAATCCTCTCTGTCCTTCCCCACCCCCTACTTCCCCTCCCTCCCCTCCCTCCCCTTCTTCATTCCTCCTCACCTGCGGGTATTGCGCGTACGTCATGACATCCACGTCCCGGATGTGCTTCCCATACAGATCCAGCAAGCCCTGCTTCTCGTCCTCGAAGGCAAAGGCCGGCAGCTCTGCCCCAGGTCGGCCGTCAAAGCAGGCTTTGCCGTTGGGTAACGTTCGGCCCTTAAGGACATGTGTACGCAAGGGTTCCGGGAAACCAAACGGAGGGATGCCTAGGGAGGGAGGGAATGAGGAAGGAAGGGGGGGACGGGAGGGTGAGATATCAAATGGGAATTTGGGGCGTGCGAAGGAGAGAGGGAGGGTAGGAAGGGGGGAGGGAAGGAGGGAGGGTCGGCGGAGTGTCGAGGCCTGCTGCTGCTGCGGCCATCCTTACCTAGATACCCTTGGAAGTATTCAATGACCGAGTTAGGGAAAGAGAGCTCTTCGGCACGGGCCCGGACGTCGGCCTCGCTCAGTTTGTTCTGGACCATGAATTGCGCGAGATCCCCCACCACCTTGGAAGAGGGGGTTACCTGCAGGGAGGAAGTGAGGGGATGACGGTGAGAAAATGGAGCGGGATGAATGGATGTTGACTGAACTGGATGAAAGCGAGGGGGGAAGGAGGGTGGAGGGAGGAAGGAAAGAAAAGGGGAAAAAGAGGGACACAGACCTTGATGATATCCCCGAGGAGGCGGTTGGCGGCGGCGTAGGCCTTCTTAATCTGCGCCCACTGGCCTGTCAAGCCCAACTGTGTGCTCTGGAACATCAGGTTGGTCAACTAGCAAGGAGGGGGGGAGGAAGGGGGGAAGAGAGGGAGGGAAAGAAGACGTGAATGCAACTTGCTCACATTCACGTGACGCCGCCCACTCCCGTCCTCTTATCTACGCTCATTCCTGGCTTAGCACTTCCATTTCCTCCACGTCCTTCCTCCCTCCCTCCCTCTCTCCCTTCCTCCCTCCCTCCCCTCACCTGCCCCCCCGGCATCTCATGCTCGTACACATCCGAGCTCCCACTCTTCTGCCCGCTCTCAAAGGGGGCATACAGACCCCGGGCTTCCTCCCAATACTCGTTCACCGCATTGATCTCCGCCATATTCAAACCTGTCTCCTGCGGTGTGTTTTTCAATGCCCCGACAATCGCGCCCAGGCTCGGCTGGCTTGTCGTTCCGCTCATTGCGTCCATGGCAGCATCCACCGCGTCCGCTCCTGCCTTCGCCCCGGCTATCATGGACGCCACACCCGTGCCCGCTGGTCGAGAAAGGGAGGGAGGAGGGAGGGAGGGGAAGAAAGGGTGAATGAGTGGGATTGTGTCCTCACCACCTCATCCCTATCACACATGTCCCTCCCTCTACACCCCTTCCCCAATCCCCCCGTCCCTCCCTCCTTCCCTACCTGAGTCGTGAGTATGCAGGTGCAGGGGCACATCCGGGAACTCCCTCCTCAAGGCAGTGACCAGCAGCGTGGCGGCCTCGGGCTTCAACAAGCCCGCCATGTCCTTCACCGCCAGCACGTGGACTCCCAAGCCCACCAATTGCCGCGCAAACTCCAGGTAGTAATCAAGGGTGTACGGCTTCCGGGTAGGATCCGACACGTCGCCACTGTAGCAGATGCTGGCCTCAATGATGCCCCCCGCCGCACCGACTGCATCGATGCCCAGGCGCATATTTTCTATGTAATTCAAGGAGTCGAAGACGCGAAACACGTCCATCCCGTGTTTCTGCGCCAGCTCGCAGAACTTGAAGACGACGTTGTCCGGGTAGCTTGGGAGGGAGAAAGGGAAGGAGGGAGGGAGGGAGACAGGGAGCGAGGAAGGGTTAACTCGTGTGGTCTCGGTCTCGTGTACGGCAAAACATAAAGCAATGAAGTTTTTCTTCCCTGTCAGGAATCACAGATAACGGGACAGGAGGGAGGGACAGGAGGAAGGGAAGGAGGGAGACACATACCTACCCACTTTCTCACCTTGTATACCCTACTGCATTCGCCCCGCGCAACAGCATCTGAAACGGAATATTTGGAACTGCCTCCCTCATCAGCGCCAGTCGATCCCACGGGTCCTCCCTCAAGAACCGCATGGACACGTCAAAAGTCGCCCCCCCCCAATTCTCAAGGCTGTAGGCCGGGGCCAGGGCAACGCTGGTCGCCTCGGAGATTTTAAGTAAATCCCGCGTTCGCACCCTAGTGGCCAGGAGGGACTGATGCGCATCCCGCCAGGTCGTGTCGGTGATCAAAGTCCCCTTGTGCTTACGCACGGCCTGCGCGAATCCCTTGGGTCCTCGCTCCAGGTAAATCTGACGGAGAGACTTATCCTTCCGGGGGGGGGGGGGAGGGAGGGAGGGGATGGTGGGATCGATGACTGAGCAGGGAGGACCGGAAGCACCGAGAGAGGGGTCAGGGCCGTTGACGATGGTGTGGCCGATGAATGTTAGCAGTTTCTGACCGCGGTTGGAGGAGGAGACAGGGAGGAGCAGGGAGGGGTTGCGGGCGATGAAGCCGGTGTCGACCTGGCCGTGGATGAAGTCTGTGAGCACGGGGAGGGAGGGAGGAAGGGGGGTAGAAGTAGGAGAAGCGTGAACGTTTGAATATAACCTCTCAGTCATTGTCATTTTTAAATACACCACTCCCTCCCCCTCCCCCTCCATCTCTCCAGAGACCAACAACCCCCGACTCACCAGGGTGGGAGAGGAGGTTAAGGACGAAGGATTTGTTGGTATGCACGCCCCGGACACGAAACTCCTTCAAGGCACGTTGCAGCTTCATGATGGCGTCGTGGCGGTTGGTCGCCTGGAGGAGAGGGAGGGGGTAAGAAGGGTTGGTTCACGAGGCAAAGGTCAGTGTGTACATGATGCCGTGTTGTACAATAAGGCTGGGCACTACATCATATTCCTTCTTTCCTCCTCCCTCCATCTTTCCCTCTTTCGAGACTTACCTTGCTCGTAATCTTGATCAGCAATGAATCGTAGTACGGTGTAATGTTGGCCCCGACAAAGCCTGATTTTATCGAAATATCAGGTCAAATTATCGATAACATCGGCTAGTCAACATATGACATGAATTTATTGAGCAGGCTCACATGTATGTATGTATGTTGACAGAAACTTACCTGGGCCATCGTCGATCCGCACCCCCATTCCTCCGGGCACCCTAAAGACATCAATGCTGCCGCTGTCCGGCTGGAAGTCCCTCGAAGGGTCCTGCGAAAGGAAGGAGGGAGGGAGCGGGGAGGAAAGCAGTGGGTGAGTGAGGGCTTGGGAGGAAATGCACCGCAGGCAGGTCACAGGCATGGAAGGTGGGAGGAAAGGAGAGGGGGTAGCGTACCTCAGTCGTCACCCGGCACTGCATTGCATACCCACTCGTCTTTATCTTCTCCTGGACTAAGCCCAGGTCCTCGAGGCTCGCCCCCCCCGCCAGTCGAATCTGAGACTGAACAATGTCAATGCCCGTCACCTCCTCAGTGACCGTGTGCTCCACCTAATTGTGTGGAAAGCGCGTGGAGAGCGGGTGGAAAGATAGGAAGAGGGGGGGAGGGACGGGCACATGAGGAATAGCACAAGCAGTACGAAAAGCAGAAAGGGGAGGGAAGGGGAGGGAGGAAAAGAGGGAGGGAGATGGGGAACACCGAGCCCGCCCCCACACCTGGACCCGCGGGTTGACTTCAATGAAGAAATGCCTCCCCTTCTTATCCACCAAGAACTCCACTGTCCCTGCACACAGATACTTGGCTGCCCCTGTCAGTCGCAGGGAGTCGGCAAACATGGCCTCGCGAGTCTTCTTGCTCAGACCCTGGGCCGGCGCCATCTCCACCACCTGAGAACACGGTGAGGAGGGGAGGGAGGGAGGGAGGGATAGGATCAAGTCCGCACATTCTATTTTTAAGTGTCTTAAAGATAGCGGAGTCGCTTCCAGTCATTCCCCTTCCCTTCCCTCCCATCCTCCCTCCCTCCCTTTCCATCTCCCCTGCCCTCCTCATCCACCTACCTTCTGATGCCGGCGTTGCACCGAACAGTCCCGGTCGTACAAGTGGACGACATTTCCCCGCCCGTCCCCCAGGATCTGCACTTCAATATGCCTTGGTTGGTCCACGTAATGCTCGATAAAGACGTCGCCATTCCCAAAGGCACTCAGGGCCTCGCTCGACGCCCTCTTGAAATTTTCCTCCAACTCCCCCGCGTCCCTCACCACCCTCATGCCCCTCCCTCCCCCCCCGTGGGCCGCCTTGATGATCACCGGGTAGCCCACCTCCATCTCCTCAATCTCTCTCCTTGCGTCTTCGTAGGTAGAGACAGGTCCATCCGTGCCTGGGACTACGGGCACCCCGTGCTTGATCGCCAGCTCCCTCGCCTTGGTCTTATCCCCAAACGTGTTAAGTTGCTCAATGGTAGGGCCGACGAAGACGATGCCGTTTTCGGTGCACGCCCGCGCAAAATTCGGATTTTCAGACAGCAGTCCATATCCTGTGGTTTCAGCAACGAGTGTATGTAGGTCGCACGGACAAAATAAAGGTTACAAATGAAGTGTACAACTGTGTTAGATCTACAGGGATCAAAGCATCAAAGCAAGTCCTCCTACCCTCCTTCCCTCCCTCCCTCCCTCCCTCCCTACCTGGGTGGATGGCATCGACCCCGTTTTTCTTGGCCGTCTGGATGATGGATTCAATGTCGAGGTACGCCCCTACGGGTGACTTATCCGCACCGACGAGGAAGGCTTGGTCGGCCTTGTACCGATGTTGGGTGAAACGGTCTTCTTTCTGTGAGAGGGAGGGAGGGAGGGAAGGAGAGAGGGAGGGAGGGAGGGAGGGAGGGGATGACGAGCCAACTGAGAAAGGGAAGGACCACAGACCTTACTTTCTAATACACCCACATACGACAGGACACAAGTTTAAGCGAATGACGTACCGAGAAAATACCCACGGTGGGAATCCCTAACTCGGAAGACGCGCGCATGATACGCGTGGCAATCTCACCGCGGTTGGCGGCCATCAACTTCTTGAACGGGGCGTTCGTAGCGGTGCTAGACAGACGCTGCTGCTGCGGCTGCGACAGCTTTAGCTGAGCATGAGGGAGGATTGCCGAGACGGTGCGGAGGGTGTAAATGTCTGAGGTGCCCATAATCAAGGAGGATGAGATGGAGCGAAGCGCGTGGCTGCTCCTGGCGAGGGGGCCGCTGCGGGAGATGGCAGAGCGGAGGCCATTGCTGCTGCTACTGCAGTTGGATGCCCCTCGGATGCTGCGCCCGATGAAACGGGCCTGTAATGGTGATATCGATAGGGTTTGAAGGGGGTGAATGGATATGTTGGTGAGAATGTTGGTAAATGCTCATTCTGATATTGCAAGGTGGGACAAAAGCGCAACAAGTGGTAACGCGTAAGGTGTGGGTGAGAGTTATATGGATGCTCATGCGGCTCTGATGGCTGCTGATGAGAGCAATTGTTGTTTTCATCTAGCGCGACATGCGCGTGTGATAGGAGTATGAGTCTGGTGTGAAATGCGCTTATGGGGCTTCAACTACTACGCCACCCATGTAGCTGACCCTCCATCCACCCGCTCTAATTCTCTTCTCCCCCCATCGACGCCACAATCTCGCGCCCATTGACACGTAAATATCATCCTGCTCACACATTACTCATCCTCGTACCTGGAGCGACATTTATCAGTGCGGTAGGGTTCGAGCGAGGGCGAACCAGAACAAAGCAAGCGATATGTTTTAACCGACGAGGACGAGGGTTTGGGCACAGAAAAGAAGCAAACGAGTGGCGCGGGTCCTCGCGGCTCTCGCTCTTCAGCTGGTGGACGATCCTGTGATGGCGGAGAGGGCATAGATAGGGCAGAGTGAGTCGTAGTGGGGGTTGGGTGGGCAAAGGACACGACAGTATGTACGAGTTGAAGAGACAGTGATAATGTTGATGTGGGATGTGAGCGAAAACAGGGGCGCACTGCGTGTGCCCATAGAGGCTTTGCCTTTTTCTAAACAGTGGATTGCAGACGACTTTTATAAGACGTTCGGAATATGATGGCATGTTTGTGTATCTAGTTTAGTTTGATATTTTTGCTTTATGGCGCCTTCTCCGGGTACGGTAGCAATGTGACAGAATAATTTATTCATCATGAAATGGCAAAACTATCTGTGGGCATTAGGCCCAAGTAGGATGAGGTGAGCAATTCGATGAGCTGCTTGCCCTCCTCATCTTCCCACTCTTTGGCACTATCCCGGGGCACGCTAAGCTTTTGAGGGTGTTCTGTAACTTCTATACATCTCCGTGATCCACACTTTCGAACCTTGCCAAAGGATATGAGCGGCAGACGGCAGCTTTGAACCTCGGGGATAGCCCCTTTGCCTGCTACGTCTCTCCCAACCGTCCTCCTCCAATTCCTCACCCTCTCAATTGTCGACCCTATTTATTTAGACTATGCACACCAGCCATGTAAGGTGGCTGCGGAAATGCATACGGGCATCTAGAAGCAATTCCAGGAAGAAGCAGCGCTTGAGGTGGCGACCTCGTGGGGTTGGCAAGTGAGTAGGTCCTGTACTTTTCCTACGCTGGTCAGATCGCCAGATGCGGAGGCTTTTTTTCTTCTGAAGGGCAGGGGGCATACTCCTTGACGTGATTTAAAAAAAAACACTGACACTGCCCCTGAACGGATGTACATGTACCTTTCCCACTGACAGCCACAAACTATCTCCTGGTGCCTCCCGAAGCAAGCACCTTCGCCGCTTCCGCCAAAGATGGACTGAGGGCTTGCGCCTCGCGGTATGCGGCCGAGGGGTCATCCATGAATTTCTGCGCGATCTTGTCGTCGGTGAGTATCAGTTTGTACAAAGCTGGCTCCGTGTCTTTTATCATATTTCGGAGGCTACTGACGGCGGCAGGTTCCAAACCGCGGATGCCAAAGGCTTCGAGATCAATAACTGTATGGGTCAGGCGAGATGAAGAGTGGGTGAGAGACGGAATAGGGGCCAGGTACCTTAAACAAGCAGACAGCAAAGCTGAAGAAGGGCTCTGGCTCAAGACACGACGGCAAGCGCACTGATAAGGACCCTTCCTCCATCTCACCCTCCTAACTGCCTTCCCTTTTTCCCTCCCACCCTCCCTTTATTCTAGACACGTACTGTCGCCCAGCTCCCTATTCACAATCTCTTGCTGCAACGCCAGCGTTGCCTCCACATCTCCCTTCTCGGTCCGTGCCACCAAGTCTTTCAGCACGGGGTCTTTCAGTGATTGATACGTTTGCATTTTTGCCGCGAATTTGCCGGGGTCCATGACCTCTTCCAAGACGCGGGCAGTGGCGGCGAGGTAGTCTGTGAAAGCGCTCAGGGCCGAGAGACCCTTTTTGGATGGGAAGAAAGGAGGGCAGAAAATGGGGAGTGAGCTGGCAGAGATGGGAGGAAAAGAGGTACTGAGGTCATTACTCGATGCAAAGGGAGGTATATGATGACACATTTAGCACATGGCATAATGCCTTCATATATCTCCATTCCAACTCCCTATCTCATCTCTTAATCCACATCTCTCCATCCTTCCCTCCCGACGTACGTCCGCAGACGTCAAAGGCCCTTCCTTCTGTGCAATGCTTGCCATGCCCTTGATACCACTAAACATGGGGAAGTTGGTCAACAACGCCTTGGCCACCTCTGGCTGGCCCCAGATTTCTTGTAATTGGTCCTTGTAATTCTCGGTCAAGGTACGGAAGACGGATAGAACGTCACCATCAAAGGCAGGTTTGATAAGCGAGAGGCCGTCATCATCTTGCGCCCAGGTGTCTTGCAGGAAGGGCGCGTCAGGTAAACCCGTATCGGTGAGGCCCGACACTGCCGCATTCAGTTCCTCTTGCGCATTGCTGCCGTCGCTTTGCAGGGCCTGGGTCAAGCGCTGAAAGAGGCCCGTCTTCTTGTTGGCCGTAGCCGGGCCGACTACAAAGGCGAGCAGGCAACAGAGTACCACACGGTGGGAAACAGGCGACCGCATCCTTGGTTGCTTTGAATCTGGGCATTGAGGATGATGGTGGGTAAAATTGAGTAAGGGCACGCTGTTTGTAGTAAGGGTGGGATCAATTGATCGAAAGTCGTCTCATGTGCTCGTTGTCCTGTTCAACAAGTTGGGGGGTCATCGCCAGAGCGAACATGTGACGAATAGTGGTAAAGCGATAAGTGGTAAAGCGATAAGAATACGAGCACGTAGACAATTGTAGCGTGGCTTGCACGCTAAATGTGGGTAACAGGTGTGTGAGCGCCTACTGGTAGCTGGTAGCTAGTAGCTACCAGGCATGGCGCCATGATTTAAAGGTCCACCAGGAGTCCGTCCCTCTGAGAGGACTGCTTCAGATTTAAACCCCTCCTCGAGGCCAAGCATTTTATGGACGGCAGAAAGAATAAGCCCTTCTGCGCATGATACCCAGATGCTTCGGGCTCTAAGAGATGTCTCTGCCGCTCTTTTGTTTTGAATCGACTGATGCCACACAGTGCTTGTCCAGCAAGCGAGCACGAGTGATATGACCAGCCGCACCGCAACGCATGTTAGTGTCCAACTCACAGTCATAAATGCCGTGTACTTGTATATCCCTATATTGACAGATCAAAGCACAATTCCTGCCTTGGCTCACCTTTTCTCAATCCCTTCCGTCTATCAAATTAACCCAGGAGGCGCAAGCAAGTGGCTCCCATGGCTCCCACGCCCGCGCCCACCACGGGGGCAGCGACGGCCGTGGCAGGGAGAGTGGAGAATCGCAGCACCGAAAAGAGAGGCAGAAGACGGTATCGCGTGGCATTCGCTGTGGCTGGTTGCATGATGGTGACGGGTGCCATCATCGCCGGGGCTTTGGGCTCGAGCCGGCCAAGCAAGTCCGCCCCGCCGTCGCCGGCCTCCACGGACAACCATAACACCCAAGTCATGTTCGATAACATCTTGGAGTCCTTGTCGGTCCACAACACATTCCCAGCACTCGACCCCGCAGCAATGCCGGGGGCAATGAATGAGGCGAGCAGCATGGCAGGGATGGGAAATTCATTCAATGACACCCAAAAGGGCAGTAGCAGCAGCAGCGGCAGCAGCAGTAGCAGTAGCGCTTCAGGCTCCGTCCTCGGAAATATGTTCGGTGGGATCAAAGACATGCTGGTTGGAAACAAAGCAGTGGGTGATATCGCCCCACCTGGTTCGGTGTCGTCCATAGGGTGGGGACGCCTGGGTGCGGGAAACGTTATCTGCTACCCCAAGAATGGGACGGAGGTCGTGAGCATGAGCGAGGGCAAGAGTCCCTGCACCATCATTGTCTTGACGCGCTCCAACACAGACCCGTACCACATTCCTCAGATGATGAATATTACCACTTCCAAGATCATTGTCGGCAATCCGATTGATTTGCCCGTTTTAAATGCGACCAACAAGATTGAGCGTCTGTTCCGCGTATATCCGGGGGGGAGGCTCGACGTCCGTTTTGCCTCTTTGTATCGAGGCGCTGGATGGACTTCGAAGGATGGAAGATCGACGGTGACTGTCGGTGGGGTAACCTACGTGGATTTCGGGGGCTCGTTTACTGCGACGGGGTAAGACGAATGGAAAGGAGGAAGGGCGGGCGGGAGGAGAGAGAGAGGAGAGAGAGAGAGAGAGAGAGAGAGAGAGAGAGAGGATGGAGGAGAGGACGAATGTAAGTATTTGATGCACTTGTGTGGTTTATATCATAGTATGATCCTAGGGTTCTGCTCTCCTATCTGATGAAATATCTTGTCTCAGAACATGACGCTGTTCCAACCATCACCTCATTCAACCTCTCCCTTTCTTCCCCTCCTCCCTTCCTCCTTCTCTCATCAGATGCCTTTTCCTGGCCCAGCGCCAGACAGTCGAATCATTCTTGAGTGAGTTGCCTAAGATGTTCACGCATCGTAGGCGTCTGTACGGCGGCGTCATCTTTGTCGCCGGCGGACAACTTTATCTGCAGGGATGTACCTTCATTCGTTTTCGGCCCTTGGGAAATCCCTTTTTGAACAGTGTGCAAATTGGACGAGATATTTTGATTATTGCGGGCAATATGGCTTTGTCGGGTGTTTATAACCTGAACGTTAATCTATTCGCGAACAACGTGATTTTGGGCAATATATTGGCAGTCCTGGGGGGCACCGCGGTGTGGGCGGGGGGCGCGGGGTGTCATGCGACCGGTGTACAGGCGCAGTGGGGCGCAGGTAGGAGCATTAAAAAGGGACGGGTCCGTGGTTGTATTGGTCGATCTATGAATGGTGGGGGCCTGGCCAAGCGGCTGCGATGTGTGCTCATCCTCACTTGTCTTTTGCTGGCCTGGCGTGACCTGCTCTGCTCCCACTGAGTTCCCAACCCTTCGAGTCAAGTCCTTCATAGTTCTCGATGCCCACCTGACATCCTCCTCCTTCGCGCCCTTCCTCCTTCCAAACAGGCCTACAGATGTTCGTTGGGGGCGGTGTCCTGGTCACTGCAGGGTACAGCCACATATCGGTGAACGGGGCGGTTATGCGCGGGGGCTTCGGTCTCTTCTCTGTTGGTGGTGGGCTGCACTTACAAACAGGATACCTCCAATCCCGGGCGTGGGGTGTTGGTTCCATGAACGTGGCTGGTCAGACATTTTCCGTCGGCGGCGGGATTCATCAAATGATTGGGGGAGCCATCGCCACCACCAGTATTGCTAACGTGTTTTTCGGGGCCGGTGGGACGACCTTTGTAGGCTCGGGACAGCAGCGCTGGATTGGTGTGGTGCAAGCTCGCTCGGCGGTGGCTCAAACGCAGTATGGTGCTGGTCTTTTCATGTATAATGGGGCGGGAACAGTTATCGTTGCTTATGTCACACAGGTCAGTGCGCAAGTGGCCCGCGCGCAATTTGGCGTGGGGAATGACATCTTTTTGGGGGCTGGATGGTTGTCGAATGTGAATACCACAAGGTATGGGGCTCAAGTTGTGAATGCTTTTTTCGGGGAAGGAAACCAAATCTATGTTGGGGCTGGTGGCGCGGTAATCATTAGGTGTTTCACCATAACCTTCCGCGGATATGGCTTCTCGACGACGAAAAATTTGTACACGATTGCGGGGACGGGCGTGTCACGCACGCAAGCGCTGAAGAATGTGGTAGTAACGAAGGCGGGACAAACACTATTGCCCTGGCAGCAATCACCCCGGCCCAAGCGGAGAGACCTCGAGAATGAGGTGGGTGGAGAGGAAGATTCAGAGGTTGAGATTGGGGTGTTTGATAGTGCGCGAAATGCTTATATGGATGGGGAGGGCAAGAGTAAGTTGATTGTGATTCAATCGATGTTGGAGGAAGGGAAGCAGGTTGTGATTGAGGACGCGACACCCTTTGAGGCCAAGGAGCTGAAGCACTACTGGGGGGGGTTAGCGCAAATATTGGCCGATGGTGCGGTGACACGGGGAAGGGGGAAAGTGCTGAACACGACCAAAGGGATGATTTATGTGAATAACACGAATTGTTTTGTTTGTTCCGTAGGACCGGGCACTTCGGCTGAGCATATGACAGGACCGTCTTCATGTGTGGTTTCTGATGCGTGTTCAGAGGCGGAGACGCCTGCGGCGGCATTTGCTTCAGCGAAGGAAGCAGCAAATGTCGCAGCTGCAGAAGCAGAAGGTGATGACGTGAAGCCTTTTGACCTGTCTTTTCCCGGGATGGGTGCTGGAAGTTTGCATAGAGAGTTGACAGAGAGGGAGATTGAGTTACCGGACGTCTGGATGCTATGGCATGAGATGACTGTGTATTGCCGCACGACTGATCCGAGTCTCGATACGCAGGGCATAATCGATGAGGGCTGTGTGAGCGAGAATTATGTCAAGGATATTGTACGGGGCTATCTCGGACCGACATACGCACAGGATGATTATCAGCTGGCCGTGGCTTCTGCAAATGTGCATGATGCGATCAAAGCGCTAGTAGAGGAGCCACTGGCGGCCGCTATGACTCCGGAATGGAACGCAGACTGTGAGGGCTGGACAAAATTCAACATATATATTACGGCATCTGACCCCGTGATAGAGGAGGCATTGACGGAGGAATGGGAGGCAATTGTCGATAACCCCTTGGACTTCCAGATAACGCTGCTGCAGAATTACGATGCCACAGCGAAGATCACGCCTTGCTCTCTGTCTATCAAGCGGGTTGGTACGGCTAAGTACCCTAGCCTTCAAAATATGAAGGGCTTCAAGCCCCTGAAGAACGGAATGTCTCTGATTGGTCCCAGCTTGACGGTGGCTGCCGAAGCAGCCATTGTGCCCGTGACTGAGCTGGTCGAAGGGCAGACTTACAAGCTGTATGTCCAGAACTTTATGAAGAGCAGTCAGGTTAATGTGTTTTTGATTAAGGGATTAGAGAGGACCGGACCGATGGTGGCGACGATTGCGGATTTCGATGATAAGGAGGGTATGGTGGAGTTGGAGTGGATGGCGCCGGTAGGGTTGGAGGGGGCTAGCAACAGCGGGAATGAGCAGAAGTATTACTTGACAGCTAGCGTGGGGAACCTCCCGGCGTTGTTCGCAAATTCACAGGCGTTTACGATAGTGCCGGTGGCTTCTGCTGCACGTAAAGAGCGACGTATGTGAGAAATGACGAATAATGTGAATACGATTATAGTAACAAATAGATTGAAATCCTGGAGGGAGGAATAAATTGCCATAGGAATTGCAGGGACGCTGACATGAAGAATCATTGAGATTGACAAATATCCCGCACAGTGAACGTGCGCTACGTCACCAAAAGATAAAATAAGACAAAAAGTCCGTGGGAAGTTTTCAGAAGCCAAATGTCGACAACAAAAAGCAACCAAAGTACTACTGCAATTAATAAGTCAAAAGCGTGAAGAGTGGAGCATGGATGGGGAGGTCGGAGGGGTCTGGTTGCTTTGTTATTACTACCGCAAACTGCAATTTGCGGTGGATACAGGGCTATTTTTTGGCCTCTTGTCGATCGTGGGCTGTTCATAGTGCTGGGTGAAATGTGGGTCGCAATGGGAGGATAGCGGAATGATAAGCCATCTGGGAGGCAGCATGGGAGCGTACGCGGGCCCCCTTGTTCTGTGCCTCCTACGTCTTTCGTCCTGCCATCTTGTCGCTCCTCCTCATTCTTTTACATACCCCACGCCGACATTCCCAATCAGGATTATGGAAGACATTCTGATTCACGAGGTGAAACAGGGGTCCCATCGCTTTCGGCCGCAACAGCATGACGAGCATGAATGGCTTCCGCCCGAGGCGTTGCGATTGGAACAAGAAGGGGTGGCCGCGGCCGACGCCGAGGCGTCCTGGCGGGACTTGCAAGAGAAGCAGAGTCGCAAAGAGAAGGAAAGCCATCCGAAGATATTGCAGCCACGCTACACGCCGAGATTAGCGGCCTTGGTTTTGGAGTACACTAACTGGGTAGAGCAAGGAGCGTGGGCGAGTGCGCGGACCTGCTTGGACCACGCCCTGCCTCCTCCTTGCTCGCCCTCCTCCTCATCATCAAGCAGCAGCGACGAAGATGTCACATACGCTTTGCAAGACATAGGCACTGCGCTACTCTCCTCAATTAAGAAGCGCCCTGGGTGGGGCATCACCATCGTCAACGACGAATCACAATACCACCACCTAGTTATCAAGGGCCACGGCGGCGCAAGCGCTGCGCCCTCCGTGCTGAAATCCGAGATTTTGTCGCCGTTGTGCGCAGCAGTAAGAGAAGCCTTAATAAGAAGAAGAAGAACCATTTCCAATACCATGAAATTGGAAGGGGAGGGAGGAGCGTTGATCTTAGCTCTGGCGATGGAGGGGGGAAGACTGGATGGCTCGCAGCAGCAGCAACAGCACCAACAGCCCCACGAGCAACAACAACAACAACAACAACAACAACAACAACAACAACAACAACAAGATGATGGCGACAAAGATGAGCACAGCGGCAATCTCGACGAAGACGTCATTCATGCGGCCCTCGCGCTCATCACCTGTTCTCCGAGCCTGCTCTCCCTCCATTGTTGCGCGCTGGCCCTGGCCCATTACATTCCCTTTTCCTCCACGTCCTCCTCGTCCTTGTCCTCCCCTCTAGCGTTGGACTGTGTAATCGCCGCATTATCACTGCTTGAACCCATTTGGGATGTCAGTACAACACTCACCGAACTTACAAATGGCCCCTCGTTTGGTGGAGGGTTACAAGGGTGGAAAAAGCCAGAGCTGCTCCTTCCTCACACACTCACGGACGAGGGAAGAGGGGTCATCCTGCCTTTGACGGGGGGGGAGGATCGTGCAGAGCTTTTTGAGATAGCTCGTGGAATGTGGGTGCGTTTCCGTGAAGCCTGTCGTGGTCAAGAAGAAAGACGGGCTGGCGAGAGGAAAAAGGAGGAGACGACGAAAAACAAACAAAAGATAATCTCTCTCTCTCCTTCCTCTCCTCCTCCTCATCCTCCTTCTCCTCCACCTTCCCATCTCGTCATTCAACTCCTCACCCGAATACGCCTAGCTTGGTCCACCGCTCGAGCCGCGCATAAAGAGAAGGAAGCAGCCCAGCGCCTCGGGCGCGCTGCCCTCGCTTTGGTACGAAGCGGGTTAAAATTAGGAGAGGTGAATGGTGAAGTGCTGGGGCATTTGCTTCCGTTCTGTTTTGCTTTGATGGAGGAGTATGAAAATGAAGAAGCACAGATTTTGGGGTATACCATTTGGTGCTTCGCGGCAAATAAGACGACGGGGACAGAGCTTGCATGGTTCTTACCAATACAGATGCAGGTTTTTCAGAGGGGATTAAAGGTCTTGGTGAAACAGCCGAGTGTGCTTCGACTGCTTTTGTTTTGTACAACGGAGCTGTTAAGGTTGACATCGGCGGTACAGCAAGAGCAACAGCGAGAAGAGGGGGGGGGGGGAGGGGGGAAAGGGGGGGCAGGGTGGCGTGATGTAGTCCTTGAACATTTGCTTGCAGCGTTGGCCCGCGCGTCCCCAATTAGCTGTAGTAATGACCAGAGTATTGTGTTTGCCTTGTTGGAAGGGATGTATCGTCTCCTGCCCCTATACAAAGACGGTTTCTTCATCGTCCGGTACCTACGGGCATTAATCCAGGTCTTGACTTTCACGCCCTTGGAAGAAGGAGATGATGCCGTGCGTGTGGTAGCCCTCCGCACCCTCCTCCTCGTCCTCGGGCAATGCCAAGTTGTGATCCATCAACATGCGCTCGAGACGCTTGCGCAAGTGCTGCGACTGTATATCCTCTTGTTTCGACAAGGAAATAATCAGACGGAGGGGGACAAGGCAAGCATGGCGTTATGTCGGGAGGTGGCGGGAATGCTAAGGGTGGGGTGTAAGGGGCAGGCACGACAAGGGCTCGAGGCCTTTGTCCAGGGACTGAGAGAGGAAGGGGGCTACTGCTTGGAGCTAAGCGGGATCTGGCCAACTTAAAGTAGAAGTGGAATCGTGAAGGAATTCCCCGAGAATAAAAAAGATAAATGAAATGAACGTGTACATTTGAAGGAGGTTTTGTGTTCGTCGTTGGGAAGGCAACGTCACATGTGGTGGCCATGTGCTTTCGGACTTTTCTTTGCCATCTTTGTTGTACGACACGAGCTAACAACCTCTCCGCTCTTGCCAACACAGGCGCACGTAACAGGACAAGCAGTAAAAGAAGACATCCCGGCTTCTGGCTTGCGTCCATAGACAATGTAAGTCCTTTCTTCTATTCACCTCAAAATCATCATTATTGTCATCAAAGTATCTTTGCTTTCAGCCTCCGACACACCCTCGCACTCTCTCTCCATCCAATCATCACGCGCACACACAGGCCCAAATTCCCCAAGGAACGGCAACGACAGGCCACGGCCGGGCAAGGCCCTGTGCACCGCACTCTTATCTCGGCCAACACCTCGCTGGGGCAGCATTTTTTGAAAAACCCCATGGTCGTGCAAGGCATCGTGGATAAGGCCTCCATCCGGAGCACAGACATCGTCATGGAAGTCGGGCCCGGTACAGGTAACCTGACGGTGAAGCTCTTGGAGCGAGCCAAGAAAGTAATTGCCGTCGAATTCGACACACGGATGGTCCGCGAGGTTCTGAAGCGAGTCGAGGGCACCGAGCATGGCAAAAACCTTCAAGTCATCCAAGGTGACGTTCTCAAGGTCGCCCTCCCATTCTTCGACGTCTGTGTCGCTAACATCCCGTATCAGATTTCCTCCCCCCTCCTTTTTAAGCTCCTCGCGCACCGCCCCATGTTCCGGTGTGCCGTCATCATGCTCCAAGAAGAATTTGCGCAGCGTCTCACGGCCAAGCCCGGTGACGAGCTCTACTGTCGCCTCTCCGTCAACACTCAACTACTCGCAAAAGTCGACCAACTCATGAAAGTGGGTCGTAACAATTTCCGCCCTCCTCCCAAGGTTGACTCGAGGGTGGTTCGTATTGAGTTGCGGAATCCACCGCCGCCGGTAAATTTCAGTGAGTGGGATGGGTTGGTGCGCCTTGTGTTCAATAGGAAGCACAAGACGTTGCACGCAGTCATGACGACGAAAAGTGTCTTGACTGTTCTGGAGAGGAATTATAAGACTTACGTGGCGTTGCACGGAAAGGGAGAAAGGGGGGTGGCGTTGCCGCTGCCTGTGGGGATGGAGGTGGAGAAGGAGGGAGGAAGGAAGGAGGAAGGAAAGCAGTATGAGGAGATCCGAGCACTAGTTGAGGAGGTTGTGGCGTTGCCGGCCTTCGAAGGAAAGAGAGCTGCGAAGATGGATTTGGACGACTTTTTGGCCTTGCTGGCTGAATTCAATAGTAGGGGGGTGCATTTCTCGTCATAGAGAGAGAGGGGCGGAAAGGCGGCGCGTTGATATTTGTTGTATATATGGAAATTGATCGGTAAGAAAGTAAGAAAGAGAAAAAAAAATGACTCAAGAGCTACGAGCTGCCATTGATATGAGTCCTTTGTTTGTTGTTGACGGGCTCTTGATGAATGGGGCGGGAGTAAATTGTCCCCATATGACGGGCAGACACTCTGTCACTCTCTCACACACGGACAAGGCTGACACGACGTTGGGCCGTTGACGTTGTTTCAAAACTTCGTTTTTCTTCCTTTGGTTTGTGGCATCTATGAACCAGAGACATATACATTGCTCATATCTAATTGTTGGGGTGGCTTCCTGTATGGGAGGGCATTGAAAAAGAGAGACGACGCTTTTTCATTTTGTGGGTAAAAGGAGGGTGAAGGGGGGGACGGGGGAGAGAGGCATCTCTTCCTACTGGTTGCATGCGCGGGAATATGGTATCATGACCGAGTGGGCTGCTTCAGTCCCTTGTCCACCGGGTCCCAAGAGGAAGAGAAGGAGGCCGGGGAGGACGAGGAGGAGGAATGGCTATGGGAAGGGTGGTGCTGTCTTCGTTGTCGTTGTTGCTCTGGGGCTGAAGGATATATCCCCACGGGCTGCGGAGCCAAAATTGCGCGGGATGGCTTCGATGTACGCGCATTTTGGTGTATGCGCCTCCCTTCCTCACCATCGCCTTCTTCTCCCACCCCTCCTCCTCCTTTCGCAGCAGCCGTCACTGGCGCCTCGAGCCGTGCTTGCTCCTCATCCCATGCGATGCGTTCTTCCTTGGTCAAAAACCGACCTCCAGGCCCCCGAGGTCGCTTGATGGCATGCTCGTGCCTAGATTTATGAAGAAAGGGCTTCCGTTCTGCGACGACCTTCCGGTGGTTCTCCAATCGAGCCCGTGCCTCGCGTCGCTTCATGATGCGTTCGTATTGCTTGGGGTTGACAAAAATGGGTTGTGGTGCCAGGGAGGGCGGGCCCACCGCTTCTTGGGCGGCAATCAACGCTTCGAGCCCTTCCGATTGTGTTGTCATGGTGTCATAAAAATTTATTCCCCCCCCGCCGCCGTGTTCGAAAACATGTTGCTGCTGTTGCTGCTGTTGCTGTTGCTGCTGATGCTGCTGCTGGCTGGCGTAATAACCCATGTTGTTACTGATGCCATCACCGCTGCCGACGCCACTACCCCCTGCAGTCATACCCCCTGCATTACTCATTGTCATGACTGCTTGGTGCTGGTCGGGGTTGGTCGTTTGGTACACCATGGCGAAAGGGTACATGGGATACGATGCTCCTTCCACGCCTGATGTTGTTGTGCCCGGCAGCTGCTGCCTCCTTCCATCCACTCCACCGCCACCACCACCGTCCCTGGCGCTGTCCATCCCACCTGCTGCTGTATTCTGTCTGAGAAGGGGTTGAAAGGCGTGAGACGTGTGGGTTGGTGTTGTAGAATAAAGCGAGAGGCTTTGTTGCTTCTTCGTCGCCGACTCGCGGAATAGGGGGACGTACTAGACTTGGAGGGACAGCATGCAAATGAAAGATGAGCCCGACTTACAAGGCGGTATGTCTCTTGAGGAGCTATATATGGTGCAGGCGTGAGTGTGGTAGTTTCTTAATTCTATGGGGTTTTATGGAAAGCAACTTAGAAAGTTGATAATTTCTGGCCTACTGGTTTCGCTATGCTCCCGCTTCCCCTCTGTCACTGTATGTCTTGTATTTCACAATTTGATTCCCTTGCCTTCATTCCTCGACCCCCTGCCGAAAATCCCATTTCTCGGCATAACCATGGTGTTCTTATTGTCACTCTGCTTGCATCACACAAGCACTCTACAAACCTTCTATCTCCCTTGCTTGCCCCCTAGAGTCCTCCGCCTCCATGGCCTTCCCCACGGGCTTGAGCCCCACGATGCTGCGCATCTTCTTATTTGTGGTCAAAGCGTAGATGATTTTCTCACCCATACGCAACGGGAAAATTTGCGTCCATACCAAGCCGTACTTTGCATCCAAAC
>Ga0160420_100404_pt1 | contig 19620 bp, 34 predicted proteins | sample CelAP2metagpilot_FD_108197 | JGI IMG/M metagenome (GOLD analysis project Ga0160420, IMG submission 108197) | Phycosphere-associated microbial communities from algal ponds in Kailua-Kona, Hawaii, USA - Cellana AP2-5-5 metagenome pilot | ecosystem: Engineered > Artificial ecosystem > Aquaculture >... | reverse complement strand
GCTCCAGCCCTCCCGCCCTCCCACTCGCCCACTCTCGTCCTCCCCCGATCCCTCCCCCTCTCCCCCCCCCCCCGCCCCTCCCTCCCTCCCTCCTTCCCTCCAGGGCGCCGTGGCCGTCCTGACCAACTGCCTCCTCATGGTCCTTATCTCGCACGAGCTCGGGCCCCTCGTGCCCCCCGCCCTCCGCTTCCTCCTCGACTCGTCCCTCGGTCGCTTCCTCCTGGCCCTGGTCGTCGAGCACTTCCTCATTGCCGGGAAGGTCGTCCTGTCCGCGGCCATTGACGACGTCCCTCCCGACATTGTGCGTGGGCCTTTCCCCCCTCCCTCCTTCCCTTCATTCCTTCCTCCCTCCCGCCTTCCCTCCTTCCCTCCTTCCCTCCCTTTCTCCTTCCCTCCCTCGACATGATGGGTGTTTTCCCTCCCTCTTCCCTCCCCTCCTCCATTGCTCCCTCTCTTTCGACCGCCAGCACCACGAAGGTCTGTCGTGACCCTCTCACTAACACTCTCTCCTGCCCTGCCTCCCACCCTCCCCCCCTCTCCTTCCTGGCTTCCTTCCTTCCCGCCACCCCTCCCTCCCTCCCTCAGCGTGCCGCCCTCCACAGAAAGCGAGAGGCCGAACGTGACGAGCTCTTTCAATCCCAGCGACAGCTGCGCCTGGTCTCGAAGCAGTGTAGGGAGGGAGGGAGGGAGGGAGGGAACGAGCGAGGAGAAAATGAAGCCAACAAGAATGCACCTACCTCATCCATCTCATCCATCTCGTCCCTCATTCCCTCCCTCCCTCCCTCCCTCCTTTCACCAGCGTCCCCCGGCCGCGGCAGCAGCACCCGTGCGGCCATTGCCGCCCCTGAGACTCCCTTTCTCGCCCCTCGTCCCACCCCCGAGGAAGCTACCCGGAAGTACCGCAACCAGACGCTGGCCTTCTCCCCCCTGGCCTTCTTCCCCATCATGTGCCTGCCCTATGCCGTTACATACTTCAAACTCCCGGCCGTGTGGGTCCTGCCCCCCACCTTTCTCATCTTGTCGTATTTGCATAACATTAAGAGGAGGAGGGACAGGTCTGGAGGGAGGGAGGGAGGGAGGGAAGAAGCGTACGGAACACCTAGAGGAAGAGCGAGAGGTTTTGAAGGAACCAGAGAGGGAGGAGGGAGAGAAGAAAGTAGAGTTCTACTATCCCCTCCAACCTCTCAACTTCCTCCCTCCCTCCCTCCCTCCCTCCCCCTCAGGGCTACCGGCTTGAAGCTGGCCTTAGACCCAGTGACCCTCGGCGCTATGATGAAGCACCTCCCCGCCTGGTTCTATGAGAGCGGTGAGGGAGGGAGGGAGCGAGGGAGGGAAGGAAGGAGGGAAGGAGGGAGGGAGCGAGGGAGGGAAGGAAGGAGGGAAGGAGGGAGGGAGCGAGGGAAGGAGGGAGGGAGGGGGCGAGGGAGTCCTGATGAAGCCCCTCGCCGCCTGGATCTACGACAGCAGTGAGAGAAGGAGGGAGTGAGAGAGAGGGAGGGAGGAAAACAAGGAGAGTGTGTCTCAAGTTCCACACGCGGTGATCCACCCGCAGCCGACCATCCATTCAACGCCCACTGATCCCTCCCTCCCTCCCTCCCTCCCTCCCTAGACGTCGAACGGTCCGTCTGGATGTCCGCGGTGATGCAGAAAATGTGGGCGGCCGTCAGTGGCATGACCGAGAAGATCGTCTTGACCTCTGTCCAGCCCATACTCGGTACGACCGACCTCCCTCCCTCCCTCCCTCCCTCCCTCCCTTCGCACACAGATTGCTACCGCCCTGCCATTTTCAACCAGCTCCAGATCATCAGGGTACCCATAAAGACACCCCTCCCTCCCTCCCTCCCTCCCTCAGTGCCGTCTTGGTACCGTGGCTCCCACTGTGACGGGCGTCCGTTTCGTCGAGACGCAAGAAGACCTCGTTCGCTTGGACGTGCATATTGCCTGGGCAGGCGACCCGGATGTTGTCTTGGAGGTAGGTCCCGCCCGCCCGCTCTCCTCCCTTCCTCCGGTTGTCCTTGCTCTCTCTCCCACACATGCGCGTGTACTTCCTCTCTTAACCTCCTCCTCCCTCCCTCACTTCCTCCCTCCCTCCCTCGTCCTTGCCCTGTATCCACCAGGTGGGCTATAAGGGCCTCCCCCTCGTCCTCGAGCTCTCCGAAGTTCAGTTCCGCGGCAAGGTGCGTCCTCGCCCTCCCTCCCTCCCTCCCTCCCCCCCTCCTTCCCTTCCTCCCCCTCGCCCCCCCCCGCCGTGGCTGCTCTTCCTCCCCTCTCTCTCTCTCCCCGCTCGCTCATCTTCCCTCTCTCCGTTCCGCGCTCTCCGCCTTACCTTCCTTTGCGTCAAGTTAAACCCTTTCCCCCTCCCTCTCTCCTTCCCTCAGATCCGCGTGGAGCTGAATCCCCTTATGCCCGACGTGCCGGGTTTTGGGGCCATCGCCATCACCTTCATGGAGGAGCCCTTCATGGACTTCAGGTAGGGCGGGAGGGAGCGAGGAAGGGAGGGAAGATGTGCCGTCGGGAACCATCTTCAACAACTCATGACATGCACTCACTGTCCCTCTCTCCTTCCCTGCCTCCCTCCCTCCCTCCCTCAGCTTCAAGATCGCTAAGATGGACGTGATGGCCGTGGGTGCGCCCGACATGAGCGTGGCCGACATGGTCACCGATATCATTAAGGAGAAGGTGCTCAAGGTAGGGAGAGAGGAAAGGAGGGAGGGAGGGAGAGAGGGAGGGAGGGGTGGGAGGAGTAGGCTACATCACTCAATGTTCATTAGGCACCAGTATCAAGACCGACACATATATTAACCCTTCCCTCCCTCCCTCCCTCGCACCCCTGCAGGGCCTCCTGCTCTATCCCGCCCAGCTAGTCATTCCTATGATTGCCGACATTGACTTGGAGCGCCTGCGTAATCCCGCGCCCATTGGCATCTTGATGCTCACCGTCCGTTCGGTACGTCGCCCTCCTTCACGCCCCCCGGCCCTCCCTCCCTCCCTCCCTCCCTCCTGTCTACCTTTTCTATTCCTTCCTCGCATCTACTCCCCCACTTGCCTGCTTCAACCCTCCCTCCCTCCCTTCCTTCCTCCCTCCCTCCAGGCCCGGGGCCTCCGCATTGCCGACATCCGTAGCTCTGACGCCTACGTCAAGATCCGATACGGCCTGAACCAGTCATTTAAGACGAGGGTGAGGAACAGGGAGGAGGGAGGGAGGTAGGGAAGGAAGGAGGCGAGGAAGGGGAGAAGGCTGTGTGTTGTTTGTCCTTCCTACTCATCGACACTCCCTCGGTCCCTCCCTCGGTCCCTCCCTCGGTCCCTCCCTCGCCCCCTTCCGCCAGGTCATCCGCGCGGACCTCAATCCGGAGTGGAACGAGGAGTTTCAGCTCAAGATCTTTGCAAAGGACCAGCCCATCGTTTTTACAGTGAAGGACTACGACATCGTGGGCAAGGACGATGACCTCGGTACGTCCCCTCCCTCCCTCCCTCCCTCCCTCCCTCCCTCCCTCCTTCCCTTTCTCTAGAAGGCCCCTCGCTTGATTAGTCTTCCTCTTTTTCGGGAGAGATGGGAAGGGACTCCTCCTCCTCAATCGCCGGTGCGCTTCTGCCGAAAGGGTGAAAGCGCTTACCTCCCTCCCTCCCTCCCTCCCTCCCTCCTTCCTTCAAGGTGACTACTCCCTCCGCATCGACGACCTGGTGCCCCTGAAGCCCGTGGATTTGGACCTCGCCCTCTGCCACACAACACAGGGTTCTATCCAAGTCCGCCTCCTCTACCATCCTGTGAGCAGACTCGACGCAGATGGGGAAGGTGAGGAACTGAGGGAAGATCGCACGCACAGGAGGGAGGGAGAGAGGAAGGGAGCTAGGGACGGAGGGCGAGACGTAAAACGACAGCTGGCAGTGTGGTGAAACCCTTCATGCATAAGCGAATCCCTCCCTCCCTCCCTCCCTTCCTCCATCCCTCCTTCCCCCCCCCCCTCTCCCTCTTTCCTCGCGGGGAAAATGCACTGCCACGGTCTCTGGTCCATAGTCACCTCCCTCCCTTCCTTCCTCCCTCTCTTCCTCCCTCCCTCCCTCCCTCCCTCCCTCCCTCCTTTCTCAGAAGACGACGTCTTTGACGAGGCGATCGCCGAGCTCGAAGAGGACCTGGCTATCGCCTCTATGTGGGCGTACGAAGAGAGCGACGAGGAAGAGGGGGAGGAAGGGGCAGGCGCGGCAGCGACAAAGGCCAAGTCGTCGTTGCGGTCCGTGAATAGAATAGGAGGGACGCAGAAAGGCATTCTAACGGTGGAGGGCCTCGGCCTGGGAGGGTATTCGTCTAAGGTGTAGAGGGAGGGAGGGAGGGAGGGAGGGGGGGAAGAATGAAGGGAGGGAGGGAAGGACGGAGGGAGGTTAATATTCACCCCATTTGCCGCGTGCATGCCAACCAATGTAAAACACATGCCGGTGTGATGCGCACCACCATGTCGTACAACGCTCTGATTCCACAACACCAACACGTGGCCCATTTCGGCATCCATTCCATCATAACACTCAGGGCGCCTTCATGGGAGGCTCCAAGGTGCTCCTCCGCCTCGCCCTTGGGACCCGTATTGTCCGTACCACCCCGGAGAAGACACCGTGCCGCGATCCGATCTTCCCAGACCAATTCACTTTCAACGTAGGTGCAGACATGCCACCAGAAGGAAGGAAATGTGGGAGCCTAAATGAATGATGTTTCTCGGTGGCTTTTGCGGCTCGGGGCTACATCCGACGTGTCTTTCTCCTTCGTTGGAAGTCCCCCCATTCTCAACCACCGACTCACCCCTCCCCTCCCCCCCGGCCACCCCTTCACTCTAGATCGACGACAAGGTGGTCGGTACATTCCTGGATGTAGCCATCGTGGAGAACCAGCTTTTGGGGCCCTCAAAGGTCTTAGGCACCACCTCCATCGACCTCTCCACCTTTACACGACACCCCGGCAAGACCGAGGCCGACTGGCCCATTCACACGAAGGGCAAGGTGGTCGACGTCCACATCCGGGCTTATTTCTCCCCTTTGCAGAGCACGGGGTCTAGTGCGGTGGCGTAACGAAAAATATTGAGTTCTTGGGAGGTGAGGTCTGTGGGGATGTTTGCTGGGTCATTTTTTTTACTTTTTGGAGGAGGGAAAAGAAGAATATTTGGACAGACGATTTTCGGAAGATTGACGAATGAATACTTTTTTGAAAAGATAGTGGCATAGAGATAAAGAGACCATAACAAGGTTATGCAGATTTCGGTGCGTGTGGACACATACAGCCGAAAGGAGACGGGTAATCAATCACAAGAAAGAAGGGCAAAAAATGAAGATTAGCATGCTATTCTGGCCTTTTTAAGCAAGTTTGATTTCATTTTGCGATTTTGCTATCATATAAATTATTCAGGAAGGGCCTTAACCTTTGTGAATATAGATGTGTTCGCTTTTGTTGTCGTGCTCCTCTTTACCATGTCTAGCGGAACGTACGTGTTTCCAAGTCAGAAGAAATGGGACTTGGCGTGAGAAAACATGTGCCGCTTCTCCTACGCCAGAGACTCTTGCACTCAAACAGTGTTTCGCTCTTACCCTTGCATGCCATAGATGCATGTATCGACGTTGAACGCACTCTCGTTGACGCGACGCTAATTACTAGCGCTGGACCAGACGACGTGCAACACACAGATCGAGACTGGAACGATGACCCCTGTCAGGAGGATGGGGCGATCGACAAGAAGGAAGCAAGATTTTCACATATGGAAGTCGAGCAATGGGGACAACCGCTGTGATTGCAGGTATGGTGGTTGGTAGCGGAGAGGGGATGCCTCTTTCGATTCCACTCTCCGTGAAGGCTTCTTGTTACGCGTTCCAAAGAAGGCCGACACCCTGCCGAGCGATATGATATGACCTCATGGGCAGGGCGCTCAGGTCACAAGCGTAAATCTTAAGGCTTGTGCGGCTGTGACACATTAATGCCCATCCTCGACCATACTAAGCCGTAGAAAATGGAAATCGATATGTTCCGATGTTCAAGAAACCCAAGGGTCCTGCGGCGGGATAGAGCCGTAAGGTGACAAGCGACACCGTTCTTTTTAACTCAGACCTCAACTTTCAAAATTTTGCCTACTTACATTTTTTATGAGTGAAGTTGTCGCCTTGTGGCTACTGCGTGCATGAATATATTGCGCTGCAAAGAATGCACATGAACATCCATGCGAATATGGTGGAAAGCGGTGCACTCGGTAAAAGGTCCTTATGGGCGTTTGTTCTCCCGACCCGTCCTTGGCAGATGGTGAGATCGCACATGCGTGTAATACGAAGAACAATATACCGCGGCTTTTGGACGACGGGTCTCAAAAAATGCAACACACTTCGCCTTCTAGAATCGGTCGGATCAATGGGAAGCATTGCCAGGAGCGTACGCACTGATTGAGTGAGTCTGCGCGAGGCGTGTACAGGCTAAGGTTTAAGTTGATAGGGAGACGAACCTGGAATGAACGTGTTCCGGAGCACGCACGACGACAATCTTTTTCTCACTATCATTGCTTCCACCCTTGCCCCCTTTTCCTGGCCTTCGTGTCGATCTCCCCGTTCTGTGGGGCATCAAAACCCACAGACGTTCTGTGTCTTAATTATGCCTGCATTTGTGTGCGTCTGTGGTGGTGGTGGTGAGAAAAAGACGGCGGTCGATTTGTACACCGCCCCGCTCGTTGTTTTCGTCCCACCACTTCTTTCCTAAAACCCTGGGCGAGACCTTCCGGACTTTTTACGGTACAATGAACGACATTTCTAACGAACCCAATCAAAATGGCTTCACCATACACTGTTGACACTGGAACACCTGTGCATGGGTAGGAAGGGCTTGTTGTGCGAGGCCTATAAAGTGCGGCGCTGCATCGGGGAGTGCGGCACATACGCACATGGTGACTTTTAGCCCTCATAAGCCTTTCCTGCCTTTCACCCACTTACAGGACGCGTGATAATTTCCCTGGTGACGTCGTGGGTAGAGTCAAGGTTGTCGATGTTTTTGAGCCAGCAGCCTCAGCAGCAGGTGTTTCCCGAGGAGGAGCAGCCAAGTCGACGGACGCCCCCCCCCCTTCACCCGTCTTCGTCCTTCCTTACCCGCCACACTCCCTCTATAATGGACCTTTACAACATGCATAACAAGAAGCTTGATGATGAAGACCGCCGTCAGGAGGCCGGTAGCACGAGCAGCAGCGGGGTGAGCAGCAGCGAGGACGAGGAGCGGGAGCGAACAAGGGAAGAAAAAGAGAGGAACACGTCTCTCTCGGTCGGGTCCGCCTCGTCCTCGTCTGGCTTGACGGCCACGGCGCCACCTTTTAAGCTCCCACAGCCTTTCTCTCCACAGCAGCACAAGGCCACACCCGGTAAGGGACGGAGGGAAGGCGGATGGGAAGAGAGGGACGGTTAGATGGAGTGGTAGGGAGTGGGGCACGTACGGTCAAAAAAAGGAAAGAAAAAATAGCGAGGGGAGAGGTTGAAAGGTCATCCTGAAACATGACACTATAAACACACGTATAAACAGGGGACTCAGACCTGAGACTGCTGGTGGAAGAAGCAGTGCGCAACCGGGACGTAAACCTCTTGATCGCTCATGCCCAGGTAGGCCTTCCCTCCCTCCCTCCCTCCCTCCCTCTCCCACGTCATCCACCTCCATCCGTGCCAAAAAAAAATCCTAATGGCCACAATCTAACAAGAACCTGTCACTCGTCTCTCGCACAAAGGTGCCTCATGGCCGAAATTTGCTTTCTCACTTCCCTCCCTCCCTCCCTCCCTCCATTTTGTAGAAACTGAAGGGCCGTGCGGGCCTGACCCCGTTGCTTGCAGGGATCGAGGAACATCTGAGATGCTTGCATGAAGAAGGGAGACTTCCCCTCTATACCCCCAATGATGAGGAGGAGGGCCAGGGCAACGACGAGGGAGGGAGGCAGGGAGGGCAAGGGCAGTCTTGCAGTGCTGGGGAAGGGGCAGAGGAAGACGGGATGACGTCGCCGTTACCGTCCGTTGAGTTTCAGCCGGTAAGCATCCCCTCCATCCCTCTCTCCCTCCTTCCCTCCCTCCCTCGCTCCTTCCGCTCACCGGCCCCTCTCTTCTCTCCCTCTCTCCATCCTTCCCTGCCCCCATCCCTCAGTCCCTCCCCCCACAAGCCTTCATCCTACCCCTCGTGCCTCAGGCGGCAGATTGGATATTGGGCCAAGGTGAATCGTGCCTTAACGAGATCATGCAGGTCTCGGCCTGCCGCATGTGAGCAAGGGGAGGAAGGGAGAGAGGGAAGGAGGAAGGGAGGGAGGGAGGGAGGGAAGGAGGGAGGAAGGGAGGGAGGGAGGGAGGGTGATATATGTGCCCACGGGTGAGAAGGTCACCAAGGCGAATGGAAGGAGGAAGAGATGGAGGAAGGGAGAGGTGGGCAGAGGATGCCAATAAAAATAATAATAATAAGTAAAATGGAATTATATATATATATATATATACATGTACATATATAATGTGCACATTCACACACACAATGACTTATTATACATCAGGTGGATCGACAGCCCGGCCGCGTTTGGCGAGCCCTGCAAACTTCACTTCCTCGTACGTTCCCTCCCTCCCTCCCTCCCTCTCTATCTCCCTCTCTCCGCTCATTTTTCCTCTTTTTCTCATGCCTCTAGATCCAACTGTACTGCGAGCGATGCAATATATAAATGCTCACCTTTCTATCCCTCCTTCCCTCCCTCCCTCCCTCCCTGCCTCCCTCCCTGCCTCCCTCAGGGCTCTCAGGAACAGGTCGAGGCCGCTCTAGTCATGGTCAACAAGCTGCTGCAGCTGCAGCAGCAGCAGCACTTTCAGCAACAGCAACAGCAGCAGCAGCACTTTCAGCACCACCTGCAGCAGCAAGAGGTGGGTGAGCGTGCGAATAGTGAAGAGAGGGGGAGGGATGGGAGGAGAAAGGGAGGGAGGGCGGGGGAAGGGCGGACACAAGGAAGGGAGGAACTGTTCGAATCATGTCTCCCTACCCCATCCAGCTTCTCATACTTCTTCCCTCCCTCCCTCCCTCTCTCCCTCCCTTAGGCCGCCCTTGCCTCCATGCTCCCTCCCATGGCCTCTACCGGCCTGGAGCCAACCGCCTCCCTCTCTTCCTGCTCCTCCGCCTTCACCCCAGCCGACCCCCCCTTCCCCCTCTCCTTGACGCCCTCCCTGCCGCCCTACGACCAGCCGCATTCAACTGCCCTCCTCTGTGGGGGTAGAGAGAGGGAGGGAGCTAGAATGGATGGACGAGGGGCATCGTCGCTGCAGCAGCAGGGAGACGTCATGCAGCAGGCGCTACAGAGCTTGACGCAGGTAAGGAAGGAGGGAGGGAGGAAGAGAAGGAGGGAAGGAGAGGGGAGAAGTACTCGCGCGCTCTTTCGGATAGTCATGGACTGGCATGTGTGTGTCCTATCCCCCCTTCCTTTCCTCCCTCCCTCCCTCCCTCGTCCACATCCCCAGACGTCGTGCATGGATTGTCCTCCGCATTTGGTGGGCTTGCTCATTGGGAAGAAAGGATGGACGATCAAGAAGATTCAGAACGAGACCGGCGCGCAGGTACCTCTCCTCCCTCCCTCCCTCCCTCCCTCCCTCCCTCCCTCCCTTTCTCCCTCCCCTCCTGCCCTTCTAGATAGGTCTCAGTCGATTGAAACCAGCCATGCGAACACCCTCCCTCCCTCCTTCCGTCCCTCCCTCCCTCCCCCCTTTTCCCAGATCTCCATCAACCAGTCCGTCAAGGAGGAGCAGCAGCCGCGGAAGGTTTACATCACAGGGAATCAATCCTCTCTTGAAAAAGCGACAAAGATGATCCGTGAAGTGCTCTCCTACCCGGCCCCCGCTGCACAGGTACCCCCTCCCTCCCTCCCTCCCTCCCTCCCTCCTTCCTTCCCAACCCCTACTCAAAATGGCCTCTTAAATGCAGGAAAATGATCGGTGGATGTTTCTCGTGCACAGGCCCGTCTTCCCGTCCTCCTTCCCTCCTTCCTGTCTTTTATACTCCTCACTCCTTCGATCGATCTTCCTATTCCTATCTTCCCTCCCTCCTTCCTCCCCTCCTTCCTTTTCAACAGGCGCTCCTCAAGAGCACTGGAGGGCCTCTCTCCCCCCCTCCCTCTTCCTCTTCTTCCTCCTCCCCGTCCCCTCCTCTCCCTCATCAAATCCACTTGACTCGACAGCTGTTGGAGCAGCAGCAGCAGCAGCAGCAGCAGCAGCAGTCCCGTAACCCACCCTCCCTCGCGTCCTCCCTCCCGTCCTCCTCCTCTCGCACCCACGCCTTCCTTCCGGAAGATGGGCCGCAAGAGAGGGGAGGAAGAGAACGAGGAGATGATGGAGGGAAGTGGGGGATAGCTGGTAAGGAGGAAGGGAGGGAGGAAGGGAGGGAGGAAGGGAGGAAGGGAAAGAGGAAGAAGCATGTTTGGATGTTGATTTTCTGATCGCCCTCATCATCTCCGTCCATCCCTCCCATCCTCTTCCTCTTGAAGATCATTTTCGACCCGCTCCGCCGCCGCGGCAGCAGCAGCAGTCGTCGTCCCTCCTGGAAGGGTTGGGTGGTCTTTCTGGCCTCGGTGACCTTGGACGCCCTGACTCAGACGTATGTCCCTCTCTCTCTCCCTCCCTCCGGCCCTCCCTCCGGCCCTTCCTCTCTCCTTTCCTCCCTCCCTCCGGCCCTCCCTCCTGCCCTCTCTCCCTCCCTTCCTCCCTCCATTTGGCCCTCCCTTCTTCGGCCCTCCCTTCCTCTTTTTCCCGTCGCTACATTCGTCTCTCATAAAGTTGAAAGTCTTGCATGGCATTAGTTCTCCCATTCCCTCCCTCCCTCCCACCTTGTCTGTCTTCCTTTTCCTCACGTTTCTCCGGCGCTTTTGTCCATCTATCTCACTCATCCCTCCATCCCCCCATCCCTTCCTCCCTCCCTCCCTCCCTCCCTCAGGTCTTCATCAATTGCCCTATCTTTCTCGGGGGCGACGGACGTACTTCCTTGTCCTCCTCCTCTTCCTCCTCCTCTTCCTCCCTCTCCTCCTCCTACAACTCCTTCTCGCAGCTCACGCAGGGGTACCAGGGAGGAGGGAGGGAGGGAGGGAAGGAGGGAGGGAGGGAGGGAGGGCATATGGTGTTGGAGAGGTACTCACATTCGTATATGCGTGGGCAGCATCAGCGTGGAGGGAGGGGGGAAGAAGGGAAGGAAGGAGGAGGACCCGAGCAGGAGCAGCAGTACGACAAACATCTCTCTCACCAGGAGGAAAACAAGCATCGGGATTGTCAGACCATGCGGTGAGTGAGGCATCCTCCTGCCCTCCCTCCCTCCCTCCCTCCCTCCTTCATTTCTACCCCTTCATTTCTACCTCCTTCATAGAAATTCTAGCGCTTGTTTCCTAAATGTATCTTATCATGCTGCCCCTTTCTCCCTCCTTCCTTCCCTCCCCCCGCTAGACTTCCCTCCTTGCGCCTCCCGCTCTCCCCTTCCCAGCCCATCGACGATGAAAGCGGAGGAGGAGGAGGGAGAGGAGGTGGAGGAGGACCATCGGGACCATCAGCAGCAGCAGCAGCCGCAGCAGCTCGCCACCGGTCTTCCTCCCTCGGCTACATGTCCCCTGCCTCCTCCCTCCCTCCCTCCTCTTTCTCTTCTCCCCCCTCCCCCTCCTCCCCTTACGCCCTGTTCACGCCTGGTGGAGGGAAGGAGGGAGGGATCGAAACGGCCTCCTCCACCACCCCAGGTGGGGGGCTTCGTCATCCTTCTCTCTCGTTCCTTCCCTCCTCCTCCTCCTCCTCCTTGACTTCCCTGCCCTCCTCCTCCTCCTCCCTGTCGGTGCCGGGCACGCCCACCTCCCCTTCCTCCTCCTCCTCCTCCTCCTCCTCCCTCTCCTCTTCCTCCTACTCCTTTACGTAAGAAAAAGATGAAAGAGGGAGAGAAGAGGAGGAAGGAAGGGAAACAGAGAAAGAGAAACGCACTTTCTGTCCTCACTTTCCGTTCACCATCAATCAACCTGTCCCTCCTTTCCTCCTTCCTCCCTCCCTCCCTCCCTCCCTCCCTCCCTAGCACCCCCCTCCCCGGTCTGACGAGCCACGCAGGGACCCCGGGCCTCGCCCTCGTCCCTCCTCCTCATGCCTACCCTGCCTTCATCGGGCAGTACCAGCAGCAGCAGCAGCACCAGCACCAGCAGCACCAGCACCAGCAGCACCAGCAGCACCAGCAATCCTCCCCCGCCCCTCCGTCCCTCCCTCGAGTCGCGGAGACTTCAACCAGTGGCCCATATGACCTCTCTGTGGACATGGCTTCCTTAGTCTTGACGCAGGGTGGGGGGGAGGGCGGGAAGGAGCAGAATCATAGTCAGCAGCTGTCGCAGGAGGAGGCTGCACCGTTTTTCCATCTCTCGAACACAAACAGCAGCAATAGCAGCAGTGGTGGTTGTGGACGAGGAGGGGAAGGCATGAGAGGAGGAGGAGGAGGAGGAAGAGACGTACCGCAGCGGGCGCCCATTTTTGGACATGCGCGTAGCACGGGGGAGGTAATGGAGGCAGGGAGGGAGGAAGGAGGTCTTGGAGGCAGCGGGAGAGGGAGGGAGGGAGGGAGGTAATGGAAGCAGGAAGGACAGGAAGGGGGGGTGGGGTGCTTGTCTTTCCAGCGTTGACTCTTGCTGTCCGATATCTCACCACCTCCTTCCCGCCCTCCCTCCCCAGGCGTTTACCATGCCCGACTTTCTGGCCCATTTGGGGATGGGCCACCACATCCAGCCCCTGCTGCAGCGAGGTCTTGATATGGAGGTGAGGAGCAGGGAGGGAGGGAGGGAGGGAGGGAGGGAGGGAGGGCGGGAGAGAGGGCAGGCGAATGGAAGCAATTTACGGTCGCCTTATTAACCTTCCCTCCCTCCCTCCCTCCTTCCTCCCCTCCCTTCCTGTTAGGCTCTTCGCATCACAACGCCGGGGGAATTCGACGCTATGGGCATCCACAAGGTGGGAGGGGGGACGGGAGGGAAGAAAGGAAGGAGGATTGAAAGGCCAGGGGCAACACACGAGTGAGAATGGAAAGGAAATAGCATGATTGACTTATCCCTCTCTCTTCCCCCTTCCTTTCCCCCCTCCCTCCAGGCCGACCAGCTCCGGCTTATGAATGCTCTTATGTCTCAAGCGGGAGGGGGCAACGTCAACAATCCCCTCATCTTCACCTCCTCCTCCCTCCCTCCCTACTCCTCCTCCTCGTCTTCCTGCTCATCCTCGTCCTCGTCCCCTGCGAAGGAGGAACGAAGATCTTTTCTCCCCCCTGCCACTGGGATGTCGTGGCAGCAACAGCAGCACCAGCACCAGCACCAGCACCAGCAGTAGTAACAGCAACAGCAGCAAAACCAGCAGTAGTAACATGTTAGTTTATTGTTTCCAATGTGAGGGTGAGAATGAATGGGATTGTGTGCGAAGAAGATTGTGCGTCAAGAAGAAGGATGTGTGTGAAGATGAATGTGGGTGCCGATGACGGAGATGATGAAGAATATAAAGAAGGAGACGAAGGTGATGATGATGAAGATTATGATGAGAAAGGACGTGCGTGAAGAAGAAGAATTGTTGCGAAGATGAAGAATGTGTGTAAAGAGCCAGAAGAAGAAGGAAACGAGAATGATGACGAGGAAGATGGTGATTATGAAACAGGAGAAAGAAGCAGAGGAGGGACAAGAAGACGAAGAATATTATTCAGATTAGAAAGAGATATTCGAGCTTGGTGAGTGATCATAGGTAATCAGGTATTACTTAGTCTGTAGCCATAGATTATCAGGCTGAGTTTAGTCAATAGTTTATCACATGGGGATGGAGGGAGGAGGAAAGGAGGGAAGGAGTGAAGAGGCAAGATGTAAGTGAGTGTCAAGGGGGATAACGTCGTGCAGTATCAGTGATTTATAAAAAGGAGAAATCGCCTAAAGATGTGTGAGACCAGCAGTTGCTTCATAAGGGGGAGATAACCAACAAAGCAGGAAGGGAAGGAGGGAGGGAGAGAGGAAGGGAAGAAACAGCCAGGGGCCAGGTACAATTTTGACTCTACTGGTCACTGGGTCATCCATCGCAGTCTGCCAATCAACCCATAGTTGGAATATTTGACGACGCACAGGCGAGGAGGAGGAATTTGATTATAATAATACGTGGGTGGTGGTGTTTTCACTGATCGATATTTCAAGTCTCATTTGATTATTTGAAACATTTGTGGGTAGTTAGTGATATTGAATGCAGGGCAGGGCGGCGATTCAAGGATTGAGAGAGAGGGTCAAAATGAGTCGAAGACAGGACCAGATATACCTAGAGAGAGAGAGAGTAATACTACTACTACCTCGAGACCAGTAATAGTCTCACTGCCTGAGAATGAGTACGACGCGACAAGAACAGGTATATTGATTAGAAGAATTCGAGGCAAGAACCACTCACACACATGATCATATGGAAGGGGCACTTATCCACCTTCCAACAAAGACAGGCACCCACAAAACAAAGCGAGAATTAGCAAACCGATCCAGTCCGTCACACGGCACGGACAGCTCCAGCTACATAACCAGAAATACATAAGACACACACAAGACACAAAGGATAAGATTTCATAGCCGTGATCATTCAACGAGGATCGTTTTCAAATTCGACAACAAGGAGACGAGTAAACAGTAGCTATCGTTCGTTTATAATTTGTTCCTATCGTCGGGGTAGCACTTCCCACTTTCTTTCTTTTCTCATCACCACCATCTCAGGCCTCCCTTCATCTCCTCCTACGTCTAAACTGAGAACGATGACCCTGTGAGCTTTTCACTCAGTTTCCAAAGCTTGCCCGCCGCGTCCAAATCTTCGGCCTCCTTAGTCGTCTTCTTGGGACGGCAGTCGGAGAAGTACGTCCCGCCCACCGCTGCTCCTCGTTCCGCCTCGTCTTTCAGCGTTGGGCTCGCGGCCAGGTAGACCTGTGTTTGCGAGCTGTTGTAGGGGATGAGGGGTTGGGAGAGGAGGAAAGATATATATGTGTGAGAGATGCACTAATTGACAAAGTGTTGTTCACTTAGGATTAATTAAGACATCCAACCTACCCTTGCTTGGGACTCTTGGTGAAGTACCAGCCAGCCAGCGCTACGGGGGCCAAGGCCACCTTTCCGACGCTGGGAATATCATCAATCAAATACCGGCCTAGTTCCGTGCGGACCACCCCAGGATGACAACATAAAGCCAACACCTTTTTGTCCATGCCCTTCTCGGCCAGGCGCCGGTGCAGCTCGCGGGTGAACAGAATGTTGGCCAGTTTGCTTTGCCCATACGCCTCCCACTTTTTGTATTCCCTGGTCAGATAGTTTGGGTCCTGCAAGTCCAAACCTCCAAAACGATGCGCTTCACTCGCCACATTCACAATCCGCGCCCCATCCCGTGTCGCCGCACCTTTAAGCAGTAAGTCAAACAGACGGTTCGTCAGGTGGAAATGCCCTAAGTGGTTCACACCCAATTGGCGCTCGAAGCCATCCTGGGTCCGCTCTAAGTTACTCACAGCCATGACCCCCGCATTGTTCACCAAAATATCGACCTTATCCACGTGCTTGTTCAACTCCGTCGCAAAACGATCGATGCTTTTCAAGTCCGACAGGTCCATCACCAAGCTCTCCACCTGTGGCGGGGCGGCATTCTTCTTTCGGCTCGCGCCCTCCACTGTAGAGGAGGGGGAAACGGCGTTCACTATGTCCCGCACCGCCGCCTCGCCCTTCTCAGAGTTGCGGCACGCGATCAAAACACGGGCTCCTAGCGTGGCAAGGCGAATGGCAGTCTCCTTACCGATGCCCGAATTACCCCCTGTGATGACCGCCACCTTGCCGCTCAGATCCGGTTCGTCATCGTACCGGCCCCCGTTGAAAAATTGTTTGCCAATGTAAGCCACGGCCGCATAGCCCGCCAACTTGAAGACTCCATCCCGAGAAAAGAGATTTTTGTTGCCCGATGCAGCAAAAGTCCCATCGGTGAGGCTCTTCTTCTCGTTGCTGCTGTCCTTGCTGGCGAACAGCTCAGCCATCGACAGGAGGCGACGACGCCCGTCCGACGTATAACCATTGCGCACCTCCCGGGTACGCATCCACGAGGAAGCTATCTCGCGGCTACTCTCATCACTGCTGCTCGCCGCCCCACCCTTGCGGCCCAGCAGCAGGGAGATGTTTGGGGGCGTCATGCCTAGGCAACGCAAGGCAGAGCGGATGGGAAGGCCGATTCCGCCAGAAGTAGCCGCAGCACCCATCCTGCAACCGCCGCTGCGGATAGAAAATGCCCCTGCCTGCACCAACACAATGCATAAGGACAGGAGGGTTAAGGGCAGGAGGTCTAGGACACGCCGGGGGAGAAGGACCTGGGGCATGCTGGAGCTGACGTGATGAAGGGAGAGTGATGCTGCGAGAGGGAGTCTACAAGAGGCGTCGCTCGGCGTCGCTCGGCGTCCGAAGCTGTTTCCTGCTGTCCGAAGCTGCTTCCTATAGGCAGGGTTGTCAAATATACCAGAGGCCTTGTGTGAGTGGAGACGACAGGGTGAGGAGGAGGCTTGGAAGAATTGCATGCAAACATTTTGCTCTGACTTCGAGCAACCCCCATCCCGCCCCTTTAGCGACGATGCATCAAATTTCATGCATTTAGTGCTCCGTGGACACTCACACGTACTACCCGCATCTCCTCCACAGACAAAAAGCCTCATTTTAGTTGTTCGCTTGCGAGCGCAACTTCTCATCTCAATCAAAACTCCTCAGCAACCTCCCCACATGCGCTACAGCGCCTCCACTACAAAGTTCCCAAAGGTCGACAGCAGTGTTCTCATTAAGCCATAGCTGCTTGCGCTCACCTTAGCCGTCCTGGCCGAAAAGTAAAGTCTTTATTTCGGCACACCCTGCCTGTTGAACTCTCTATCTCTTAGTGCCCTCGATCCTGCCCAACCCTGCTTTTACGGGCAGTGTTCAAGGCGCCTTTCAGCTGCTGCCCTCCGTTTCCCTTGATTTACTATCACTTTGTTTTCTTACCTTCTCATCCTTTACATCTCCTACGAACCGCCAAAGCTGCCATGGCGTAGGCATTCAATGCTGAGACACACAGTAGACAACAAAGAGGAAAAAACGACATGGGATAGTCCCAACCCACCAAGCGCTTCATCACGAGCTTGCTTTAATTCTTTCTGTGGATGTCCTCTCCTCTCCTGTTCCCTAGAGCTTTGCCTTCGCTGGCAACTCCCCGTATATAGGCCATAGTGCCGCTTCGTGGTCTTGTGGCCGCAGAGGGACCTTGCTCTGGCCCATTCCTCCATCCACCCCTATGAGCTTGGCCGGTAACGTAAACAGCCGCGTCCGAGAGGATGAGCTCACTTTCTTGGCGGTGCCACACCAATGGGCTAGAATCGCATGGAGGACGGAAGCGAGAAAGGCAGTGGCCATTTCGCTTGAGGATCGGTTTCAAAAAGAGCAATGCAGGAATATTGAGCAAGAAGAATAGAAAGGAAGGTTAAGCAAAAGAAGATGGATGCATGGAGGACGAAATTTGCATAAGTATACATAACCATTATTGACAAAGCCACTTTCTGTGGAGACGATGCCGGGAGCCACGCAGTTGACCCGAACGCCTTTACCCACCCACTCCAAGGCCATGCTCTTGGTCAGGTTCTCTACGCCAGCCCGTGCGGCGCCGCTGATTGGGGATAGGATGGAGGGTAAAGAGTGAGAAGAGGGATATCTTATCTCATGAATGCTTGTGTGGCATCGAAAATTCCTAAGGGACGCCGGAAAAGGTGAAAAAGGAACGAATGGGTCAAAAGGAGTGCGCGAAAGAGACAAGAAGGACCCACCTGTGTGCCGCTATGGGAAATTCACTCTTGCAACAACGCCGAGCGAAGATGATTCTCGCTGCAGAGCCACTGCCGCTGCTGCCTTCCTGTTAGAGCAAGCTTGTAGAGCGGGATGGCGTCATCATCCCGCGAAAACGCCAGTGACCTGATGCCGGCAGCTATCCCGTCATGCGGGGCGGGCTTATTTTGGTTATCAAAATATGATAGAAGTCGATGTCACCATGACGGTGGCAAAACGTCTAGTGGTTAACAAACCCCCAAAAAATTAAACACAACAAAAAACTTAAATAACTTTCTGTACAGTTCGTAAGGAGGGAGGGAGGGAGGGTTGACGGACTGTACAGAAAGTTATTCAAGTTTTTTTATTGTTTTTGTTTTCAGGGGTTTATTCGCCTCTAGGCGCTTTGCCACCGGCATGGTGACATCTACTTCTATCATAGTATGTGCTAATGTATTTGAATGCTCCTTTGGGTATGTGTCAGACAGCAAGCAAACTAATCGGATGTCGAGTGCTTCTAAAGCTGGAGGGTCTCTCCTGCCTGGGTGTCATGGATGAGACCTCTGTGGAAGAGCTCCTTCTCCCGTAGCTATACCACATATTGCACGAATATCATCAAAGCATCTAGCGATACAATCAGAAAGAGTGCACAATCCCAACACGCAAGCAAAGAAGGGATGGAATCCTGGCTATCGAGGCTGTTCAATTACTCCAGTGTCCAGTGTCAAGCGCCATTTTGTAGCGGTTGGCGACAAGGCTTTATGTAAATTACTCAAGAACGTGGTGAGTGGTAACCCGGAAGAGATACACGAGGCAGAGTGGGAGGCAGAATATCTTATCTGGTTGAGGCGTCTGAGAGGAGTGAGTAAAAATAGTTTGAGCGCGGATGTTGATCTTGTATGCACTGCATGGAACGAGACGATTAGAGTCAGAGGCCTTTGGAATAGGCGTGTTTCATCGGCAGATTGCGACGGATGGTATCTCGGTGTCGGTCTACTTTAGCGAGACGAAGAAGAAAATGGAGAAGAAGCGACCGCAGAGGCGGGAAAACGCACAGTCAAGATGGACACCCACGCATCGTCGCGATCAATCCGGGTCGTGTCAATCTGGTTACGGCACTGGACTCTCGGACCAATAAAATTAAAAAGTTGACCTGGAATGCGTACTATGATAAGAGGCGGATCAACGAGTACATTTCATAGCCTGGAAGATTCCCCTCCGCGACGTAAATAATGCCTTGTCGAAGACGTCGATGAAGACCTGCTGTTCCAATCTTCGAAGTGGTTACCGTAAGCTAATTGTACAGCATTATCATTGTGGGATGCTAGGAACGAGAAGAAGCGGGCGCGCGAGAGCATGGCCGTATATCAGGGGAAGCAGAAGGTTTTGGACAGTTTCTTCTCGGGTTTGACGGGGCCAGGACAGACAAAGTCCGTCATTGCGTATGGGGCGGCAACCTTCCGTCACACCGGTAAGGGAGAGACGAGTCTTCTGGTCAGGAGGGTGCTCAAAGGCGTGCAGAAAGCACTACGAGACAGTGCTTGTTCCCGAGTACCTGACGATAAATTCTCATCATGCTTGTGGGCAACGCCTCAATCCGATTGCGAGAAGAGCAAGAGGAGAAGGAGCGGGAGGGGAAAGGGAAGGGGGGGGGGGGGGGGGGGGGGGGGGGTGGAGGGGGGGGGGGGGGGGGGGGGGAGGGGAGGAGGGGGGGGGGGGAGGAGGGGGGGGGGGGGGGAGGGGGGAGGGGGGAGGAGAAGGGGAAAAGGGGGAGGGGGGGGGAGGGGGGGGATGGCATCGTCGT
>Ga0160420_100402_pt1 | contig 19688 bp, 31 predicted proteins | sample CelAP2metagpilot_FD_108197 | JGI IMG/M metagenome (GOLD analysis project Ga0160420, IMG submission 108197) | Phycosphere-associated microbial communities from algal ponds in Kailua-Kona, Hawaii, USA - Cellana AP2-5-5 metagenome pilot | ecosystem: Engineered > Artificial ecosystem > Aquaculture >... | reverse complement strand
GTCTGCAGGTAGTGACAAGATTCCCTGGCCTGTGTGAACCAGGGCGGTGTCACCCAGCTCTTTTTTTTCCTCCTAAGTATAAGTGTCCATACACTTCTCCACCCCTCCCTTCCGCCCTCCCTCTATCCTGGATCGACATTGAGCAGCGCCTTCAACGGTGACAAGTCATCTTCCCGACACATCTATCACACGTGCACACGTACCCCCATCCCAACCCCCCCTCCTTCCCTCCCTCCCCCCCTACCTCAATATTCGTCTGTGTCTGAACGGACAGGGCGCGCTTGGCCTTCTCACACTCCCGTCGGACACGTGCTAAGGCCCTCTTGTCCTGCGAAACATCCACCTTATGCTTGCGCTTGAAGGAAGTAATCACATAGTCCATCAGACGCTGAGGGGAGGTAAAGAGTAAAAGGAGGAAAAGAGGGCAGGATGGAGTGAGAGAGAGCGAAGGACATGTGAGTACACATAATCCTGCCACGATGAAGTGAGGGAGCTGCCCGCGCAGAAAACCAAATCCCTCTCCCTTCTTCCCTCTCTCCCTCCCTCCCTTAATGCTTCCCTCCCTCCTTCCCTCCCTCCTTCCCTACCTGATCGAAGTCCTCCCCTCCCAAATGAGTGTCGCCGTTGGTGGACCTGACTTCAAAGACGCCACTGTCGATGGTCAGCAGGGTCACATCGAAGGTTCCGCCGCCTGCAGTGGAAATGCATGACAACAGGTGGTAAGTATGTATGACACCAGAGAGTGGGCATGCATGACAACACGGTAATACCTCAGAAAAAAGCTGATTATGGAGCAGGTCTCATGCCCCCTGGCCTTTTCAGTCCTCGCGTTCTAGCCTTTTTCCCTTCCTCCTTCCCTCCTCTCCTTCGACCTTCCCTCCTCTCCTTCCACCTTCCCTCCCTCCTTCCCTCCTTCCCTCCCTCCCTACCTAAATCAAACACCAGGATATTCTCCTCCTTGCCCTTGTCGGCCTTGTCCAGCCCATAGGCAATGGCAGCGGCGGTGGGTTCATTAATCACGCGTTCGACCTTGAGGCCCGCGATGGTGCCTTGGGAGGGAGGGGGAGGGAGGAGGGGAGGGGAGATTAGGGGGAAGATGGCCGGGAGGGAGAGAGATAGGAAGTGAGGGGGAAGACGTATTTTATTGAAAAACATATAGACGCAAAAGGAGGGGGGGCACGGAAGGATGCAGTACCTGCATCCTTGGTGGCCTGGCGCTGGGCATCGTTGAAGTAGGCGGGGACGGTGATGACGGCGTGCTTCACTTCCTGGCCTGGGGTGGAAGGGGTGTGAGTCATGTTCAGAGATATCAGAGATACGCGCGTATGATAGAGGAACCCATGGAAAGATAACAACACACAGGCAACGCTGCGATCCCTCCTCTTTTCCTCCTTCCTTCTATTCTCACCTAGGTAAGCCTCGGCGGTCTCCTTCATCTTAGTCAGTACCATGGCCGACAGCTCCTCGGGCGTGAACACTTTGGCTTGGCCCTTGACTTTAACTTCGACCGCTGGTTTCCCTCCCTTGTTCACCACCTACAAGAGGAGGAGAAAAAGATTGTTTCAGACGGACGTTCGACCTAGTTTGTTACTAAGTGGTTTGATGGTGCGCTGACGAGACGAGATCGTAGTGGGAAAGCTCCCCATCCCTCAATCCCTCCCTCCTTCCCTCCTTCCCTCCCTCCTTCCCTCCCTCCTTCCTTACCTTGTACGAAACCAGTTTCAAGTCTCGCTGTACCGTGGGATCCTCGAACTTGCGGCCGATCAGGCGCTTGGCATCATAAACGGTGTTGGTTGGGTTCTGGGCGGCTTGGTTCTTGGACGCCTGGGGGAGGGAGGAAAGGAGGGAGGGAACGAGAATTGAGGTCAAAGAAGCGTCTCGGGTGAAAGGCTGACCGAGTAATTGTCGACAACGACTGAGTTAAAAATGTAACGAGCAGTTGGAAGAAAATAACACATACCTCGCCGATCAAGCGTTGTTCGTCTTCGGTGAAGGACACGTAGGAGGGAGTGATGCGATTGCCCTGGTCGTTGGCGCATATCTCCACTCGACCATTCTGCCAGACCTATAGATATGGCGAGTGAGAACATGCAAGTAAGGATGTATGTAAGCGTTTATCTGTGAGATAGTGGAAGCAAAAATGAACAAAGAGACAAATGCAGGCAGAGAAGCAGCAGAAAAATGAAAGGAGCAACATCCCAATCACAACCCTCATCTCCACCAGAAAACTAACGTACCGCCACACACGAGTAAGTGGTACCCAAATCAATACCGATGCACGGGCCTTGAATCTTGCTATCCTTGTCCTTCTCGTTGCTGGCCCCGCCTCGGGTACGAGACACTAGTCTGTGCGTAGAGCGAGAGAGGAGGGAGGGAAAGAGATTGAGGACGCTCACCCTTCCATGGCAACCGCAGTTGTAGCGCGATCCACCTGCCCCTAAAAACGTGCCAATTCCCCATCCGTCTCCTCCATCAAGACATACCGCTGCAGTGTGGACATCTTGTCTTCCCATCCACGATGGTTCGAAAAGGGGGACGTGGCTCTTGTAGTGGCCCGGGTCGGCATGCCCCACGGCCCCCCACCCAACACTGAAGCCAGGGAAATGTCTAGGAGTAAAACAAGGATCGTCAAGGAAAGGGCTAGGCCCACTCCTCGGCATAGTCCTGCTCGTGTGTCTGCCATTTTTGGAATGACAGTATCGCGCTATGGTGTATAAAGAGGGCGGGCGGATGAGAAAATAAAAGAAACAATCGGGTGGACGGTCCGAGAGTCTCTGTCGGGGTGAGGAGGCTGGCTTGTTCTGAGGTCATCGACTGCTCAGCGAAATCGATGACAGCCTCGAAGCCCATAAGTAGCATCACGCAGGGCATCATGAGATCGTTGTCCTTGAAAGGGCGCCACGCCGTGAGTGATTTGATGCCTCGACTTTCTATGTAAAAGAAATGGAAGGACGCAGGACCGGCCGCGTTGTTTCCATCATCTTCGCCCGTTTCCGCGCTTGGAGTGACTTGCATACCTCTCTTCCCTGTCATGGCAAGCCCCTGAATACGCAAGCACGTGCGATGAGATCACTACGGTACCATGGCTGTGCCACACTATCACCATATTCTTTGTACGAGCGATCCTCATGGTTCGCCCTTTCTTTGCACCACCATCATCACCTCTTCACAGGAAGTCCTGATTTGAAAGCGTCGTCTTCCTTGCATTGCTGTGGCACCTTGCGCAGGGAATTTTGTGGCGGGGTACGATTGATCTGAGCGGCCAAGGCGCGTGTATATACAGTGCAGGAGCTGCGGCGACCAGAAACGGCTGCAGCAGTATTGCGATCCGAGATGAAACCACAGCAGCTAGAGGGAGGATCAGGAGCAGCAGCAGCAGCAGCAGCAGCAGCAAGCTGGAAGATGGCGACCAACAGCAGGAAAAGATATGATGCGGTCAGCAAGACAAGTGAAATGTCAACAATGAAGAGCGACGGGAAAAGCCTCACGTCATTCCTTCCCACGGCAAGTGTAGCTATCGTGCTGTTTTGTGCCTTCTTTGCCTCGCATGTCCCAAGGACTGAGGCCCGTTCGACGCTCTCGGTCTCGGCGACAGCAGGAGCAGGAGGAGCGGCCGCACTAGGCAACAATGGAGGACGCGGATGGAGTATTTTGCCTTCTGTATTCCAGAAAAGTCAGAAGCAGCAGCAGCAGCAGCAGGAAATGGAGGACATTACCCTGCCGTCGTGGTGGGGCCGGGTGATTGCACGCCGCGGAGGCGCCTTTGGACGCAGCAAGAAGAACGCCGCGGCAGCCGCAGCTGCAGCTGCCAAGGAGGCCAAGACAGCCGTTGGTGCAGCAGCAGCGATAGCACGCAAGGATCAAGAGGAGGCTTCGAAGGCCACCACTGCTGTTGGGACTGCTGCTGTTGCAAGTGTCTGGGAAAAGAATGGTGCGAAGCCGGTGGAGCCCGCGGTCGATAGTCGCGATGCTCCTACCCATTCTTCTTCCTCCTCTTTCGCTCCTACAACCACTGTGGGAGGGGATGGTGGGCGTCGCAGCCCACCGGAAATGGACATCGAAGACGACGATGGGGACCTGGTGGAGGAAGCGGAGGAGGAAAGGGGCAAGGGGAAGGAGGAGGACGTGGAACTCGAGGAAATTGAGACGGAGGACGCCTTGGTAGGGTTTGCCTCTGGAGGGGGAGGAGATGACGATGGCGACGATTTGGGTGATGATGGAGAGGGGCATTCTCTAGGTGTCGGGGGAGGGCGAGGGGGAGGAGCACCTGCTCCTCCCCCCCCGCCGGAGCGATGGGCTTACCTGGAGGAAATTGATTCGGAGGAGGAGCCAGATTGGGTGGCGGCATACGCGGCCTTGGAAGAAGGGATCGAGGACCCGCCGGAGGAGAGGAGGGTTGAGTCAAGGGAGGAGGCCTGGGCTATCCTGCGACAGGCATGGGCGAGGGCGGCCATTCCGCCCCCTCCTGCTGCTGCCGCCGTTGGGGGTGGGAGCAGCAGTAGTGCTATGGACAAAAAGAATGAGAGCGAGAGGGTCCACAAAACTGCAGGTTTCGGCGAGGAAGAAGAAAACGGGGAGGAAGAAGAAGAATCCGTCGTCATCTCCCCCTTTCACCGTCAATCCAAAGCCGCGGCGCGTCGTGAGCTGTACCATCACTTTCTCCAGGACTTAAACACCGACACCCGTACATTGGGAGGGAAGCATTGGTTGGACCGCGACGCCCTTATCCACCTACGAGGCACGGCCTTACTCTGTCAACAACCCGAGTATATCGACCTCCTCTCCTCCCTTGCTCCCACGCGTTCGTTTGCCCGAGGGATGCGCCTGGCCGTGCCGACTTCCACGCACGGGATGCAGGAGGCCTTGGCAGCAGCGCTGGCACATTCGGTCGGCGCGGTATTAATTGTGGCCGACCATCGGCGCATTGCAGCCGTGAGGCGCATGGCATTGGATGCCGGGGTCCCGAAGAAGTTTTTGGGGGCAGGGATGGTGATGGGTGCGTTAATTGAGATGGCAGAGGGGAAAGGGCAGGAGGAGGGAGGGGAAGGAAAGGAGGAGGGGGTAGACCCAGGATCGTCGCCGCTGGTGATCTTCTTGGCTGACAAGGCGAGGCCTTTCCTTCAGAGCAAACAGGTGACAGACGCCTTATTTACAGCCCTGGTGTCCAAGGAGAGCACCTCTTTCTTTCTCCTCTCCTCGGAGTATGACCCTGATTCCCTCCTTCCCCCCCTTCCTCCCTTGTCGTCCTCTTCTGTGCCTCATCATCACATCCCTCAGCACGGAGGATTACTGGCGCCACCACCGCCAACGACCGGTGAAGGAGGTGGGGCAGGAGGGGAGGGGCTGCCCGACATGAGTTCTCTCTCGGGAGGAGGAGGGGGAGGGGGAGAGGGAGGGAGAAGTCTGCCTTCTGGAATCCCCATGCCGTGGCCGCCGGGAATGATGTCTTCGCCTTCATCTCATCAACAGGGAGGAGGGGTAGGGGGAGGGGGAGGGGCGTTCCCACCCAAGGGGCCTGTGCTGCATGTTCTGATCCGGCCGAGTATGGTGCCGGCTGCTCCTACGGGAGGGGGGGGTGGAGGAGGAGCAGCAGCGGCTGGGAACGGAACGGTAGGAGTGCAGGGTCTTTTCCCATCAAGTGCGTCCTTAGGGGGAGCGTCGGGATTTGCTCCGTTGTTGAAGAAGACAGTGGCAGAGTTGGCAGAGCATTTTCATGAGCTGAGTAAGGAGAGGCTGGTGATGGGGCAGGAGGGGAAGGAGGGAGGGAGGAAGGGGGGGGGGACGGGGGGGCTGAGTGGAGAGAAGTCGGAGGAGAGGGAGGGGGTAGAGGAGGTGAGAGGGATGGAGTCGGGGAAGGAAGAAGATGAGGAGGAGGAAGAAGCAGAGGAAGACGAGGACGAAGATGAGGACGAGGACGAGGAGGACGATGAGGACTCGTTGACGCATCGAAGTGATCGGGCCGCGGCCGAGAGCTCCGCATTGGCTCAGCTCGCCCAGATGCTCGAAACCCTCAATAAAAACGAGAACTTCCACCGCGCCCTCCAAGCCCACGTGGCACATCAACACCACCAACTTCAACAGCTGGGTCTCGCCCCCTCATCCTCCCCCTCTTCCTCTTCCACATCTCAACCTCCCCCTGCTGGCATGGGGAATCCAAACCCCGCCGCGGCTCACCTGCACCAGCAATTTTACCACCACCACATGCAGCAGCAGCAGCAGCAGATTTCAGGGGCACCGCCAGGTGTGACGATGGGTCCAGATGGGATGCCCCTCTTCCAAGGCATGCCCATGGTGCCTGCTTATCAGATCACTTTCGCCTTTCCCCCCCTTAATATCAACCCTCCTCCTCCTTCCTCTCGCACGCCCACCGGGGCCGGGGCCGGGGCCAAAAAGAGGAAGGGCACTACCGCTGCCGCTGCCGCTGCTGCTTTTTCACCCAATGCATCGACAAGGAAGGAGGGAGGAGGAGGAGGGGGAGGGAGCTTACCTTTCGCCCGTTGGTTCAGCAAGAAGGGCGATCCGTCCACCCCTTCCTCCTCCCCTTCCTCCTCCAATACTTACCCCCTCAAACGCACCCGTTCCAATCGAAAATCATCCTCCTCCTCCTCCTCCCCCTCCTCCTCCTCCCTTCCCCCTTCCTTCCCTCCCGACCTCGACACCTCCCCCTCCCCCTCCGAGCAAGATGCCCTCCTCTCCCTCTTCGAAGACTGCCTCCTCCTCCCCACCAAGGACGCAACCCTCAAAGCCCGGTGGGACAAGTTGATCGCCGACGACAACGAGCGACACAACGCTAAGCGCACCTACTCCCTGCTCAAAAACGCCCTCGTCCTCCACCGGCTCCTGTGCCCGGACCTTACCCCTTCCAACCCCCTCCTCTATAAGGTCCAACTTAAGGCAGGGGCCGAAACCCTGAAGGTTCTCAGCACCGCAATTGAAGTTGACGTAGGGGGAGGCGGCGGGGGAGGAAAGGCGGGAGGGGGGGGTAGTTCCGCGGGGGGGCTACCCAAGATAGTGACAGAGGAGGATGGGGCTTTCCACCTCCTGTCGCTCGAAGGGTTGGAAACGGCCTTGGGGATGGTGTGCAAGACCAGCGTGCCGCGCCCGGGGAACCCGATCTCGAGGACGAAGGAGGAGGTGACGGCCTTGGCGCAGAACAGGCACGAGCACGCCCTGGTCCCTAACGTGATCTCCCCGACTGATATTGGTGTGACGTACCAAGAAATCGGTGGCTTGGCCGATGTGAAGGAGACGCTGAGGCAGTGTGTGACGTACCCCCTGCGGTTTCCTCATTTGTACAGTGAGGGGATCGCGGCCGACTCGGTCAAGGGCGTGTTGTTGTTTGGGTGAGGAGGGAGGGAGTGAGGGAGGGAGGGAGGATGTATGGACGTATGTCCCGTCATTCAAAGCAACAAGTCATCTGAAAACTCAACCAATCAAAACCAACCCTCCCTCCCTCCCTCCATCCATCCATGCCTCCTTTCTTCCTTCCATTCCTCGCTTCTTCTCTCGCAGACCTCCGGGGACGGGCAAAACGATGCTGGCCAAGGCGGTCGCGACCGAGGGAGGGGCGACCTTCCTCTCGGTGGACGCCTCGGTAATTGAGAGCAAATGGTTGGGGGAGAGCGAGAAGAACGCTAAGGCCGTTTTTACCCTGGCGCGACGCCTGGCCCCGTGCGTGATTTATCTGGACGAGGTGGACTCCATTTTGAGCAGTCGGGACCAGGGGGAAGACACCAAGTACAACACCATTACGAGCGTCAAGACGACCTTCATGCAGGAGTGGGACGGGCTGCGGACGACGAGCGACCGGGTGATTGTCGTGGCGAGCACCAACAGGCCTTATGCATTGGACCAGGCGGTGTTGCGGAGAATGCCAAGGCGGATTTTAGTGGACCTACCCGACCAAGCGACGAGGGAGGATATGCTGCACAAGGTGAGGGAGAAAGAGGACGGGCAAAGACGGGGGGGGGGGGGGGGGGCAAAAAAGTTTTTTCAAAAAGGTGGAAATCTACGGCAGCAGAAGAAAAAAAAGAGTTTCCCCCCCCTCTTTCTTCCTCCCCCTGCCCCTCCTTCCTTTTCCCCTCCCGCCCTCCCCCCCCCTCGTCAGTTTCTCTCTCCAACCCGTGCCGCCCCCGCCGTGAATCTTACGAGCATCGCGAGGCGTCTAGACGGCTACACGGGAAGTGACATCAGGGAGGTTTGCCGCGAGGCAGTCGTGCGAATCGCGCACGAAGAGAGCAAGAAACTGGATGAGGCACAGGGGGTAGAGGTAGGGTCATTGGGACAACGGTTAAGGCCCGTGGAAAAAGCTGATTTTGACGCGGCGTTGGAGAAATTGAGTGCGTCCGTGGCGGCGAGGGGAAGGGAGCTGGAGCGGGTAAGGGAGTGGAACAACCAGTTTGGGGAGGTGAGGAAGAAGGTGAGGCCACCGCATATGTCCATGTATGTGTAGTGCGGTCCAAAGGGGTGTAGCAGGACTACCCTCCCTTCCTCCCCTCTGCGCTCACTTTATCCCTCCCCTTTTGCTCAAGCCGGGGGGATCAAGAGGACGAGGGAGAGGAAAAGGGGGCATGGGAGGAGCGAGAAAGAGGAAAAATATAGGTCTACGTCGAAGGCAGAGAAAATTAGGGATAGCTGTATTACGTAAGGGAAGGTTGGGGTGGAGGGAGGAAGCGAGGGTGGAAGGGGGGAAAGATGGAGTGTGAAGTACTTTCTATAAATGCACGAAAGGTAGGTTCAGGTATTAGGAGACTCAAAAGAGGTGGAACTCGAGAGATAGCACAGATTGTTGGTATGTAAATACAACGCCGTTGGGGAGGGACTGATGGAGTGGGGGAAGGACACTCGGGTGGAGACAGTAATGGAAGAGCAAATATGCATCAACATAACCACTATCTCAGGGAAGCAGGGAGGGTAGACCGTGCCGAGTGCGTGTAGGGTAGCAAGCAGCGGTGGAGAAGGAGTATGAAATCAATGCAACGCGTGCGTGGGCAACACCACAACAATAAAGAAAACAAGACGATGCCACAATGTGCAAACAAACGGATTGACCCAATGCCCTCAAGTATTCTCACCATCTTACCAAACTTCTTTTTCTAAATACATTGAAGTCGGTGCGACTTCAAGGAAGCAACGCATTAAAAACCTGCCCGCACGCACGGCCAGGTGAGTATGCGAACCTGTCAGGGCCCACACAATGAAGCGTCTATTGCGATTTTACATTTGGTATAGTCGTTCACACCCTCCCCATCATTCCGACACCACGACTGTTGAGGCTTTTATTTGATGTGGAGGACTTCCACAGGCATCTTAGTCCGAGACATCCATCTCGCATTCTTTTACTCGTCATCGAGGTACCTCCCTCCCTCCCTCTCAATGATCTGCATGCATGCTACCACGCTCTCTTGCCGCTCGAAGGCCGCCATGAGTGCGACCAGTGCCCTCTCGTTCTGGCGGATCATGTTGTACGATTGCAGCACGCCCCCTGTGGAAGGAGGCAGGGAGGGAGGGAGGGAAAGGAGAGGCGGTATAGGAGTTGGATGAGAACGAATTATGATTTCTCTTGTCCATCAAACACTCCTCATTTGTGCGTCAATGAATCCAAAACCTTACCGATCCCGTCCCCTCTCCGTTCCACTTTCCCTACTTCATGACCCCCCCCCCGTGCTCCCTCCCTCCCTCCCTCCCTCCTTACAATTCAGCCACCGTTCCTGATCCCGATCAGTCATACCCGGATCCGCCAAATTAAACAAGGCCAGCAACTGGCTTAAATCGTTGCCCCCTCCCTCCGCCTTACCAAAGGCAATATATTCGCTCACCACCCCCGCAAGTGACACAACAGTCAGCTTGGACAACTCGTCCTTTGTCAACACCCCCCGCGGCGTCCATCGATCCGCCTCTTCGAACGACAACGGACCCAAGGGGCTGGGTGGAAGGGAGGGGCCTCCAGTGGCCGCAGCCGCCTCGGCAGCAGCGGCCTCCTTAGCGAAGGAGAGTACCTGCGCAAACTCCACCGCGTTCAATCGGCCGGAGACGGAGTATGTGAGCACAGGGAGACCACACAGGTACCCCACTAGAAAATGGCCCGCTTCGTGCCTCAACAGTCGATCTTTATACTCTTTGTTGATCAGAAACAGCAGGCGATTCACCGCTCCTATCAGGGCGTCAGGGAATGACAATCCTAGAGAAATGTACAGAAAGGGGATGGACACCAAAAATGACGTCGCGAGCCACCGGACGATGTCAGGGCCTGGTAATTTGTCCAGCGTGGTTAGTGCCGAGCCGACAGAAAGCGCCATCACCACTGCAATCCCGCTCTCCACTCGCTCGACAGCCGGCGAGGCCGTGAACCCCAAGGCCCTCTCCACCCTCTCCCTCATGCGGGCATACACCCTCACGTCACTCCGCGACACACCGTAAAATTCGAGTCGGACCGAGTTCCAGTACTTGAGAAAACCTGATTGAACGCTGCCGTCCTTCTTCTTTCTAACTTTCATGAGCTCGAGGCCGTCAACCAAGCGGGTGTCAGCCACCGAGGCCCCTATCGAAAAGACGCCCTGTCCACTTGAATCCATGTCACGTTGCCGCGGACGGAAGGACGTGGGGTTGTTGATGTCCGTAACACTATCTTCTTCGTTCAGGCAGGAGGAGACGAGCTCTTCGACCAAGGGCCAATATTGAGAGGCGTCAGATGCAGGGGGTGGAGGGATAGAAGGGGGGGGGGAGGAGGACGGGGGAGAGGAGGAAGCACGAAGGCGCGTCGACGTAGGGCGGACGATTATGGGAAAGCAAATATGGTGATGTTGGCTCTGTAGCCGTCCCTGAGCTCTAATTGCTGCTGCTGCTGCTGCTTGTCTCGAAGGAACAAGAACAAAGGCTTGATTTGACCCGGCAAGGAGTGCAAGGAGGAGGGCTGCAGCCGTAGTTCTGCTGCAAGTGTTGCGCAACCGCCGCTTACAGGTTACTGGGGTGGTAGCAGAGACCATGCTGCTGCTGCTCCGGCTGGGAAAATGTGCCGCCGTCTGTGTGTTTTTGCAAAGTTGTTGAGCTACGAGTGTGTGGGGTGGCTATGTTTGGACTCCTCGCTGAAGCACGGAGAAGGAGTGAGGCAACGGACACCTGGCACCTGCGTTTGCCTCACACGACACATAAGTACACGCGGTACAAGGCAAGAGAAGATCAAGTCCATTCCAGTCTCAAGCTGCTGGTGCGGGGAGGCATGGTTTTTATGAAGGGGCGTGGCGAGTTTTGTCATGGTCGTCATCCCCCCCTATGTCATGTTTGGGCCTCTCTTGACAGCACATACATGTCCAGGACACATCGTCGCCGTGCACCCAAATAGCCATTACAAACGGCTCCAGAGAATTCCACGGTCAGATGCTTGCCGAGACCTGGAGCGGAGCGCTGCCGCGAGAAATGCAGGGCCGCGGCTTTCAGTACTTCTCCCAAAACCACAACTCAACCATCCTCCTCTTTTCCCACGCGATAGGGGTTCGCCCGCACGCCAGGGGCACGCCCATTCGCGCACAAGCCATGGGTGGGGACTCCAAGGTGTCGGTGGTTGTGAAGAAGGAGGAGAAGGAAGGGACGGAAATGATCCATCTTACAAAGCCAGGCCAAAAGTACACGACGCCCACCCCTGGTGTCCCTGGTGAGAGCTCTGCATGGGGAGGGAGGGAGAGGGGGAGGGAGAGATGGGGGACGTGACCTGCCCTCGTCTCTCCTTTCTTCTCTTCGTGGTAACAAGAAATATGGTATTTTACGTTCTTTCCTTACTCTAAGGCATCGTACACGTATTCTCATTCTCTCCTTTTCATACTCCCTTGCTCGCATCCTTTCCCTTCCCTCCACCCCTCCAGAACGCATCTTTTACGAAAGCCTGTACGAACAAAACCCCGAGTCTTTTATGGCACAAGAATATTGCGTCCAATACGGTTAGGAATTTTTTCCTCCCTCCCTTCTTCCTTCTCCTTTTCCCCATCCCAACCGTCACACCCTAAGCTCCCTGTCCTCCCTCCCGCCCGCCCTCTCTCAGGTATCCTGGAAGAAGACGAGGCCATGAAAATCTTCAAGAAGGTCCAAGCTCGCAAAGCCAAGGGTGCCATTTACTCTCCTTCTCCCGTCAAGAAGTCCACAGCAGCAGCAGCAGCAAAAAAAGGAGGAGTGGGGGGAGCGAAGAAAAAGAAAAGTCGGTTGGATGATGATGCGCCGGTGGACACGGGCTTGATGGAGGGGGGAGTGGAGGGGGTGGGGTCCATGAGCTTTGCTTAGAAAGGGGGGGATGGAGGGAGGGAGGGAGGGAGGGGGGGAGGGAAGGCAATTGCGTGCTTGCTTGGCGGAAAGACAGAAAAGGGGAACATTACATGGAGGGAGAACGGAGGTGTATGAAGGCAGAGGGAATCAAAGAATAAGCTGCAACATACGTAAACAATGGCACGTGTGACATACCTGGTGTGGGTGAGAGAAGGAGGGGCATGGCCAGGGGTAATTAGAGACCCCGATATCAAGAAAGAATTGAAGACATCTCACACTCGAAGGTGGGGATAGTCGTCCCCGAAGACGAAAGAGCAGTCAAAGAGCGTTAAGAGATGGATGTTACTTGTCTATACGGACGTATGAAGGCACGAGTGCGTGTATAAACATACGTGTGTATATATTTATGTATCTGTGTACGTGCCTCTTGAAGGGCCAGCTGTCATTAATTCTTTTCGGGTCGCATTGTCTCAATACTTCATACCCCTCGCTGCTGCTGCTAATGCCACTGCTCCTGTGCCTACTGCTGCTGTTTGATTCATGACAAGGTGGATGACGGCATCTGCAAGTCATGGATCACGATCCAAAATGACATTAAATTGACTCAATCAAACCACCATTGCGGTCAACGGCTGCATCAGTAAGGACAAGACAAAGACGGCGGTGACGACAGTGATTAGGTTGATACTATGATGATGATGATGATGCTGGTGGCAGGGTTATGGTGCGAGGATTCCAAGGGAAAACAAGGGACTTTCCGAAACCGACATGAAGGTGCTGCTACTCCTCCTCCTCCTCCAGCTACTTCTCGTTCTCCTCACCAAAAACACCACAACCACCACCACCTGGACACGCACACACACATATGCAGACTCGACACATGCAGGTCTCCATTAATCTATTCCTCCTTCTCTCCCTCCGCCCCTCCCTCCCCCTCCTTCAAACTCCGAACGACGAATGCGACACAGGGCCCCTCGTCCCTCCCTCCCTCTCTCCCTCCCTCGTCAACCACGACCAAAACCGACTCCCAATCGCTTATTACTTGATTCCACCATGTCGAACAAGGCAAAAACAATTGCCAGAGTGACATCCTCAATCCCTCTCTCTGTCCATCCATCCCTCCTTCTCTCCCTCCCTTCTTTCCTCGAAAGAACCCTGAGGATGGAAACGTGACTCAGATCCACCCCATCATTCCTCACTCTACCCCTCCCTCCTTCCGTCCCTCCTTCCCTCCCGCCCTCTCAAATTTAAATGTTGAGAGTCTTAACCTGCTCCCAAGTGAAATCCGGGTCGTTTCGGCCGAAGTGTCCGTAAGCCGCCGTCTTGGTCATGATGGGGCGCTTCAGGTTCAGGTCGCGCTGGATGCAGCTGTGGGGAAGAGGGAGGAGAGTAGGATGAGTGGAATGCCGCAGTGGTTTTGCTCATAATAGGGTTCCAGGTGCACGTCACGCGGGAGGCGGGAGGGAGGGAGGGAGGGAGGGAGGGAAGGAGAGGGGAGGGAAGGGAGGGCAGGGCCACAAAAGCCAAGAGGGCACATACCCGGGGCGGAGGTCGAAATTCTTCTCGACGATTTTGCACAGCTCCGAGTCCGACTTTCCTGAGGCCGTCTTGCCCGTGCCGTACGAATCGACAAACACCGACAGGGGGTGAGCCACGCCAATGGCATAGGACAACTGCACGAGCACCCGATGGCACAGTTTGGCCGCCACGAGGCTCTTGGCCACCCAACGGGCCGCGTACGCCGCCGAGCGATCCACTTTGGTCGTGTCCTTGCCCGAGAAGGCACCGCCACCATGGGCGCCCCACCCGCCATACGTGTCGATGATGATCTTCCTGCCCGTTAAGCCGGCGTCCCCGTGTGGGCCACCGATCACGAAACGCCCCGAGGGGTTCAGGTGGTAGATGGTCTTGTCGTCCAGGTACTTGGCAGGCACCACCGGCTTGATCACGTGCTCGAGCAAATCCTCGCGGATCTTCTCCAGCGTCACCTCCTCCGAGTGCTGCGTCGAGATAACGATCGTGTGGACCCGTTGAGGCACGGGCCTCCCGCCCTCCACCTTGTACTGAGGAAGGGAGGGAGAGAGGGAGGGAGAAAGGTGAGTCGACCGTATCATATGTCGCCTCGTTTCTTGCCTCCTTGCCATCTCCTCTACCTCCTTCCCCCACCCCACATCCATACCTCCTTCCCTCTCCCTCCTCTCCCTCCCTTCCCTCCCTCCCTCCCTCCCTCCCTCCCCACCTACCTCAACGGTGACTTGCGTCTTGCCGTCGGGGCGCACCCAATCAAGCACGCCCGTCTTGCGCACCTCTGTCAGACGGGCCCCGATGGAGGTGGCCAGCAGGTGGGTGAGAGGCATGAGCTCCTCCGTCTCGTCCGTGGCATAGCTAGGGAGGGAGGGAGGGAGGGAGGGAGGGAGAAAAGATCAGTTGAACACCGCGCTTAACATAGTTTGAGAAGACAAAACAATAATGATGGATTAAAAGTACATTCGTGTCACTTATTACCCTTTCTCCCCTTCTTCCCTTTCCTCCCTCTTTTACCCACCCGAACATGATTCCCTGGTCGCCGGCGCCGATGTCCTCCACGTTGCCCGTGCGGGAGTCGACCGACTGGGCGATATCGGGGGATTGCTCTTCGATGGCCACGATCACATTCATGGTGTTGTAGTCCAGGCCCTTCCCGGGGTCGTCGTACCCGATCTCCTTGATCGTGTCACGGATCACCTGGAAGGCGGGGGAGGGAAAGAGGGACGGAAGGAGCGATGGACGAAGGGATGAGCGTGTGGCAAAGTATAAGTTGATTGTCCGGGTGAAGTGAGGTGAAAGGCAGAGAAGATGAGAGAGAAGGCAATAAAAAGGTCAATCGATCGGAAGGTGACGGCCACGGGTCGGTCACAGAATTGGAAAGGGAGGAAAGAACTGGAAGGACGAAGGGAGGAGGGGAAGAAGGAGGGCAAGGAGGGAGGAAAGGAAGGCATGTACAACGCAGAGTGCATACCTGCTCGTAGTTGACGGTGGCAGCAGTGGAGATCTCACCGAAGATCATGACCATGCCGGTCTTGGTGCAGGTCTCTGCGGGGAGAGGTGGGTAGCAACGATAGGGGGAGAAGATTATGTCAGTGCGACGCAGTGACGTGTTTAACGACATCTTCACTTTCACAAGCACGAGGACGCATCTGCGGATGCAAGGATGCGGATGCAAGGATCTTGCCAAGCGCCTCCCTTTTTTCCTCCCCGCCCTCCCAGCCTGCAAACGTACCGCAGGCGACGCGCGAGTTCTCATCGTCCTTGACGCAGGCATCCAAGATGGCATCAGAAACCTGATCGCAGATTTTGTCTGAAGTAGGGAAAGAGCATGAGCATCAAACTGGGGGAGATGCGACGCGCAGGACGTGGTCATGATGTGCAAGCCATGACGACCACAGACAGAACAGACAAGCGCAGAAGGAAGGAATCTAGCAACACATCTTTCTACCACCCGTGCTACGTACCGGGGTGGCCTTCGTTTACGGATTCAGAAGTGAAGAGGAACTCGGTGCCATCTTCCAGAGACATGGTGGTCAGTGGTGGGGTGGAGGTGGGTCTGCGTGGGGCGAAGGTGAGCGGGGGTGAGTGGGTGGGTGAGTGCTGGAATACTAAAATTAGGCGAGCGCAGTGTGGTGAGGGGGCACCGCAGGAATTCTACACAAGATCAAGACACGGACAAGGGGCGAATGTCACATTTCAGGCTTCCATGGCCCCCGTCGCAGGGAACGCAGAACAATCGCAACGAAAAGTCGTCATACAGCAGCCAAGCAAGCAAAGCCAAGCCTCTGCGTCCGCTTTGGACGCTTCTTCCTTTTCCCCCAAGCCAGCGACATGAGAGGATGAGAGCCACACGCTCCCCACCGACTGCTTCTTCCTCAGTTCGACGAGCTAGATCATCATGCTTTTGCACTTTAAAAACAATGAAACGCAACAAGCAAGAAAAAGATGAGGCACGCCACTAGACTTTCCGCGGTAAGCCAACCACACGTGGTGCAGAGGGGTCGCAAGGGTTATGACGAGGGGACTCCTTAGCGCAGTTGTTGGTTCTTGCGCGAATCGTCTGCGGATTGACCGTATTGGGCCAAAAGTGGGGCAGCAACGTCTCAATGTGAAGCTTCTTTTGTGCGCTCGTTGTGCTAGTCTTATTTAACTGCCTCGCAAGGTGCATGTTGGACAAGGTGGACGTCAAGCGGGCCTATTACTGAGGGTCTCAACCTCCCCTCTCGTTGCACTCAATAACATACTAACCTACCGCGTCCTATAGCTCTCCATGGAAACTTCAGCAGGAACAGCAGCGACCCCTCAACCACCAAGGCGGCAACATTATGGCTCCTTCATGTTGGCAGAAGACGACGAGGATGAGGATGACGATGGTACAGGGCTGCTCGGTCACGGCGTGAGCTCTTGGGGCCGATGGCGTAAGCGGGCCGGGACATGCCTAGGCGACACTCTCGTCGCTGTCGCGGCGATTTCTGTTGCCGTGTTTATCACAGGTAGGCACCCAAGAAGGACGACAGTGTGAACGCAAGCTTGTACGGAAATGAAATCTGCACACAGAAGGAGGTTCAAATTCCGCGGCTTCGCCGCCGCCTTGATCCTTATACTCCTCTTCACCACAAGGAAGAAAGCCCTCCCCTCCTCCCCCTTGTCCTCCTCCTCGCTAGCATAAACGTATGAGGGCAAAAACACAAACCGAACGCTCACAGCCAACGAGCTCACCGCAATCCACATATAACACCACAGTGATAGACAATTTACCCTACGGCTTGCTCCTCTTCCCACCCTCATTCAATCTGGGTCCCCTTGGGGTGCAACTTGTCCTGGTGTCTGCCATCGTCTCCCAAGCCGTCTTTGGCGCCATGTCCACTTTCTCTTGTGCCCTCGGGAGCTTCATCATCGAAAACGTTGCCTTCCTTCGAACCATGAGCACGTCCCTCTACAGTCAACTCCGCGACGAGGGTCGAACGGACGAGGCCTTGATGACGATCTTATTCTGCTTCTCCTTCTCCACCCTCCTGACGGGAGCAGCCTTCTACGCCTTGGGCGTGCTGCAGCTGGGCAAAGTCTCATCCTTCGTGCCCCAACATGTCGTGCTTGGATGCATTGGTGGCATGGGGGTATTCATCGTGTGAGTAAAGAATGGGAGAGATGGGGCAAAGCAGGGGAAATGCCTGTACTCAATGACAAGCACAAGCAACGATGCCTTAATTCCTCATTTACCAACCCATCCCACTCACCAAAACTCGCCCATTTCTGCATACAAACGCTAACAATTCGCAGTTGTGAGGGTATAGGGATCACGACAGGGATCGACTGGGGGTGGGAGCCCAGTGTCCTCCTTGCCCAGCTCCACCCTTCGCCGTTTCTCAAGATCTTGGTAACCGGCTTCTTAACCGTTAGTCTGAGTCTGTTGAAGCAGAAGATAAAGCACCCCATTCTGACGCCGGTATTTTTCCTAGCGATCCCGGTGGTCTTCTACGCGGCCTTGTACCCGTTGGGGGTGTCGACGGACGAGGCGCGGGACAGCGGGTGGTTGTTCTCGTTTGCCACGCCGGGGGGGGGGGGACGAGGGGGAGGAGGAGCGGGAGGAGGAACGGGAGGGGTCACATCCGTTGGTAATAATAGTAGTAACAGTACAAGGGTGAACAGGGATGGAGGGGGGCTGGAAGGAGGGATGGGAGGAGGGGCCGAAGCGACGGCGGGCGTGGGGAGGATGTCCATGTCGTCGTTGGGAGTAATTGATGAATGCCGGAGCTTCCCGGGGGTACTGGCGTGCTTGGACGTGCGGTTAATCGCCTGGGATGTGGTGCCATCGCAGCTGTTCACGTTTTTGGGGCTGGTGTTTTTTAGGTGGGGAGGGAAGGAGGGAGGGAGGGAGGGGGAGAGAGAGGGATTAGTCGCTTCATGTACCCACATCGGTCTCCTCCCTCCCTTCCTCTCATCCTCCCTCCGTCCCTCCCTGCTCTAGTCTTATCCACATCCCAGTCAATGTGCCCGCGCTTGCGGCCACTACAGGCACAGACGTGGATTTGAACAAGGAGCTCAAGGCCCACGGGGTGTCCAATCTGTTGTGTGGCCTCTTCGGGGGCCTGCAGACGTACATGGCCTACTCGTGCGTTTATGGGGGGAGGAGGGAGGGGAGGAGGAACAGAGGGACGGACGGGTGGAGCGAGACTCAATATAAGGCAACCTGAGATTCCTGCCTTGTGCGTGTCTTCAGTCCCACCGATCATTCCTCCTTCTCTCCCTCCCTCCCTCCCTTCTCTCACCTACAGCACCAGCGCTCTGTACTTCAAAACCGGCGGTGGGTATCGCCCATGCCTCTTCCTCATCGCGGCACTGATGGCCGCCTTCCTCCTTCTGGGGCAAGAGGCAATCACCTATTTCCCTCGACCTCTCGCGGGATGCCTCCTCCTCCACCTCGGAGCGGTGCTGCTGTATGAGAGTTTGGTATTGACGTGGCAGAAGGCGGTGGACATGAGTGAATACGTCACAATCTGGACCATCACGCTGAGTATGACTATCATCGGCTTCATGGAAGGTTAAATAAGCACGTGATTTCCCTTTCTCTCCCCCCCTCACTCCCTCCCTCACTTCCCCCCCTCTTTTCTTTTCTATATTTGCGTGTGTGTGTTAAGTCCTTGGCCGTCTTCCCTTCCTCCCTATCTCCTCTTTTATACAAGCTCCTGTAGATCGCTTCCTCATTTCTCAAGCGAAACCCCTCCACGCCCCCACCCCCCCACCCCTCCCTCCCTCCCTCCCTTCCTCCCTCCCAGGTGTGGGCATTGGCCTCCTCCTCGCGTGTGGAATCTTCGTCGTACAGTGTTCGCGCAATAATCCCATCGGGAGTGCCTTCCCAGGAGACGGGCTCTCCAGCAAGGAAATGCGGTCGCCAGCTCAGAGGAAGCTCCTCGCTTACCGTTTGCAGGGCTCCATTTACATCATTCGACTGCGAGGTACCGACGGAAGGAGGGAGGGAAGGAGGGAAGGAGAGCTGCTAGGGGATGATGATCTAGGACAAAGCACCGCACAAAAGGCAGCGTCCGACCGTTTCTTCCTTCCCTCCCACCCTTCCTCCCTCTCTTCGTTGCCCCCTCAGGTAATCTCTTCTTCGGCAACATCGAACAGCTCTTCCTCCACCTTCGCGAGGTCTTCCACCGCATGCCGCACCTCCTCTTCCTCGTCCTCGACATGGGCGAGCTAGCCGGCATAGATTTCTCGGCACGGGATCGCTTAGTGCGGATGTGCAAGACGATGACGGGGCAAGGGAAGGAGGGGGGGAGGAGGGTTCACATGGTGTGGGCGGCGTTACACAAACCTCTGAAGGAGAAGTTGAAAGCTGGAGGGTGTTTTGGGGAGGAGAGAGGTGGGGGGGGGGGGACGGGGAAAATGCCTCGAGGAGGAGGAGG
>Ga0160420_100398_pt1 | contig 19930 bp, 15 predicted proteins | sample CelAP2metagpilot_FD_108197 | JGI IMG/M metagenome (GOLD analysis project Ga0160420, IMG submission 108197) | Phycosphere-associated microbial communities from algal ponds in Kailua-Kona, Hawaii, USA - Cellana AP2-5-5 metagenome pilot | ecosystem: Engineered > Artificial ecosystem > Aquaculture >... | reverse complement strand
GGGCACATACCATGTGTTGGAGATGTACCAAAAGGTACACCTGGCAATGATTAATTGCCAGGCGATCATTTTAGCATGATAGCAACTATAAAATTGGACACAGAAGAAGGTATCCTGCTTTTCTGGCCGCACATTCTCATGATCCCTTGGGGAGAACGGCAAGGCCAGGCTCGAAGTTGTCGAAATAAATCAAACACCTCCTTTAACCAAGGGTTTAGCGATTTATCCTATTAATCTTCCGTTTTGAATGCTCAAATGCCGGACCAAGTCCGCGGGCATCACCACTTGTTCCCTCCCTTTCCCCCCTCCTCCCCCTCCACCTTCCTCCCACAAAAATGCCGCAAATGCTTCCGACTGATATCCAAGGCCGCGCGGTCCGAGAAACCCACGGCATTGTCAAACTCCGTTGTTGCACATACTTTACAGTGATACCTCGACGGGCCCGCCTTATGAATCACCCAACACTTCACCCACTGACCCCTAAACTTCCCATTCAAAATCACCACCTCCTTCATCCCGCACGGCCTCGACCCTCCGGTAGCCCCTCTGCCGTTCCCAAAACACTCATGCAGTAAATCTACTGAAAGACCTGTCCCCCGCACCGCCTCCACTGCCCGGAGATGGTACATATCCACACGCCAACACCCATCCAGCACAATCTCTTTCAAATGAGGGGCGAGTGGTTGGGAAGACAACGGGGTGAGGGGTCGGTGCAAGTGCGGATTACGCGCGAGAGAGAGACGCTCGACCGTGGCGGGCATGTGTCGAAGAAGCAGGTGGACCGTGTCATCCCTCAAAGTGAAGGGTTCGTCGTATGGTAAGGGAAGAGGGGGAGGAGAAGGGGTACTACCGCTGCTGCCTCGGGCACTTCCTCCCCCACCTCCTCCTCCTCCTCCTCCTGCTCCTCCAGCCGTCCCTTCAAAAAGTGGGTGGTGGTGGTAATGAAAATGAGGCGTCACAAACCCTCCTCCTGGAACATTCACATTGTTGATCTTCTCCTTGGCCGTCGTCAAGTTGGATAAACAAATCTCCCGCAGCACAAACCCAGCCTTCAGGGGAGGCAGCGGCCGCAAGGCGAAAGGAGGAGGCAAGGACGGGCGCGTCAGTTGAGTGATGGCATCCAATGAGTCTTCTTCCACCTCATTTCCTCCGCCATGTCCCAAAAATATGCTCCCACCCAGCCCGCCCATGATCCCTCCGTTGTCCACGTGCTGGACCGCTTGATCCTCCCCTCCCTCCTCCTCCTCCTCTTCCGCGTCATTGCCAACCACGTTTCCTTGGGGAGGAGCGATTAAATTCCCCGCCGCAGGGGGTCCGAGAGGCAAAACTATTGCCGGTGGCTGGCCCCCTGCTGCAATCTCATCCTCCTCTTCGTCCTCGTCCTCATCGTCGTGCACCAACACCCCAGCCGCCGTCTCATCTTCCTCCTCTTCTTCTTCTTCCTCCTCCTCCTCCTCCTCCTCCTCTCTTTCGTCGTCTTTCTCGTTCTCCTGCACCGCTGCCAATGCTGCCCGCGCCAACAAGGCCATCACTTCTTCCTTTGTATCTCCGGGCCGCTCCACATTGAGTCTCACCCCGACCGCCCCTCCATTATCTCCACCACTCCCGGCTCTTGGTGCTATCGCAACGAGCTCTCGGTGCCATGCCTCCAAAGGATCCAATAGCATGGTCAAGGTCACAGCTAGGGTCGCAGATCGAATGCCGGAGAAGAGCTTGGGACCGTTCCACGGGCCGAATTGCCGGTGAGGCGTGTTGGTGTTGTTGCCAGTACTGATGAATGACATACTCTCCCTTGCACTGTTTTCAGTTACGACGCCACCCATCCCACGGGCACGCAAGCCTATGCTTCGCAAAAAGGGTCCACCCAGCACTTGGCACCATTCTTTACAGACCAATCGGCAGTCGCCCCGGGAAGCTGCTAATGTGGTAGTGATGTAGTGGATGGCCTCCCCCTCCGAGAGTGGACACAATAAGCAGTCTTTCGACTGCCCGCGCCAATGCTCCAAGGCCTCCTTCCCGACGACGAAGCTCAGGATGTGCAGCAATAGAGAGGCGTCCAGGCAGGCCGTGAGTGGTGGTGGCCGTATGGATTCGACCGTAGCAACCTCCTCCACTACTACCGGGAGCATGATGATGTGGCCGCCGCCAAGAAGCAAAACCAAGACGCAAACGAATCCCACTTTGAGATGACAACAAACGCTGGCTCGACGGGCGGCTGTATCTAGGAGAAAAAATGAATAGAAATGCGTGAGACAAGCTTAGGGAGCGCACCTCATCCTAGACCGATGAATTGAAGAAAAAAACACCGTATATAATCACTTTTTTTACATGCCGGACTCCTCACTTGCATGGACAACTTCGCATACACTCCTTTCGCACATGCACAGGAAGTCAGACATGGATCACACCATGTCCAGCATATCGGCCGCTGTCCTCCTCCTCGGCCTGGCCTCGGTCTCTGCCTTCGACTGACCACAAATGCGCATGCACGACCCTTGCAGCCACTGGAGAGCAGGTTGTAACCACATGCGAGGCAGAGCACCAGGCTCTGTTTATGTGGCTAGATGGGAAGCAGGCTATTAAATCAAATCGTGCTTGCTCGGCACGGGGCACGAATTGCCGGTCGCTTGCTTTCTTCTAGAGGGATGTCACCTTCCGACGCGATCGGTATGCTTGATCATCTCCATTTTCAGCTCTCAATATGCATTTGCGTGCGTCTGGCGAGTGGGTGGAGCCAGGCTGTTGAGTTGGAAGACTTGGCTGCCGCCGTCTAGGGACGTGCAGAACGGGCCTTCCACGTTCTACCACTCGGTGTCCCTGCACATCGACCCATACTCCCGCTACTGTCACCTTCTCTTCGGCACTATTTCCTTCGTTTAAGTACGTGCTCGCTGCTTGGTCAAGATACGCTGTCATTAGTTGTTGATGTCACCATGATTGTCGAAGCTGCTACAGTGACTAATTTTCCTCCCTGGGCACATACTCCTTTCTCCACTCCGCTACATCCGTGCAGTGCGCTATGCAAGAGGATCCCTCTGGGCCCATCGACGAGAACAAGGTCCACATTCGGCCCCACTGACGGGCCTGGTGCCCACATGATAATAGGGGGGAGAACTGCAGCGGAACTGCAGCGGACCCAACATCCACACACATCGCCCCGAGATATGCGTATAGGTGGTATACCATGCATTGGTGACACAGGGCGCCAAGGTCCTCGTGTTTGGGCTAATGCACTCCTGAAGCACTATGGAACGCAAGCGAGGAGGAACTATGACACAGTCTTCTAAATCTCCACCAGAAATTTTCCTTTTTTTTTGCTCTTGTTCGTGTGGGGGGGGGAGTTCAACTTCAACCAGACTTGCTGCTTTTCCACTCACGACCTACCGACGTGTGCCTCGTAAGGTGCTATAACTTGACAATGTGAGAAGAGCGAAAGAACGAACGCATATCGAGGTACACACGTAGACACGAAAATCTAAGTTTATAAAAACTCGCAGGCAGACTCGCTACTTTCTTTTTTATATTCTTGTTCTATGTACTGTCGCCTACATTGGCATGCATACACACGCACATACACACACGCACACACACACACATTAAACCAACGAGAGACAAGAGACGATGCCCTTTCCTCTCGTCCTACTTCACATTAAATCGTTCCTGTCCCTCTCCTATCTCATACTCGCCACTTAGCATACCTCGCTTGAAGATCGTTCCTCCCAATCAAGCGAAACACTCTCCCGCCACCCCGGACCTTTCCATTTCCTCTTCCCTCCCTACCTCCTTTTCTCTTTTCCTTTCTCCTTCCCTTCGTCAAGCGGTATACTCGGGTTCATCCCCCAGTGCCAATGGCCGTGTCCAAGTCGTGACCTTACGAATATGATCTAAGTAAAAGGTACGACCGTCATGCATCCTTCTCTCCTCCCAATAAGGCGGCAGGGCGTTCTCGGTGTTGTTCTCTTCCTCCTCCATTCCAATCTGCCTCTTCCCGTCTCTGTTGTAGCTGCTGCTCCCCTCCACACACAGCGGCTTTGGCATAGAAGGGGAGGTATACTGTTGTTTCTCTTGTTGCTGTTGAAGCTGCTGCTGCTGCTGCTCGTGTCGGAAGGGAGAGAAATGCCCAGTACTGGTAGGAGTACTAGTGCCTCCTATGTTGCCATAGGGAGAAGCACAGAGCAGGTACGCGGACGGCACGGGGGTGAAAGGCCGGCCGGGCGTGCTTGCATAATATAAGCGCTCGGGCACCTCATTTTCGTACTGTAGCTGCTGCTGATGCTCCTGTGGCGTCATGGAAGGCGATGAATATGGCGCGACGCCAGTGGCGAACAAGGAAGGAGCAGGGTTGTAAGGGTAATTAAGGACTCGCACGGGTGAGGCCGCCACGACAGGTCGAGGGGCATAAATGATAGGGGAGGTTCCATGCTGCTGCTGTTCCTGCTGTTCCTGCTCGTGCGACTGCTGCTGCTGCTGCTGCTGCTGCTGCTGCTGCTGCTGCTGCTGCTGCTGCTGCTGCTGCTGCTGCTGCTGCTGCTGCTGCTGCTGCTGCTGCACGTAAAAGGCTTGCGGGGGCATGTTGGACGAAGGGAAAGCCGCAATGGAGGAAAAGCCTGTCCTTTGGTGCCTGTGCTCCTGCAGTTCTTGCTGCAACTGCTGCTGCTGCTGCTTATACTGCTGGTGCGGGTAAAGCGAGTCACTGTCATTGGCTATAGGCACCGGTTTGGCCAAAGGCGTAGGCTTTACTGGAGGTGCCGCAGGTGTAGGGATTGAAGCACCAAAGGGTAAGCAAACGCGTTCTAGACGCAGGGCTAGGTCCACCACACCAACTTTATTTGCGTTCTTGTCAAAGATATCAAAGCAACCCACTTGAAATTGGGAGGAAACGTCGATCAGGGAAATTTTTGCGCTGCCAATCTCTGTGTCGTCGGTGAGGGTGTTGTGGTCCAAAACAGTCAGGAAGAGAAATTCTCTGTAGAGAAGGGTGGGGAAGGCGTAGAGATTACGTGAAATATAATATGTCACGATGTCACAATTGAAAAATCAGGGCACAAAATCAGTCAAGCTTGAATCACTCAATGGGGGGAATGGTACAGGACAAAAGCTACCGCATCGTACAAGTCATACCTACTGTAGGGCTTTCTTTCTACACACAGTTGGACTTCATCGCCTCGTTCCTCGACAAAAGAATACAGACACGTACCTTTCCGTCACATTTGGGATCGGAATCTGAAAACTCTCATTCCAGCTGGCCATACCACCTCCATCTTTGACAACACACGTCTGAAACACCTGATTCCCCGCTCGCAGCCTCAAGTAAGGGTCTTGCTTCAAGCCCAGAATCTCGACATTCCGCAAGCCGCGCGCGGCTCTGGCTGTCATAGGGTAGAAGTATGTCCAAATTTGTGTAGGAAAGGTATGTTAACACACCAATGACATGGGTAGGGAAATGGATTGCAAGGGAGAGGAATGTAGCAGCGCCGCGGTAGGCTAGAGAGAGAAAACACTTTGGGCGTACCCTGGACATGCAGAATAGCCCCTGTAGCTGTCGCCATTGCATTAAGCTTCCTTTTTTCTTGTTTTGCCGTGGATGCGTGCGGCCTGTGCTTTGGGGGGGGGGGGGAGAACGAGTGCTGGTGTGGTGAGCATGCAGGGAAGCGGTCAAAAATGGCCCACTTCAACTTTCATTTTTTTGTTGTTGTTGGTGACTATAGATGAGTCTGTAGATAAGAACTGATTTGATGCATTCCTCATTTGAAGCAAGGGGAATGTACGCCCTCAAGATCGAGAAAGGTATGATATGAAGTGACGCAGCAAGACGGCGAGGGACCTCCAAGCCCCCAGACAGCAACACAGCGATAGGCGAGCCCCGCAAAAAGAACAAGCAGCATCGCCCTTCCACTTTTCGTGCCCTACATGCCGCACAAGCAAGAAGAACTGGCACGACAAGAGTATGTAAACATCGACAGGCTGCTAAAAAAGCTTGTTTTTACGAAGTAATATCTTTCTAAACTCTTCCTGCCACAATTCACTCCTTACCATCATCCCAACAAAGCGACTATCCAGTGTCGACGTATGTTCTTCCCCGAGGCTGTACAGGCCCTGTCGGCAGGGGCTTGGGTTGCTTTGCTGGTCACACCATGGGTCTTGTGGATGAGCTGGCGCTTCAATCTCCAAGGCAGCTTCCAGGCCTACGTCTATGACAAGCGGTACGTGGAAGGGGTGTCGTTGTTGTGGTATCGACAGCAGTGGGTAAAGTGGGGGGAAATGGAGGAATCAGAAACCCTCCTTTCCTGCACATGAATTACCGCCCCCTTTTTTGAAATGGCGTGCGATGAAGCGCTCTACATCTATTTTTATTATACTGTGCCTTTGTACGGTAAACACTGGCGGCCTTTGAAGACTTGGATTGAGAAAGAGGTCAGGTGGAAGTTTGGAAGTGACTTTGCCTTTCCCTCCCCTCCTGCCTGTCCTCTGTCTCGGTCGCACACGCTCTTACACAATCTCATTCCCGTATATCGAGCTCCAGGTTCTCTCATAGACAGACGCTCGTCTCGACTCGTCTTCCTCAACATGTTTCTTCTTTTCCCTCCATCCCCTCTCCCTCCTCCCAAACCAGGGGCACCCGTCTCCCAGGCCCTATCAACAAATGGCCTTTCGGATTCGTCTGGACCGTGCGTGAATGGCGCCGTCAAAACATCTGGTGGATCAAATCCAAGGAGATCTTCGACATCCACGGCCATACTATTGGCTTCCGCGTCTTCTCCTCCTACTCCATCCTAACCGCTGACCCCGACTGTGTTCGTGCCATCGTCACGGGCTCCGCCGACCTCTTCCCCAAGGGTCATCTATACAAACACTTGGGCCTTCTACCCGGTGGACTTTTCACGACCAACGGTCCGCGCTGGCGGAGGGACAGAAGGCTGCTGAACCCTCACTTTAGCTTTAGTGCGGTAGCTACCTATGTCCCAAGCTTCAATGCCCACGTTGACGAGTTCTTGGGGGGTCTAAAGGGACGATGTGTGGGAGAGGGAGGGAAGGAGAATGGGGTAGCAGCGAGAGGAGAAATAAGCGGTAGAAAGGAGGAAGAGAGGGAGGAGGGGGTAGTGGTGGATATGGTGCAAGGGTTTAATCGGCTGACGCTTGATATTATTTTTGACGCCGGCTTCGGCCATGACCTACACGCGGTTCGACAAGTCCGCTACCGACCCGCCCGGGCCTCGGATACTGGTCTAGTTCCTCCTTCCTCCCCTTCTCCCTCCTGTAGCCCTTCCTCTAGGGAAGGGGGCGATGATGGTAGCCGCGGCATGGACCGTCTACTGGACAATGCCCGGGACGAAGGAGACGTCATCGCCGAGGCCCTCCGCATCGCTTTCACCGAGGTCGCCAAGCGTCTCACGGACCCCTTACCCTTCTTCAAGTACTTCCCCCGTCGGTACTCCCAAGCCAAGGACGCGACCCGCGTGCTCCGGGGCGTCATCGACAAGGCCATCGCTGAACGCCGGAAACGTGCGGAGGATCGGGAAGCTGGGAGGGAGGGAGGAATGGAGGAGACACGTGGGAACTTGCTGGATCTGATGATGGCGGTGCACGAGGAAGGGACGTGGTACACACAGGAGCTTTTGGCGCATAGTATGACGATGCTGGTGGCGGGACATGAGACCACTTCCGCGATGCTCACCTGGACTTTAATGGAGCTCGGGGAGCGGCCCGATCTCGTCCAGAGGCTCCGCGCTGAAATTGATGAAGTCTGTGGATCTTTCCAGCCTGCTTCGACCTCATATTCTTCGGCCATCGACGCCACCCACGTAGAACGCATGCCCTTCCTCCGCTCCGTCCTCAAGGAGTCCTTGCGGATGCATCCCCCTGTCACCATGTTTAGTCGTCGCACTCTCAAGGACCTTCATTTAGGGGGCTACCTTATCCCTAAAGGCTGGCACGTCGGTGTCTCTGTGTATACATTGCATCGCTCTCCCGCGCTATGGGAACGTCCGGACGAGTTCTGGCCCGATCGCTGGGCGGAGGGGCAGCAGGGGCATGCGAAGGGAGGGGAGGAGGGAGGAAAGGAGCGAGTGAGAGCTGTAAGCCTTGATGGGGGAGGGGCGGGAGTGTCTCCGCCACGCACGCCTGTGTCCGTGCATCGGGCAGCAGCGGCAGCCAATGCAGAAGGAGGTGCTCCAGCGACCTTCCTCTCTTCCCCTAAACCCGCTTCTTCTTCAACCCCTACGACCGGCAGCAGCAGCGGAGCCAGAAGCAGCAGCAGCAGCAGTAGCAAGAGCAACACCAGCAGCAGCAGTCATAGCAGGAGGGCCAGTATCAGCAGTATTCCTATGCCCCTCCCCAAAGGCCCGCTCAAGTCCCCATTTCAATATGTACCCTTCTCCCTAGGCCCGCGGAATTGCATCGGGCAACGATTTGGGACCATGGAAGCGAGCATTATATTAGCAAGGCTGTTGCGAGAGTGGGATGTAACGCTGCTAGATCGAGCGGCCACGGTGCAGCGACTGGAGCTGCTGACAGTGAGGCCTGATAGGCTACTCTGTAAATTGACACCAAGGAAGGTTTCCCCTGGTGCGACTCCGTCCGGTGCTGCTGCTTTTTTCTCCTTTTTTGCAGTAGGGGCTGGAATGACTTGTGGGGGAGATAGAAATATAGCGCAGGCTTGCATTCCGTAAATTAAGAGTGCCTGTGTCGAATGAGTCGGGAGAGACTGCGCTATACCCGAGGTTGGAAAATAGGGGGGAAAGCCGAAGAGGGGAAGAGGCGGAAGGACAGAGGAAGAATGAAGTAATGAGTCAAATTTTTCGACTCGACTTACTTTTCTTTTGAATGAAATAAATATATAAGTCCTGTATGTAAAGGAAAAGTGCAGGCTATTGTAAAGTACTCAAACAAAAATATGACGCGGTTGTTAAAATAAAAGCTGACGATAAGCACGAGAAGACGAGGAGCGACACTAATGTGACGGTGGTCGAAAGCAGCCTGACAACATCGGGAGGAAAGATTTATACAGCAAATAAGTCAAACACAAGTTAATAATACATTTAAAGTAAAATAATATGTGTATGTGCGTATGCATTCGAGCCATTTTCACAAAGTACAAACAAAGAAAGAAATGGGTGGATGGAATGACATCCTCTATGGCGCAGTCACTGATTATGTAATGAAATGCAGTCCATCAGGTGAGGGCACACCATATCAAATCAGATCAAACAAAGAACAAATTATGATGAGTATTAGCATTTCCCTTTTTATTTCACAGAATCTTGATTTGCTTTACTATCATCCCGTCTTGCCATCTACACCCCTCCCTCCCTCATTCTCCCCCTCCTTTCCCCCGCTCAATCAAAGCATAATCACATGACGTTCAACCCCCCATCCACATACAAGACCTGCCCGGTAATTGCCTTCGCTGCATCACTCGCCAAAAATACTGCCGCCCCCCCTACGTCTTCCAAATCCGCATTTCTTCTCAACGGTGCTCGTGCCGCAGCCTCTTTACACATCTCCCCAAAGCCCGGTATTCCCCTGGCAGACAACGTGTGAATTGGTCCAGGACCTACGGCATTCACGCGTACCTGATTAGGGGGAGGGCCGAGTTCAGCGGCCAAGAGACGGACGGTGGCTTCGAGGGAGGCTTTGGCGGGTCCCATGACTTTATAGGGGAGGATGGCGCGTTGGGCACCAAGGTAGGAGAGGGTGAGGATGCTGCTGTTCCTCTTTCTTGCTCTTATTGCTGAAGGCGTTGGTTCGGAATCACGTTCGGGATCTGTGAGGAGTGGAAGGGCTTCCCGGGCGAGAGTGATCAAGGAATGAGAGCTCACAAGATGAGCCTGGGTGAAGTCTTCTGCCGTGGTCCCTATAAAAGGACCGTTCATAGCCGGTGCTGAGGCATACGCCACGGCATGAAGCAAGACGTCCAGCTCACCATCAAAGCGTTCGGATACTCGTGCCATCATGGCCTTGACGCTCTCGGGGTCCATTACGTCGCACGCCAAGCTATATTGCTCCGGCCCCTGCGCCTTGGCTTCGGGCCAAGAGGACGCCAGGAGCTTGGCTATTGAAGGCTGGAATCGAGGAAGGGAGCTAACCAGGACTTGAGCCCCTGCCGCTCGCCATGCTTGAGCGCATCCCCACGCCAGGGATCTGTGGTTGGCCAGGCCTACCACCAGACACCGCTTGCCCGCCAGCATTACGTTACTGGTGATGGAGAGAGTGAAGTGCAAGGATGATTGGTGGAGAGATTAGCCTTGCTATTGCGACTACCAGCCGCAGGGGGGGGCTGCTCGTGGTGGTTCTCCCGTTGCTGGTGCTGCCTGCAGCTGCCTGTGCCAGTGGTTTGTGTATTTAAGGGTAGGCAGCGAATAGCAAGACGGGGTTGAAGCATGGCGCGGCGGCTTTCTTCTTTCTCCCTGTTCTGCGCGTCACCAAAGTCTCACTATGGTCAACCATTTACACACCCACCCTACCTACCGTATCACTTTATGCAATAGAGCTACATGTACCGTCACGTCGGTCGACGTTTTGCAGCTTCCACCTTTATCTCTTCCTCGTCTCGGACCGCTGACGCCCGCACTTGCCTCCCCCACTCCCCCTCCCTCCCCCGTCTTCCCATGCTCCTCGCGGCCGCCGCTGCCTCGGCCACCATGCACACTACGCGACTTCCTTCCCCGCGTGCACGGGAGATGACCACAAATAGCTCGGCCACAGCCCATGCCGCGCACAAGGCCCACGCCGCCTCGGCCGAGAGTGCGAGCGAGTTTCTGGACGACCCAGACCTGCTTCGAGACCAAGCCTACGTGAATGGGCAATGGGTGGGCAGCGCCACGAGTGCGAACACGTACGAAGTCAAAGACCCGGCTACACACGTTGTCATTGCCAAAGTCCCCTCCATGGGGGCGGCCGACACGCGGGTTGCCATCGACGCGGCTGCCGCGGCCTGGAACGGGTGGCGACACAAGACAGGCAAAGAACGAGGAGATGTGCTCCGACGGTGGCATGATCTGATGCAGCTCCACATGACAGACCTGGCCAAAATTCTAACATTAGAAAATGGAAAGCCCTTAGCGGAATCTCGGGGCGAGATTGGGTATGCCGCGAGTTTTGTCGAGTTTTATGCCGAGGAAGCCAAGCGGACATATGGTGAGGTGATCCCTTCCCCTACCCCTGGTCGACGGCTCGTAACCATCAAGCAACCGGTCGGTGTGGCCGCCCTCATTTCCCCCTGGAACTTTCCCAGTGCCATGATCACACGCAAGGCCGCCCCTGCCCTCGCGGCGGGCTGTCCGGTGGTCATTAAGCCTGCTGAGGACACGCCTTTATCTGCCTTGGCCTTGGCAGAGCTCGCTGAACGTGCCGGCGTCCCTCCAGGTGTCCTGAACGTGGTCACCTGCCCGAGAAAGCATGCAGCAGACGTGGGGCTTGAATTAAGTTCTAACAGGGTCGTGCGTAAGGTGTCCTTCACGGGTTCCACGGCGGTGGGAAAGATCTTGATGAGGGACTGCGCGTCGACCGTGAAGAAGCTTTCGCTTGAACTGGGGGGGAATGCCCCGTTGCTTGTGTTTGATGATGCGAACCTCGAAAACGCCTTGAATGGTGTGATAGTAGCCAAGTTCCGCAATGCGGGCCAGACGTGCGTGTCTCCCAACCGACTGTTGGTCCAGGCGGGGGTTTATGAGGAGTTCGTCACGCGCCTGGCGGAGCGGGTGTCGGAATTGCACGTTGGGCATGGGCTGCAGCCGGGTGCACAGGTAAGGAGGCCATGATCTTCGAGGATTATTGGTTTCCGGGTCACCACCTTGTTCCCCCCTCCATTGTCTTCATTCTTTTCACGGGCGATTTTTGGGGTCCCTGGTTAACGTCCTTCCTCTGTTTCTTTCCATCCGTTGCTTGCCGTCACCGCGCTAGCTGCTAGATCAACTTCAAGTCCCCTCCCTCCCTCCCTCACTTCCTCCCTCCCCTCCTCCCCTCCTCCCCTCCTCCCCTCAGGTCGGCCCCTTGATCAACCACGCGGCGCTTCAAAAGGTTCAAGATCACGTGAGCGACGCGGTGCAAAAAGGCGCAAAACTTCTGACTGGGGGAGAGGTCCACGCGTTGGGAGGCACATTTTTTGAGCCCACGGTATTGACAAATTGTAAGGATGATATGTCGGTGTTTAAAGAAGAGACCTTTGGCCCTGTCTGTTCTGTGTTCCGTTTTGAGAGTGAGGAGGAGGGGGTCAGGATGGCCAACAGCACGGAATTTGGCTTAGCCGCCTATGTGTTTACAGGGGAGATGGGTAAAGGGTGGAGGGTGGCAGAGGGGATCGAGGCGGGTATGGTCGGAGTGAATGAGGGCATGATCTCGACGGCGGTGGCGCCGTTTGGAGGGGTGAAGGAAAGCGGGCTGGGGAGGGAGGGAGCGAGGGGCGGGATTGACGAGTATATGGAGACGAAGTATCTGTGTCTGGGCGGGATTGGATAGAGGGGAGGAAGGGAGGGAGGGAGGGAGGGAGGGGGGTGCGGAGGGAAAGAGGAGACCATGGCAGACAAGTGGGAGGGCACGGGGTAGTAGATAAAGGCAATTTGTGCGTAGAAATAAAAGAAGAAAGGATCTTGTCGGTGAGTCAAGTCCTCCATCTCCCTCCCTCTATCTTAACGTATTTTTTGGGGGGTAGCCTCTGGATGACGATGAGGCAAAATCAATCTATGAACTCTATTTATCTTTCTTCTTTTCAGCCTTGTCGCTTTCTTCTGCTCCCTCTTCTTCTGTTGCTTATATTATTGACTGGTTGCATTCGCGATTCTCCCTCGGTTTCTTCTTCCTGTAGCTCCTGTTGCTGTAGTCTTGTTGCACCCATTCGTGCTTTTCTCTTCTGATTGATCACTTCTTCTCGTTCCTAGCACTTGACAAAGCTGCTGGCCTTCATTATTTGCACAATGCACACATACAACACCCCCTCCCTCCCTCCCTCCTTCTCTCCCTCCCTCCCTAAATCGTCATTACGTCCGTATATGAACCCTTGGAAGGGCTGGGTGGTTTCGCCAAAGGTCCTCCTGCCCCATTTCCTGCGGCTGCTAGGTCGGATGCAGATTTTGCCTTCTCGACACCAGTAGCTTTGTAAGGGATGGAATCTCCCTCCCCTCGTCCTCGTCCTCCTCCTTCTCCTCCCTCTTGCTGCCTCCCCTCCTCCTGCCCGCCATTACGACCATCTCCACCTCCTTGTCCTTCTATTCCCCCTCCCTCCCTTCCTCCCTCCCTGGCCTTGCCCTGCACCTTCCAATTCGAGTTCTGATGCTCATTGGCCGGTCCTTCCCCTCCCTCCCTCCCTCCCTCTCCCTCACCACGGCTATTCCCAGCGGTGCTGCCACCACTCATCATCGCGAGCTGCGGAGCTCCGGGGGGTGGCGAAGGCGGGAAAACAGGCATTCCAAACGGCCGTCCCTCTCTCCCTTCTCCAATTCCACCTCCTCCTCCTCCACTCCTCATTCCTGGCGGCAGAGCCATCAACAAGGACGGAGGAAGGGGAGGGCCTTGCGCTGGCCCGTGCCCCCGCCCTCCCTCCCTCCCTTCCTCCCTCCCATACAATTTCCCCATCAATTTCTCGTCCACACCCGCCAGGGCGTGCTGGACCTCCACAGGAAACAAAGCAAATTGACTTCTAATCCATTTTTCGATGGAGGCGCCACCTGCCTTGATCTTCCCCTTCGTCTTCTGCTTTTTCTTCTTCCCATCCTCCCCCACCATGCCCTCCCCCTCTCCATCTACTTCTCCTTCTTCGTTGGCAGAGGAAAGGGGGGGAAAGAGGGAGGGGGGGAGAGGAATATGGAATTGGTGGAGGACCCGCCCCAGCTCCTGCTCTCGCTGCTTCTTGGTCAGCTTTCCCGCCTTCGTCTCCGTCCTTCCCGAGAAAGAGGGAGGAGGGAAGGGAGGAAGAGGCGCATAAGAGGAGGAAGGGCTGACCACCCCTACTCCTCCCCCTCTTTCTCCTCTTCCAGAATACTGCGACAACAACGGGTGCGGAGGCACGGCGAAGGAGGACGAATGGGGAAGCAGGGGAGGGGGAGGGAAGGAGTGAGGAGGGAGGGGGCTTCCGAGAGCTGCTGCCATGGACTCGCCCAGGCGCACGGGGCCCATGGCAAAAGGCGGCATGAAGGGAGGAGGACAATCGCCGCTACCACCATCACCACCAGCAGCAGCTGCTGCTGCGTGTGGAGGAAAATGTGCCAACATTCCTCCTCCTGCTCCTTCCTGCCGCCGCTGCTGCTGCTGCTGCTGCTGCTGCTGCTGCTGCTGCTGCTGCTGCTGCTGCTGCATCATCTGCTGCTGCTGCCGATGCTGCTGCACCTGCTGATGATACTGCAATGTCGCCGCCGCAGAAACCGAGGCATTGTACTCCTCCTGCGCCTTCCTCCCCTCCTCCTCCTCCCTTTCCCTCCTCTCCTCCACCTCCCTCTCCCTCCTCTCCTCCTCTCCCACCGCCCTCCTAAACCGTCTGTACCCCTCCTCCCTCCCTCCCTTCCTCCCCCCCTCCAACTTTGGCAGTGTTTTCTGAGCCCATCCCTCCCTGCTTCTCCTTCGCTCCTCCTCCTCCTCCGCCTCCCTCTCCCACAGCCCATCGAACGCCCTGTTCGAGTCCTCCACCTCCTTGCTGCTTGGCTCATAACTCGCCTCCACTGCCGCCACAGTCACCATAAAGCGGGCGGCATCCGTGTGTGCCTCGCACAGGGCGACCCACGAATTGGCTCCAAACCTCCCCCCGTGATACATCTCCTGGTTGTTCCGCCGACCGCAGGCCACATGGAAGAAGGAGGGGCACGAGGGCACGGAGCACCGGAGCAGACCCCCTGTGTGGGGGGAGGGGCAAGCGTACACTCCGCAATGATAGTCCGGCGGGGAGGTGGAGGAAGAGGAGGAGGGAGGAACGAGAGAGGAGGGGGCGGCGCCAGTGGCATCGGGGGCGGTGGGGGAGGGAGGAAGGGAGAGAGGGACAGCTGTAGCTTGAAGACAATAGTGACGGCGGAGGGCCTTGAGGCGCGGACCGAGGGTAGGTATCTCACCCGTCCTCCCATCCACTAACCCCAACCACCGGCAGCACTCCACATGCGCCCATTCCTCCTCCTCCTCCTTCCCGCCCTCCTTCTCACGCTCCTCCTTCCTCCCTCCCTTCTTTCCTCCTCTCCTCCCCCCCGTCCTTCTCATCGCGCCTCCAGAGGTCGCACACAGGGCACACTTTTTCGGGGACGGAGCCAACAACAAGGATGGAACCATCACCGCTTCCCCTTTTCCCCGGCCCCTCTCCTCTACCTCCTCCTTCCCATCTTCCTCTTCCAGCGCTGCCTCGCACGCTTGGCAGTGCCACGACCCGGCCGGGAGGGAGTACACGCAATAGCAAAAGGTATGTACCGCCATGTTGCATCGGTCACAAAACACGATACTATTTCTACCTCCCGCCTCTGACCGATGACACACCGCACACTCAATCGTCACCTCCTCCAGCCCCTCCCTCCCTTCCTCACCCGCTTCCTCCTTCCTCTTTTTCTCCATCATCATCGCCTCATATTTCCTCACCACCTCCCTGTCCTCCCTCCTCCTCTTCCATCCCTCCCTCCCTCCCTCCCACCCCTCTTTCATCATCCTAAACACTTTTCTCGCCGGCCGGAGGTTCCTTTTCATTGTGCTCACCAGCTCCTCCTGTAACTCCAGCAGCTGTGCCAACACCTCGTCCTCCCCTACTTCCGGATGCTGCCTCTTCTTGTTTCTGCGAATTTTGTCCGCGTCGGCCCCGGGGGTGATCACGTGTCGGGCAGCCCATGTGGAAGTGGGAGGGAGGGAGGAGGGTATGGACGAGGGGGAGGGGAGGGGGGAAGGAACGACATAGGGGTCCGTGATGGCGGTTGCAGGGACGGAGGGGTGGGAGGGGGAGAAGGCGGCAGAGGACGAAATGGTAGGCTGCTGCTGTTGTTGTTGTTGTTGCTGCTGCTGCGGCTGCTGCTGCTGGGAGGAGGTGAAGCACGAGGAGGAGGCTGAAATGGAGGGGGGGGGCTTGGGGACGCTGAAACTGGCTTCAGCGATGACGGAGAGAGAGAAATCGCTGGAGAAGAGGGAGGAAGGCAAGGAGAGAGGGAGGACGGCGCCTCTAGCCTCTTCCGCGACCTCTCTTTTATTGTCTTGTCGACCGGGACCGAGAAGTCCCGTTTCCCAAAAACGGAGGAGACGGCCCTCAGTGGGAGGGAGAGGGAGACAGGGTAGTTTGCTGGCCTCCGCGCCGTCCTCCTCTTCCTCCTCCTTCTTCCCCTTCTTGCCTTTCGCCTTCCTACCCCTGGTCTCCGCAAGAGGCGGAGAACGAGGAAGAAGAGACTCTGACGCAGAAGGAGGGAGGGAAGGAAGGTGGCCTGCGAACGACAGGCTGTCAAGCTGCTGGTACTCGAGCAACTCCTCCTCCACTCCCTCCAGCTCTCGTTCCATGCGTGCTGCTGCTGCCTCCTCCTCCCCCTCATCCGGACCCGAAATCGCAGTAGACGACGATACACACCGCAGGGATAGGTGAAAGCCTCCCTCCTTCCCTTCCTCCACCACTGCCCGTAGCCTCAGGCACGGCACAAAAACGCGGCCACCCTCTCCTTTCTTAATCGCCAACGATCTCTCGTTTCGACAAAGCCGTGTACCCTCCTCCTTTTCGCCTCCTTCCCCTCCCTCCATCTCATTTAGCTTGCCCTTCTCCTTTTCTTCTTTCCCTTCCTTCTTTGCATCCGCCGTAGCGGCTGCTGCTGCCGCTCCCGCTGCTGCTGCTGCTGTTGCCGCTGCTGCTGCTGTTGCCGCTGCTCCCGTCGGCTTGCGCTGCCGGGATTCACGCGCCGATAGAGGGAGGGAGGGAGAACACTCTTCCCTCGGCATCAATATCCACAGCGCACGTAATGCCCCCAGCTCACCTAAGTCTGCCGGACACGCGTCCTCCCCATCGCCCTCCCTCCCGTCCTCACCCTCCCTTCCTTCCTCCCCCCACTCCGGGTAGTCACTTCCCCGCTTCCTCCGCTTGTAAACGGTTCCCAACGGCGGGATGACCATCGCCGGATCCTCCACCGCAGTCGGTCCTTCCCACTTTTCCTCGTCCTCCCTCCCTCCCCCCTCTGCCTCCTCCTCTCTTCTCCTCACCACCTCCCCCAACACCTTCCCCGCCGCCACCGGCCCCAGGTGCCAGCACCAGGCGCTGGCAAAATCCCACATGGATCCACTCAAATACGCGTACAAGTTCTCCCCAATGCGCATGGGACCCATCGGAATCATGGGCAAGCGCGGCAAGTGCAATCGCTCCCAAGCCACAACCCCTCCCTCGAACAAGGGCTTATAGTCTTCGTCCAGCACCAGGGCAGCATCCACTTCTTCTTGTGACTCGGCAACACGGACCAAGTTCGCGAGGCCCTTCTGATGCTGGTTTCCCTCCCCTCCCTCTGCCCCTCCTTCCACTTGTGCAGCCCTATCTCCCCCTCCCCCACCCCCTCCTTCCTCCATCCCTCCAAGCTGCAGTTGCTCCTCCTCCAACTTCCGAAGCACCGCCAGCTGTCGCTTTTTGTTCAATTTCCGGAAATTTTTCGGTGTCCGTAATTGAAGCATGCTTGTCCCTTTCTTTCCTCCTGCCCCTAGCAAAAGCTGTTGCTTTTTCCCCCGTTTCTTCTTCTTTTTTCCCGATGCTTCCAAGGCCAACGCCCGCAACCGCCGTTGCTCCCTCATTGCCGCGGCCTTTTTGGCCCGCTTCGCCGCTTCATACTCCTCCTTGCTGCTCATTTGTCCTCCATCACCTACTTTCTTGTCTTCTCCTTCTTTTCCTCCTCCTCCTCCTCCTCCAATTTGCCCGGCTTTCAGAGGGGATCTGGAGGGCTTGCCACTAGTATTAAGATCCTTATAGCTCTTCACAGACGTGGCCCGCCCCGACCGAGCACGTATGGACTGCGCTTCTTCCCCCTTCTCTCCTTCATTATCGTCGGAGTTGTTGTCCCCGTTGTTCTCCTCATCAACCTCGGCACCGTCACTGCCCCCTTCCCCCTCCTCCTCCTCCTCCTCCCCATCCTCATCTTCCTCCTCCTCTTCCTCAACACCACCTCCCTCATTCTCACGTGACTCTATCGGCCGATCACTGTCAAGATTGCCTTTTTTGTCCTCTTCCTCCTCCTCTCCTTCCTCCTCCTCTTCTTCCTGTGATGAGGCTTTGCCCCCGCCCACGTCTTGTCTGCTGCTCATATTGCTTCGGGCTCTTCTGCTGCTGCTCCCTGCACTCTCTCCTCGCCGGTGGAACCGAGGGATATCTGTACACCTCCTGGAGTCTTACCTTGGCTTGGCAATGTCGCGCACGTCTGTCTATATATAGGGATAATTAGGTGGTGTGTGGGAATGGCATGTGCCTGTAGTGTACGGAAAGCAAGAAGCGAGGCATGGGATGCCGCACGCGGGAAGAAGGCTCGCGTGTCCGAAGCAACGGCTCCGGTCTGCGGCCCTAATCAGCCAAATCCAAGAAACAGCATACAGTGCAGCGTGCTGTGCAATTTATGCCTTGATTTCGGGGACTAGGCATGCTCGGACATAAGAGGGCGCACGCAAAGCGACAAGGCACCAAGACCAGGAAAAAGAAGGCATGATGGCGCGGAATAGCTGAAAGAGTAACGAGGAGAAATGGGCCGAAGTCAGAAAGGCATTTTTGATACGAAGGTAGCCTAGCTCAGACAAGTGTGGCCTCAACGTGTAAAAAGTAAGGGCATGAGCGAGTGTCAGCTTTTTATGTTGATGCTGTCTGATTTTTGTCGGGCAAGGGGTGGGGAGGTTATTGTAATGTATGTAGTAGTTTTAGTATTAGTTAGTATAGTATTGGTACAGGGTATTGTATTGTATTGGCAGGTCGCAAAAAATGTACATGACCAACTGAGATGTCAAGTGATAAGAAAATGTAAACAACGGTTATGAAGGTCACCACGACGACTAAAACGCCTCAATCTTATCGGTGCTTCCGTCTTTAATTATTTGCCGTGCAGGGGCGCTTCAAAATACAATTTGTCGTCTCTCCTAATCATTTTCTCTCGCTCTTAGTTTCTAAAAAGCCTGCGCGCGAGTTATATGTATATATGTATGTATTGTACAAGATTAAATGCATGGAATTGAGAGTGAGGCTGTTGTTGACATTGGCATACATGGCCACCAATGCCAGAAACTAAAGCTCTCTACTTACTGAGGTAAACATTTGGACTCGTATATCGACAAGTCTCTTGGTACGTGGTACTTCTCTCAGCCAAACGTCACGCTCCCTACCTCCTCACTCACAACTCGCGACGTGTTGTGCCTTCTTCTCATTCCTTTCCTCCTTGAACACCGAATGCAGCCGTCCGTCCGCGTGTTGCTTTCTCTCCCTTTGTGTTTTGCATGCTTTGCACACCCCCAGTATGTTTAATTGACTCTCCATGATTCGATCCTCAGTATCTCGAAATCCTTTCACCGTCTCTTGCCCTCCCTTTCTGTGCTTTCATCTCCCAATCCACTCTTCCCCCCTTCCTCCTCCCTTCTTCCCCCCCTCCCATCAAGCATCCACCCGCTCCCCCACCCCCTCGTCTACACCGTATGCCTGTCAACAAAGTCTAAAAACCGCTGTGCGAAGGCATCAGGGTCGACCACTGAAATGCCCCGAGGGTCTTGACCTTCGATTGTACACCCTGCTCCCTTAATCAGCGTCTCTAATCGTCGCCTCATGGTGTAGGTTTGAAGTATGTCCACAAGGCCGAGGAGGAAGACCTCGTGGGTCTTACAGATGGAGGAGGAGGAGGAGGAGGAGGAGGAGGAGGAGGAGGAGGATTGGGGGTTGTCGGAGAGATAGGGGCGGACCGGGCAGGCATTGTTGGAGATGGTGGAAACAGTGCAGACGGTAGTGGCGTTAAATCGGGAATATATACAGCAGATGGCGCCGCGGCACGTAGCT
>Ga0160420_100397_pt1 | contig 19952 bp, 2 predicted proteins | sample CelAP2metagpilot_FD_108197 | JGI IMG/M metagenome (GOLD analysis project Ga0160420, IMG submission 108197) | Phycosphere-associated microbial communities from algal ponds in Kailua-Kona, Hawaii, USA - Cellana AP2-5-5 metagenome pilot | ecosystem: Engineered > Artificial ecosystem > Aquaculture >... | reverse complement strand
CTTGTACCCCCCTCCCACTCCACACAAAAAAACCCCGCCCCCCCCCTCCCCCCCCCCCCCTCCCCCCCCCTCCCCCCCCCCCCCCTCCCCCCCCGCCGTAATCGCCATCCGCATCCCCACCCCTGTCCTCCCTCCCTTCCCCCCCTTTCTCCCCATCTGCGCTTTCAACAACAACCTCATTTTCCGAGCCCTCTCCACATCCATCCTCTCCCTCTCCAGCACTTGGCAATGCCTCAACCACTGCTCCACCGCCTCCAAGTACACCTCCCCTCCCTCCCTCCTTCCCTCCCTCCCCTCCCCAAACCTTCTCCCATAATCATAGCAACTATCAACCAGAGACCCATCCCTCAAGCTCAACAATACGGACTTGGTGTAACCACTCCCACTCCCCGGGGCAGGCACTCGTAACGCTTGCCTCAAGCCTTCTCCTCCCCCAAAGGGCGTCCGAACAAACCGCGTCCCTGGATACATCTTTGCCAACCCTTCCAATTGTAAGTCCAACACGGCACTCGTCTCTCCATAGGGGTCATAGCAATGAACCACCAGATGACAACACCGGAGGTATACAAGGTCAAGCACTTGATTGGGGGGTAATTCAGTGTGCAGCCCGATACCCAAGTACTGGATTTCAGCCGCTTCTTGAGCCTGGCGCATCAATTCCGCTCGACGAATTTCGAGAAAGCCTCCATCGTCCCCGGCCTCCAATTCACGCAAAATATCGTCGTCGCCATCTTCCTCGGAGTCTTCCTCGTCCTCGCCCTCTTCATACGATGCCACCACCTCTCTGCTGCTGATGCCGCTGCTGCTCCTCCTTCTTTCCATGTCATCATAGTCTTGCCTTGTTCCTACCCCTCCGTCCCTCGTTACCCGCAAGCGAGCCAAGGCCGGGTAGTCCGCCATCAACGCACAACACCCTGCTCCATGCTCATGCTGGTGCTGCTCCTCGCTCAACCCCACCACACCCTTCCGCCGATCCATCGCTTGCCGAGTGATGTCAACAGCACGCAACTTCGTCATAAGTTTGGTGCGGGCCCGCGTAGACTCTAGCTCCTTTTGGCAGCAGGGATGGAGGTATGCTTCTTTTTCTCGCTCCGCTGCCGAAGGTTCCAGGTTTACATCCTTGTCTTTTCCCAAGCCGCCACCAACTTCGTCTCCTGGAAAGACGTGGTAGGCATTTGGGTCCGCCATTTGCGAAGGGATTTCCATTCTTGGATCTGTAGTGTGTGGTTTACATTGCGATGTAGGTGGGTGGTTGAGTTGAGGTGAGGACGGGGAGACAGGAGGTCGACGGGCAGGGGAGTCTTTCGAAGTTTATGGTGGAGAATGAGCATGTATACGTCAGAGCCACACCAAAGAGATGATTTACCTACACAAAATTCTAGCGTTCTTTTCATGCGTATTTGATATAGCGTCGGCCTGCCTCCGCATGCGCCACAAAATGCCCTCCCCAAAGGTGCAGTCTGATGCAACAAGCCAAAAACTAATCTTGAAACTTTTGTTGGAGACTCTTATCAAGTTCTCTGCGCTTCCGCCGGAAACATCCATTTAGTACGACGTCATTTCCATCGATTTATGTGTGCAGCGTGGTAAAAAGTCGTGGAGAAGATGAGTAACAGAGATTATTGGGTCTGCCACCCGCTGCCCTCCTGGAACGCGTCGTCCGTCTCTGCGCTAGCGAAGCTTGAAGCCATCCGCAAGTGCTACACCTGCTTCCCTCTGCGGGAAATTGTGCCTGTTTGCGAGGCAAGGCTCCGGCTGGTTGGCTTATGTGACTGGCTGTCGGGAGAGAAAGTGAGACGTGGAACTCAGCTCTTGCCCAGCGCGTGGAGCGATGGAATCATATTTCTTCCACACTGCGAGGACGAACAACGCACGCAACGCACGCGAGATCTCCGTGCTTGCTGTGCTGCAATTATGATCGTCACGCATCAGGGCTGATGTGTCTATCACGCCCTACACCTGGCAACACGTGTATGGAGCCTCCCTTCACATCCCTCCCCCTCGCTCCTTCCTCGTCCACGTCAATTACGCCCCCTCCCACCCCCCCTCACCTTCACGTACAGATAGCTTGCTTGCTTTGCAAGAGTAGTGCACAGCTTCTCGTACAGACTAACATACACATCCAAAGCAACCATCCATGAGTAGCTGTAAGGGCAGTGGCGGCGGGGTTGGGGCACCCAAGCGCAAACGACGCAACACGCACAATACGATTGCCCCGTCCTCGTCCTCCCCCTCCTCCTCCACTTCCTCCTCCTCAAGCAACACCACCCCCTCGTTGTCAGCCATAATGGTCGCTGCAACCACCGCCAGTAGCCCCCACGCAGATGGCCGCATGAGCCACGACAAGGCCTTGCGACACGCCCTTATTGTGCATCGTCAAGCCCTGTACGAGGCAATCGAGGCTGTCTGGCGCAAATGCGACATCGGGGCGTTTTTAGCTGGCCCATCGACCGACGGCAGCAACACCACCTCGGACAAGTGTGGAGGTCTAATATCCTTGGTGGATTGTACTTTCCTCATCCTCCGCATGGGGCGGAAAGAACCACACGTCCGAGGGGTCGGCGCCTTGCTCCCAGCCCTCCACCGAGACATGGCCTCCCTTATTGATGGACTTGAAGAGCCCTTATCCCCATCCTTCTCCCTCTCTCGCTTACAAGACGCCTATGTCGACCTTCCTCCTAGTGTGACCATGGGCAGTAGCAGCGGCAGCAGCGGCAGCAGCAGCAGTGGTGGTAGTGGGAGCTCAATAGGAGGAGGGGGAGCGGCGGGGCGCTTGGCTTTGGCACGAAGGCGACTTGCAGCGGTGATAAGCGTGGCGGTTGTCGAAAGACAGAGCGGAAGGGGAATGATGATGCCCTCTTCCGCGTCCCTCTCTCCCCCCACCTCTCAATTTCCGCGTGGCGGGCGTGCAGTAGCAGCAGCGGCAGCAACAGCTACAACAGCGGCGACCATGGTGGAGGAGGGATTGGGGGAGGAAGAGGAAGAGGTGATGACTTTGGCCATTTCTTCCTCCTCTTCTCCCTCCTTCTCCTCTTCCTCTTTTTTCCACGGAGATGGTATGAGGAATCCCTTGGCGGCAGTGAGGGCGGATCGGACCCTAAGCGCTTTGTATGGGGAGGAGGAGGAGCAGCAGCAGCAGCTGCCTCCCATTTCCTTGGCTTGTGAAGCCGAGGCACGATTGGAGCTCGCCCTGGAGTCCTTACTTGTTGTGACTGCCATCCCTCCTTCGGAAAGGGCTCAAGAGCAACAGTCTATCTCGCTCTTGTCCTCCCTTGCATCCTCCTTGCTGAAACACGCCCTGTCGATCTACACGGAATATTTGACCACTGACATCAGCGCCCTGCTGAACCATTTCCACCGAGCACTCCCTCGGATCCTCCCCCTCCTCTACCTTTGTCCACCCCAACCCGCCAGTCGACGTCTGGTGCAGCTTTTGGTAGCGGTGCTCTCCTCCTCCCTTTCGGACCCTCCCAACTCGCTCACCTACACCCCCCCCCCCTCGTCTTCAAGAAATGAAAAGGATAAGGATGAGTTGAAGGGACGGGAGATTGTGTCCTGGCTCGCGTCCAGTCTAGCTGCTCTGTCTGGGTCGACGCTTCGACGGCTGGTGTTCCACGGGTTGGGTGGCAGAGGAGGAGGAAGGGACAGAGGAATCATGAAAGGGAAGTTCGAGAGAGGGACGGAGGAGGAGAGGGAGGAAGGGGGGGAAAGGACCGGCGACGATGTTTCTTCACTCTTTTCGAGCTTCGCGACTTTCCTCGTTCTTCTCGCCGAGGCTGATGGCTTGGGCCCTTCCTCCCCCTCCCTCTCCCCCTCCTCCTCCTCCGTCGCTTCCTCCCTCGCCCGCCACCCTTCCCGTCACTTTTCCTCAGGATCGTCCTCCCGCCCTCTGTCATTCCCCCCTCCCTCCTCCAGCCCCCGCGCCTACTGCACAGCGCTGTTCGAAGCACTCCTTTCCCTCCTTCCCTTCCTCGTGTCTGAACCCGGGCTAGCCTCCCTAGGGATGCATAGATTTTGTTGTTGCCTTGCCGTGGCTCTCGGGAAGGAAGGGAGGATGGGGGAGGCCGTGCTAGCTTGCTTGGAGAAGGAAGCGGAGGAGGGAGGGAAGGAAGGAAGGAAGGCTGGACGAAGACAAACATGGCGTAGACTGGAGACTGATAGGGCCGGGCGTTGCCGGCTTTTGGAACTGCTAGAGGCTTTGATGTCGGCGACCACCGCAGCCAGCAGCAGCAGTAGCCGTAAGGCAATGGAGGAGGGAGGGATGGAGGCCAAGGGCGAGGAGGAGGGAGTGGACAGAGAGAGCGTGCATCGGATCGAGGAAGCGATGGAGGGAGGGCCCGTGACAGGAGCAGCAGCTGCTGCAGCAGCAGCAGCAGCCGCCTCAGCACCCGTTCTTCGCGAGCAAGATTACCAACACAAGGAATTCGATGCCTCCTCCTCCTGCTCCCCTCTCTATTCCCCCCCTCTTGGCCGCTATTACTGCCACACCTGCCAACCCGGCGGTCCCTCCCTATCCCTGAAAGACGAGACCCTATATGCGTGCTGCATCCACTGCGCCAAATCGTGTCATAGGGGACACGACCTGTCTTTCCTGGGCGATGCACGGGTAGAAGGAACAGTACGGTGTACGTGCCAAGGCTCCACCGCTATCTGTGACGTTACCTCTACTACTACTACTACTGCTGCTGCTCTACGGGTGGCAACGGTAGCAACAACTGGAACGGCAGGAGCAGGAGCAGGAATAGGAGCCCAACCTGCAGGAAGGGCGGATGCGATGGACATCGATTATGTCCCGCCCCCCAACGTCAATCAAAAGGAGCAGCAGCAGCAGCAGCAGGCACAGCACTGTACGGCTCAGAGACCGAAGGAAAGAGGAGTTCCAAAAACAGTAGCAACAGCAGCTGCAGCAGCGGGAGGAGGAGGAGGAGGAGGAGGTGGAGGGGGTCCGATACTGTTTCCTGCTAAGCCTTGGCGTGGGATCAGTGAGAGCCTCCCTGCTTTAGTGGCAGCCATACGTGCCCTCACCCCTTCATGCCCCCCATCACTCTCGTCTTCGACGTCTTTCTCCCACCCTCCCACTCTCCACCTGCCCAATCTCGCTCAGCGCCTGTCTCGCTTGGTTGAGCGCTTCACAGAAGAAAAAAAGGAGGAGGAAGGAAGCCGAGCTCTGGCTGCAGCTCTCGGAGCGCTATGGGACAAAGTCACTCGCAGCAGTAGCAACAGCAGTGGCAGAATAAGCAGCAACAGCAGCCAGGGCCCACTCGCCACCAGTCCCGTCCAACTCCACCGTGCCTCCTCCTCCCCTTCCCCTTCGTCCTCCCTCCACTCCTTCCCCTCCCTCTACGCCCCCATCCCGGGCCACCTCCCCCCTTCAACCCTCAACGCCAAGCTCGCCTTGACCGAGACCAGCGCTACTCGTCAGCTGCGCCTAGAGCTGGCCGCAGGCACTGCCCGTCGGTCCACCCTCTCTTCTAACGCCATAGGGGACAAAATTGTCTATGTCGAAGGACGAGAAGCCGTCCTTGCCTCCATCGTCGGCCTTCTCACAACCAGGAAGGAGGGTGGGAGGGAGGGGGGAAGGGGGGGTTTGTGTGTGTTGTCAAGGACGAACTTGCCTTGGCAGCCGTTGGGAGTGGCGTTCCACCCCGGGGAGGGAGGAAGGGAGGTGGTTGCGTGGAGTATGTACGGGTGTCAGCACCTGAGCTTCGACGACGGTGGACGGTTGTCGAGAAGGCTCGTTGTGGACCCGACTGTCGCTGACAACCACGATGCAAGTGGCGCATGCAAGACAGCATTTTGGCTGCCGATGCTGAAGGAAGGGAGGGAAGGAAGGCTGCATGTGTGTTTGGTGATGGAGAATGCGGTGAAGGTGTATAGGGTGAAAAAGGGACAGGCCTTGGCCGCACTAACCCACTGCTACCGTACCTCCCCCTCTGACCGTTTGATTTTTGATGCGATCCTCCTCCCTACCTCGGACAGAAGGGAGGAGGAGGAAGGACGGAGGCAGGGAGGGAAAGAGCGCTCTTCCCTAGGGATAGCTGTCCTTGTCCTCACCAAGGGCCTACAGCTCTTGAGACCTCTACGCACTCCCACCGGTGGCACCTTTTTCGGTCGATTCGATGCATCCCTCGCCACGGCCCTCCCCCTCCCTCCCTCCCTCTCCCTCGATCAGCTCCTCCACGGGGAACGGGGGCCTCTATCCCTCCATATATCCCCGCGACTGGGACTGTTGCTGCTGGGGTCGAAGGAGAAGGTGATTGCGTTCCCTGTGAATAAGAATCTGTCAAGCATTGGAACAGGCTTTCAATTGCTGTCTCCCGCAGCGCTCGGGAAAGCGAAGGAGGGAGAGAGTGATGGCCACGAAGGGAGGGAAGAGGGGAGATCGACGAAATTATCGCCGTTGTCGGTGCCTCCTTCATCTACGGTCGTTTCCTCCTTCGGTCCCTCGTCCTCCTCCACCTTCTCCTCGTCTTTACCCCCCTGCGCCTATGCATGCCAAGGCCCTTTCCTTCGCTTCCTGGACGGTCCTTCCCATGACGCCCCTCCCTCCGTTCTTTTCGTCGCTCGTAATCCCGTGTTGCGGTCTGAACGGGTGGTGGTGCTGTCACGCCTGGAAATGGGAAAGAAGAAGAAGGAGGGGGAGGAGGAGCAGGAGGAGGGAGGAAGGAAGAAGGGAGATCGATGGGTGGTGCAGGACTTGATAGATCTGAGGAATAGTAGCAAGGACGGCAAGACTAGTAATTGGACAGGGGATGGAGGGGTGGAGGGTTTCTGTACGGCCGCAGGGGCTGGGGGAAAGTCGGTGGTGATGGTGCTGCAGGAGAGTGGGAGCTTGTCTTTTTTTGCCCCCAGCAGCAGCAGCAGCAACTATAGTAGGAGGAGCAGCAGCAGTAGAGGGAGAGCGGCGAAGAGAAACATGATGTTCCATTCTAGCTCTGCTTCTGGTAGCCGTCAGCAGTCGCATCGTCGCCGGTGCTTGCCCTCCCCCCCTTCATTTGGCGAAGAAGCTACCATCCGAGCAACAAAGGCCCTACGCACCTTTCTCTCCCCTCCCCTCCCTCCTTCTCTCCCTTCCACTCATCCCATTCAAAGCACCCACTATGCCCTCTGCGAGCAAGTCGAGAGGATGGATGAAGATTTTTCTCTCGATTTCATTGGGGAGAGCATTAAAAAATTCGATCAGTTCTACATTCAGCTCTTGCGTGCTTCTTGTGCCAGGCGTGTCGGTGGTCTAGGAGAAGGGAAGGGCAGGCCCTCCATCCTTTTCTCCCCTCCTGTGAGAAGGAAAACAGATGAGGAGGAGTTGGAGGAGGAAGGGGAGGAGGAAGAGGAGGAGGAGGAGGATGACGTTGGCGGGAAAGGGGATTGGATCGCTGTCGGTGCAGCGAAGCGAGGCGAATTAAGAAGTGCACAGCTCATGGCTCCCCCCCTCCCGCCCTTGTCTTTGGGAGGAGCAGGAGGAGGAGGAGGAGAAGGGAGAGAGGGAGGGAGGGAGCAATGTTTGTCGCTTGGGGTGGGAGTGGATGCAAAGGAGTATGCGGTTACGAATGTGCGGGTTTTGGTAGGTTTAATGGGGCCCGAAACGGTCCCGCGAGTGATTCAGGTGATGGGCCAGCGACGATTGTGTGAGGGGGGGCGGAAGGGAGGGAGGCGAGGAGGGGGCAGGTGGTACGACTTTGCGTTGACGGAGGAGGAAATGATGTGGGCCCGGGAGGCGACAATGGTGACCTTGTCCTTGATTGGATTGCAGCAGCAGCAGCAGCAGCAGCAGCAACAGGATGTCGGGGGTGTAACGAGGGAGGGAGGGAGGGGCCCAGTGCTGGATGCGGTGGAGCTTTACGGCCGATATTATGAGAAGGACGAGCATCAATACCATCAGGATGAGGACGAGGAGGAAGTAGGCTGGGAGGGAAGCTTCATCTCTCGAAAATCTCTATTTTCCACCTCGAGGGGGTGTCAGACCTCGGGGGAGGAGTGGCGAATGCTCTCTGAGCCTGCTACCGCTCCTTGGGAATGCGCCGTCCTCAGTACGTTCCGTGTGCTCGCCCTTGCTACCGCTACCACGACCAAGAGCAGCAGCAGCAGCAGCAGTGCTGTGGCCGTGCAACAGAAACAGCTGGAGCAGCAGCAGCACGAGCAGAAGGGCCTTGCAGCGGTGAAGGCTGTGTTGGGGGCCACATGGGGCACGGCGAATACACGGCAGACGCACCACCTAGTACGATCGGCGGCCAAGCTCCTGCTGCGGCAGTTGTGCCAGGAGCCTCTCATCACGGGCAGCAGCAGTGGCAGCAGCAGCAGCAGCAGCTCCATCGGCACCAGGAAAATGGAGGGGGACAAGGAGAAAAGAGAGAAGGAGAGGGTGCAACCACCGAAGAAGGAGGAGGACGAGGCCTACAGTAAAGTTAAAGACACAATTCACATTACCCGTGTCCGCCTCCTCCTCTCATCCCCCTCTCTGGCCATTCAAGAGCTCAGCGCCATAGTCAAATTACTCCAACATATCTTAACTCGCCGCCCCTCCCACCTCTACCTGGGCTTCGAGGAAGGGAGGAAGGGAGGAGGGATGGAAGAGCTGTGGGTGCAAGCATTGGTGAGACGGGTGTTGACCTTACACCGTAGAAACGAAAATGGGAACAGTAGCAAGGGCCGCAACAGCAGCAATAGCAGCGGAAGCAGCAGTAGCGTCAGCAGCGATTCGGACATTGAGAGGCAGCAGCAGCAGCAACAAACGGTGGCACGGGAAGTCGTTGAGTTTGGCATACGAGAACTTGGTGCTGCTTGTACAGCTGCGACTGTCTTTCCCAGAACAGCGGGGGGGGGGATGGAGGAGGCACGGATCGTTGCAGGGGTGGATGCATTGGTTCGTCTGTTGGATAATTCCTCGTCAGGAGTGTCGGCAGCGGTGGGTCTATGTCTTTCCTCCTGGCTGGAGCACCGTGTTGAGAAAGCCCGAAGGAAGCAGAAGAAAAAAACGGACAAGGCTGCCCAGAACACGAAGGGGCCGCAAATATCAACAGCAGCTGCTCCATTCTTCCCTACTCTTGCTTCAGCCGCCCAACCCAATAAAGGAAAGGAAGGGAGGGAAGGAAGGGAGGGCAGGGAGGGCACACCTCTGTCATGCGAAGCCAACTCTGAGAAAGAGGGCCTCAATTCTGTCTCCGAGACCCCCTTTCCCTCTTCCTCCTCCCCTTCCACCCCAGGTGCCTCGCTGTTAGTGTACGTTTGTGATAGATGCCAGTCGTTCCCCTTGCCTTCGGGCAGATACCACTGTCGGGTTTGTCCGGATGTTGATTTGTGTGAAGCGTGTTATAGAGCGATTCACATGAAGGGCGGGCGGGAGAAAGAGGGGGAGAAAGAAGGGGAGGAAGTGTTGGAGGAACATTTTTCGAACCATCGTATGGTCTTCATTGGTGCAAATGGGGAGAAAGAGAGGAACAGAGAGATCTTGCTGCCCCCCATGGCCTATGAGGACGACATAATTCAGGAGATGGAGGAAAAGAAGAAGGAGGAGAAGGGGAAGGGCAAGAGGGGGGTTAGGAGGGAGGGCCTAAGAGAGAGGAAGAGAGGGACGACCCCGCCTTCTTTTGCGGAGAGGAAAGAAACCGCGCAAGAGAAGCAGCAGAGGAAAGAGAAAGAGGGGAAGGACGGAGGAGAGGAGGAGAAAGGGAAGGATTGTGATGGCGATGATGATGGTCTGACGCATATATTTAGGGGGGGCTTGGGGAGGGTGAAGGGGATAGAGGCCGTTTTGTTGGTGCTGTTCGATCGATTGTTGCTTCGATTTCCACGCGTGGTGATCCGAGCTCTGGACAGAGAGGGAGTGACGGACGGAGTGAAGAAGGGGAAGGATATGGTCTCTACAGAAGAAGCATGCATGAATTATATAAATTTGCTTTTGCAGCTTTTGAGAGGGGTGAACAGCAGCAGCAACAATAGAGGCGAGAACAGCAGCAGCAGCAGCAGCAGCAGCAAGATCAAGAGCGATTGCAGCAAGAGCGGGAGCAGCGACAGAAAGAGCAGCAGCGCTCGAGCGCGGCACCTGGCGATCACTCTTTCCCTCTACCTCAGCCTTGCGCTCCAAAACCTGACAGGAGATGGCAGCAGCAGTTCAAGCAGGAGTAACATTGACACTAGCTTTAGCAACCGCAAGCACCTCTCTCGGCCTTCTGCAGCCAGCAAGACCGCCCTTCTCCTCTCGCGTGCCCTGGCTTGCCTCCTCTCCCCCACGCCCTCCCTCCCCCTCTTCCCTCATTCTGCTCGATCTCTGATTGCTGCCACTGTCGGTCCTGAGGGTGCCCAAAAGATCGAGCAACAGATCCGTGGCTTACTCTCTACTTGGCTGGCAAGCCGGGAGGGGCAGATGGACGGAGTTAAAGAGATGGCAGATGGAGGAGGAGGAGGAGGAGGAGGAGCAGTTGGTGCAGGAGCAGGAGCTATTGACTGGAGCACCCTCTGGCCGCAGCCAGGCCTCAAAACGACGATGGGGCAGCAGAAGCGACAGAATGAGCAATTTCTCGCCCTGCTTTGCGTGAGAGACTCATCTCCGCTCCTCCTAGCTTCTCTTCTGGACCTGTTGGCGGCGGTGCAACGCACACAACGGCCCACCCCCTTATCCATCGCGCCCTCGTCCTCGGATTTTGATCCATCCTGGCCGCATCTATTGTGCAATCTGTTGCACGCTCATATCTCCCATCCCTCGTCGTCGTCCTCCTCCTTCTCCTCACCCGCCACTCCAAGAAAGAGTAGCAGCAGCAGCAGCAGCACTTCCACCTTTACTCCAGCTGCTGCTACCACTGCTGCTCTCATCAACAGCAGCAAAATGCTTCTTCGCGCCTTGTATGGAGACCACTACCCATCGTATCGCCGCACACTCGACTTCTACTTTTTCACTCAAGAACTCCATGCCCTCTCCTTTGCCACCGGACTTCCTTTTTCCCTTCTTGCCCATCAGCAGCCGCAGCAACAGCAACAGCAACAGCGTAGGAGAAGCAATCGTGTGTTTGTGTGTCTGCCAGACCTACCTTACACAAGACAGGCGTCCATCCACAGTTGCCTCACCCGGCTTCTCGTGACTGCTCTAGCACGTCCTGCGAATTGGCAAGCATTTGCCCTTCTTCCCTCCTTCCCTTTCTCCTGCTTCTCTCCTTCCTCATCTGTGTTGCTCCCAGCAGCCGCAATTACACCTGGAGGTGCATCGATTGAGGAGCAAGAGGACGACGAGGATATGAAGGAGGAAGAGATACAAGAGAAGGAGGAAAGAGATAGGGATGGAGGAAGGGATGACGTGCCTCCTTTATGTGTGCTTTTTGATGTGGTGTGTGCGTTAGAGGGAGGGGACGAAACACAGCTGCTGGCATTAAGTCTACTGGAGATTGCAACTGAGGAGAAGGAGGAGGGAGAGAAGGAGGAGTCTCAGGGAGTTGAAAATAGAGGCGGGGATCACGACGATGACGGAAAGGACGACAGAAGGGAGGAAAAGAAGACGATAAAGCAGCAGCAGAAGAAGAAGAACAGGAAGAAGAAGAAGAAGAAGGAGGAGGAGGAAAAGAACGAGATAAGGGAGGAGGAGGTTGAGTTTGATGAAGAGAAGGAGGAGGAAGAGGATGAAGGAGAGGAGGAGCAACGACGGGTTGGTTTATCATTTAGTGTGACCCGTGTTCGAGCTGCTCCTGTTGCTGCTGTTGCAGCTGCTGCCGCGCGAGTATCGAGCAACAGTTGTGGTAGAAAGAAAAATTGGAGGAGGACCGAAGGGAATAAGGGGAGGAGAGCGAGACACTCTTATGGGTCTGATAGTGAGGAGGGCTTGGATGACGGAGGGGAGGAAGACGATGAGGCGATGCAGCAGGAGATTGAGGAGGAGGATGAGGAGGCAGATGAGGAGGATGATGCGGAGGAGGAGGAGGAGGAGGAGGAAGAGGATGAGGAGGAAGACCAGATGATGGAGGAGGAGATGCTAGTGGTGGGTGAGGAGGAGGAAGAAGATGAGGAAGAAGAGCACCGTTATTCCTCTGACGAGGAGGATGAGGACGAGGAGGTGCGGATGAGGGGAGACAGAGGAGGAGGACCAGCAGCAAGAGCTGGAATTACGGGCTCGACGGAAGACTCTGACCGCGACAACGATGAATTCCTCGTGGAAGAAGGCGCCTTGGTGCCATCCAAAAATGCAAAAGCCCACGTTCTCACCCATTCCCCTCTTACCACTGCTCTACTCGTAGAGCAAGGGAGGATACATTCGTGGGTCCTCATTGACCTTGCCTGTCGCTCTCTGAAATCCTCAAATGACCGAGCTCGCGGCATCGCCGCGGTACTTGTGTATCGATTTTGGGAGGGGCTGGTGGTGGAGGATAGACGAAAGGCTATCAAGGCGTTCACAAGATTTCTTCCCGCATTTTTGGCACATGGGGCTGACGCAGTGGGTATGTTGCAGGTGCTGTACGGCTTGATTGAAAACGAAGGGAAGGACGAGAAACGGTGGGAGAGCAGGCAGGAAAAAGCTCTGGGTGGGGAGGAGGAAGAGGGGAAGACGAAGCATAGGCAGCAAAAACAGTTGCCAGAGGAGACGGAAGAAAAGGAGGGACAGCTTTTGCCTTCCTCATTCTCAACCTCTTTCGTATTCTTCAACCTCCTTGTGCGACTGCTCGACTCACAGCTTCATGGCCTGATCAATCACCCCTCCACTCCTCTCTACGCTGCGCTTGAAAGCAACCACCCCATCCTTGCCTCCCTCCCGCGTTACCTCGAGCCCACCCCTTGTCTTCCCTGCACACGACTCCGCTCCTCTTTTTCTTTATCGTCCTCGTCATCGCCACCATCCTCGTCCGGGTCTCCGCCCTCCTCGTCTACCATCAAATACCGTCTCTCGCCCCTCGATGGTCTCAAATGCCTCCAGCGCGCCACCGAAAATTCCCTCTTCCTCTCCCTTCGTGCCCCTTACCGTATCTGCCGTGTTCAACTCACCATCTCCGACGCCCATGCTCGGCACGTCAAGACAATTCGCCTTCTCTTCCTCCCGCGTCCCCTTCTCTCCATTGCCGCCCTCTCCAGCACCGATCCACATAAGTGGGAAGAACTCACGACCCTTCATCTGAGGAAAGGGCAAAGCTTTCTTCAAGTCGACCTACCCCTTCCGGCCCTCGTAGGGAGCCTCTGGATCGAGTACAACGATTTCTACCCTCCCTCTCCCCCCTCCTCTATCACAACCGCAGGAGCAGGAGAAATAGCAGGGGCGGTGCCCTGCCCCAACTGTGGGCGAGAGTTAGATGCGCATCGGTTTTGTCGGTCCTGTGGGGAGATTGCGGGATGTAGGTCCTGCAGGCATGTGAATTACTCGCAGGTGGATTCTTTTTTGTGTGTCGCGTGTGGGTATTGCGGCTATGGATCGTTTCGGTACCGGCTGCTGGCGGTCCCGGCAGGCCTGGTTTTGGGAGGGAGAGGGAGGGGCGGCGAGGGAGTGAAGGAGGAAGAGGTGATGGAGGTGAGAGAGGCGTATGAAAAGACGGCGGGATTGTTGATGGAGGAACAGCGTGTGCAGCATGTTCATATGGGGGAGATACAGAGGCTCATGGATTTGAACAGGCGAGGCGGAGAGGTCTTAGGAGGAACAGGAAAAGGAGGAAGAGATGGTAAGTCGGAGCGCATCAGGGGACTGTTGGTGGACTCAGCTCAAGCGACCATGGGTGGAAGAGGGCTGGAGCGCGCTGTGCCAGCCGAGGTGGCAGCAGCAGCAGCAGCAGCAGTCGAGGGTTGGGGCCCGAAGAGTTGCAGCAGTCGTAGTAGCCGCAACACAAGCAGCGGTCGAGAGGTGACATTTGCGATTCCTCCTCAGTCTGCACCTGACAGCCATCCAGCCTCCTCTACCTCCCTTCCCTCCCCCCTCCCTTCCTCGTCCTTTACCGGGCAGCCGCCCCATCAAAATTTGCTCTATGCTTCATTCCCTGTCATTCCTACTCCCCCCTCCATCGCTGTTGCTACAGCTGCTACTACTTCTGCAGGATCCGTAGCACCATCAGCGGTCATTTCTTACTACACCGGCACAGTCAGAGCCTCGTATGAGAAACGCCTGTCGTACACGCGCCAGCTGAAAAGACTCGCAAATGAATTGGAAGAGCATCAGACTAGGATGGAAGAAGGAGCTTGGGAGGAAGATGAGGAGGAAGATGAGGACGAGGGAGTGAGGGGGCACGGGGCGGAGGAAGAGTGTGCGTGTCCCGACTGTAGAATTTCGACAATATTTTGTCTTTTGTGCTTGATAGCACGCATGGTCGAAAACCAAAGCGAAAAAGGCCTCCTTCGACTCCTCGGCCTTCATCATCAAGACTTCATTCAACCACAACAAAAACAGGAGGAAACCTCTCGCCTCCTCTCATTGTTGATGGCCGTCTTCGAGCCCATCACCACCTACCAAACCGCCACCATCCGTCTTCATGCGATTGAGCTTCTTAAACTGCTCTGCTCCGTCGGTGGTGCCCTCGTTCAATCCCACCTTCACAACCTCTTTTTCCACCACGCTCTCCCCCGACTCATCCCCCTTACCCTCCGCAACCCCGAGATCCTGACTCCGTACCTCGATCTTATTCATGCGCTCTGCCACTTCTCCCATACGGACGGACGGACTGTGCCCTCCATCCCTCCCTCCTTTTTCCTGGCGATGAACGTGCGTAGTTTCATGTTGCCCCTCAAATTACTACGGAGGGTGGGGCCTCTTGCCTTTGATCATCGAATGGTGGCAGAGGGAGTGGCTTTGCCCTGCCTCCGTTTGCTTAGTGCTTTGTTTTTGGGAGGGAGAAGGAAGGAAGAGGAAATGGAGGGAGTGGTGACGAAATTCGCCTTTCAATTGTTGGTGGAGATGATTGAAGGGAAGGAAGGGAAGGGAGGGAAGGATGGAGGGGAGAAGGAAGTGGAAGAGCGAGGGGAGCAGGAGCGTGAGATGGTGTTGGCTCGGCGTGTGCTCGCCAAATGGAAGGCTACGACGACGAGTAGCAGCAGCAGCAGCAGCAGCAGCAACATCGACACCAATGCCACATTTTTCAGTTCGTCACCGCATGGTAGTTGGTGGCTATCCCTCCTTCTGACCCCACACTCGCTCGAAACGCGCAAACAAGCCGGCTGGCTCATGGCAGGCCTCTTAGAAAAAGTCGATCGCTTCCACGCCCAGCACCAGCACCAGCACCAGCAGCAGAAGCAGCGGCAACAACAAGAACAAGAACAAGAACAACAACAACAACAACAACAGCAGCAGCAGCAAGGGCAGAAGACGGAAGAAATGGATGAGGATATGAAGGAGGGGGAGAAGGATGACGACAAGGACGAAGAGGGGGAGGAGGAGGGGGAGGAGGAAAAAGAGAGCGCAAAGGGGGAAGCAATGGATGTGGATACGCCACCATCGGCAACTTCTTCCCTACCTACCTTCCTCCCCCCCCCTTTCTCCCTTCAAACCCGTCTGCTTGACCTGCTTATATCCGTCCTCAACAACGACGAGCAGCAGCAACCACTCTCCGAGCCCTCCTTTCTTCAGCTTTTCGCCCTGCTTCGGCACCTCGTCTGCCATCCCATCCTCGCCTCCTACCTGACAGCCTGTGGAGGTTTAATCTCCCTCTGCCAGCGCGCCAAAAAAGAGGCCGACCGCCTCCTCCTCCTCACTAGGAGGAGCAGTCTGAGCATCTGCAGTAGCACCGACACCAACCATGGCCTCGTCCTATTCCAGCTCATTCAGGCCCTGAAAGCTCTCCTCGCTTTCCATCCCCATCTGAGGCAGCAGCGGCTACAGCAACACCTCGCCCCCCTTCTCCGCCTGGTGCTGCAACTATCTTCCTTCACGGTTGCTCCTCCAGCCGTAGATGCATCCCTTCTGGACCTCATGGGTCTTATCGCCCCAGGAGGTGGCATCGAAAGAGGGCGGGAGGGAGGGAGGAAGGGCAATGAAGAGGCCCTGTACGTTGCGGCTTTGACCAAAATTCTGGCCGAGGAAGTAGAAGGCAATAAGGAAAGCACACCTGCAACCCGTCCTCCTTCCCGCCTTTTTTCTCCTCGCACCTTCTACCACACGTCCGATAACCTCCTCTTCCTGATGCATGCAATGCAAGACACCCTCTCCCCCCCAATCCCCCTCCCATCTTTCAGAATCCAACTCCGACGAGCCCCTTCGCAGGACGAATTTTTCCGAGGCAACCTCTCTCGGAATCCGATAGGGGTATGGGAGATCACATTGGATGTGGAGAACGGGGAAGGGAGGGAGGGAGGGATGGACCAGCCGACTGTACGGGATTTGAGACGGTGGCTAGCGCGGGAGCTGGGAATGGTGGACTCGATGGAGCTGCTGGAGTGTCTGGTGTGTGGAAAGATCGTGTGTCTGGATCTGCCTTTGCGGCTGCTTTTTGGGGGCATGTGGAGAGAGTGGGTGATGGAAAAATCCCCGGAAATTTACGGATTTCCGGGAGGGGAGGAGGGAGGGAGAGAGGGAGGGAATGTGCCAAATGATGCGAATTTCCCGCCAATGGTGGTGACGTATCGACTTATGGGTGTGGATGGCGAGCCAACGGAGGAGGTGGTGGAATCACTGGAGGAGGAGGAAGCGGGCGAAGAAAAGGAGGCCGCAGCAGCTGCCACAAGGGAACTTACCCGTGTATTAGGCGCCACTCGAGGAGGGTTGGCGGCGTTGTTGGATTTGGCCCGCCCTCCTTCCCTTTCTCCTACCCCCTTACCTTTGACACCATCCTCGAATGAGTGGGAGATTCCGTGCGTGGCGACGAAGGTATTGAAGCTATGTTGTAAAAGTAGTGAAAATCGAGCCAGGCTATTGTTCAATCTAGAGGGACCGGCTACCTTACTTTCTTACCTTCTGGCCGCGTTACGTTCGTCCCACCAAGAAAGAGGAGGGGGAGGGGAGAAGAAGGAAAAAGGGTGTGGAGGGACGGCGGTGTTGTTGCAGTTGGTGGAGGAGCTGGGTAGTGGGGAGGGGGAAGGAGGAAAGGAGGAAGGGGGGGATGGAGACGACGAGGAAGGGCAGGCGATTCCCTCGTCGACAGCAATGGTTGAGGAGGGAGGGGCCAAAGGACAGAGGGAAGGAAGGAAGGGCGACACCGTGCGCGGTTTTTTGGATGCACTGTCGGATCCCACATTGGTAGAGGTGCTACAGGCGAGTCCTTCGTTGACAAAAGCCGTCGGACGACTTCTCCCCTTCCTCACCTATGGCAGACAGGAGGCCTGTGCCGCGCTTGCCGAGAAAATCGTCGAGGAGATTAACTGGTCTCGTTGGGAGGGAGAGAAGGAGGAAGGATGTATTGTAACAGCAGCAGCAGAAGCGACCTTCCCTCCCTTGCGGTTGACCATTATGCTGGAGGCGTTGGCCGGCTTACCGGCAGGAAGGCGAGACGCGGTGTCTGCCTCTACCTTCCTTCGCGACCAGCTACTGACGCGAGGGTTGGCTGCTGCTACTGTTGCGGCGCTGCAGGCTGCATTGCCGGTGGGGGAAGGGATTGGGAAAGCGGTGAAAGAGAGTGGAACTCGCGGGGAGTTTCTGAAGAGAAAGGAGAAGGTGGAGGCGGCTTGGAAAGTGGGATTAAGTAGGCCGTTGGTGCTACCCGCATTAAGGGTCTTGGCGGGACTAGGGAGGGGGGGTCATGGAGGGACATGGGCGCTCATGATGAAAGAGGGGGCTTTGGGAATGCTACACGATATTGAGGGTTTGACCGGGTCGGGCGATGCGGGGTCCGTGGCGGAGGAGATATTAGAGGATGCCTTGAACGCCGCTGCTGTCGCTGCTGCTGCTACTGCTAGTGGCGGTGGTGCAGCGGCTGCTGCTGCTCCTCCTGGTACTGTGAACGGTGCCATTGGTACTGCTAGTGGAACTGCGGCAATGGCGACAGCAGCGTCGGTGTTAATGGAGGTGGGAGAGACCATCAGGGGCCTGCGGCAGACAACCAAGTCACAAAAGCGACGCTTGGCCCAACAAAATCGAACGCGAGCCCTCTCTGCCATGGGTTTGACTGTTGCTCCTCCTCCTTTTTCCCACCCTCCTTCGCCTTCTGTCCCTACACCAGCCGTTACAACAGCAACGGCAACGGGAACAGCAGCATCAGCTTCATTATCGCAGCAACAACAGCCGCGAAAGGAAGAGGAGAGTATTGTTTCTATGGAGATTGATGCGAGTGGAGGTAGTGCCGCCAGTGCATGTGCAAGTGGCAGCCCCTCCTCGTTTCCTTCATCCTCCTCCGCATCCTCCTTCTCACCCTCCCCTTCCACCGCTCCTCGTGCCCTGTCATCCAATGAAACGTCTCGCCTTCGTCGCCCTCGCTCTCTATCTCTCTCCGCATTACCCTCCTCCTCCTCTTTCCTGTCCTGCTATTCCTCAACAGCAGCACGAGGAGCAGCAGCAGCAGCAGCAGTAGCTACATCATCGTTCTCCTCTTCATCTTCCAAATGGCTGAAAGACTTGCAGGGACTGGAAGAAGAGGCAGGGGTAGCATGCGAAGTCTGCCAGGAAGGAATGGGGCTGAAGCCCACCGAGGTCCTTGCTTTGTATATTTACAGCAAGGCCGTTGCTAATTGTGACGTAGCAGCCATGGAAGGAGATGCTTTGTCTATGGGTGGGAATGAAGTAGGAGAAGAAGAAGGAGGAGGAGGTGGTAGTGGAGGAAACAATCCGGTGGTAGCAGCTTTAACGGAAGCAGCAGCCCCGACAGCAGCAGATGTAGCTGCAGCAACGGTGGCGGAGCCATACTCATCGCTGTTGAGAGCGCGGTCTTTTTTTGGCCAGCTGGGTGGGACAGGAGGAGGGGCAGGGAGGGAGGGAGGAGGGGCGGAGGGGCGGGGACAGGGGTGTCGACAACGTCATTTCACGGCCTCTGCATCTTCCGCCTCCTCTGCCTCCTCTTCTGCTTTCTCTTCCATCTCCTCTGCTTTCTCAGTATCTTCCGCTGGTTTGTCCGCAGCGCGTCGGAGCTGCCGTTTGATCACGACCGTAACCGCCCACAACTTCATCCACCTTTCCTGTCATGCCGAGGCCGTCCGTGCGGACCGTGCATTGAAGCGACCGAAAGGCGAATGGGACGGAGCTGCCTTACGGAATTCTCGAGTCAGCACCAACGGACTATTGCCCATCCGAGGTCCCCAGACGAACCGTGAATTGTTCAACCAAGCGGTCGAAAAGCACTTTTCGAGGTTATCGTCGATGCATGGTCAGACGCTTTTAAGTAGATTCGGATTAATTGCTCACGATGTACGCTTATTGTTGTTGCGGCTGGCATATGGGGAGAGTGTGAGGGATGACTGTGGAGGGGGCTCGTTGGGGAGCAATCTCAAGTTGATTCCATATCAGTTGGCGTTGGGTATGCACTTGAAGGAGGGGGGGTTCGGCAAAAAGGAGGGGAGGGACGTGGCACGGTTGGAGGGAATGATGAGGGCGTGGATTAGGAGGGTGGAGAGAGTTTTGAGAGAGAAGGAGGAAGCACACGAGGAGGAGGAAGAGGAAGTAGAGGAGGAAAGGGTGGAAGGAGAGAATGGAGGAGGGATCACGCCCTCGGAAGCGACTGTGGTTAAGTCAGGCTCCGCTCCTGAGGGCGGAAAGAAAGAGGAGGGAGGGGTACAGCAGCAGCAGAAGCAGCAGCAGATAAGCATGACTGCGAGAAGGAAGAGGCGGAGGGTCGAAGGCCGTTCCCGCCAGGTAGCCGACATTTTGGAGCTTACGGAGGGGGCGACATTCATGCCTGTCCTTGCTCTGTTTTTCCTGTCGAGGGGGGAGTGGGAGAGCGCACGGCCGGTATTTACAAAGATGTTAATGTTACTGGCGGGGGTCAAAAAGGCAAAAGGTGATGGTACCGGGTCAGGGGCGTCGTCCAGTCGGGGAGTATTGGGAGGAGGAGTAGTATGGGGAGGGGGGGGAGGAGGAGGAGGAGGAGGAAGGGAGGGGGGGCATGTGGGCGCAGAGGAAGGGATGGGGGGGCCAGAAGGGAGGG
>Ga0160420_100393_pt1 | contig 20116 bp, 23 predicted proteins | sample CelAP2metagpilot_FD_108197 | JGI IMG/M metagenome (GOLD analysis project Ga0160420, IMG submission 108197) | Phycosphere-associated microbial communities from algal ponds in Kailua-Kona, Hawaii, USA - Cellana AP2-5-5 metagenome pilot | ecosystem: Engineered > Artificial ecosystem > Aquaculture >... | reverse complement strand
GTTGTTGTTGTTGTTGTTGTTGTTGTTGTTGTTGTTGTTGTTGTTGTTGTTGTTGTTGTTGTTGTTGTTGTTGTTGTTGTTGTTGTTGTTGTTGTTGTTGTTGTTGTTGTTGTTGTTGTTTTTAAAGCTTTACGCCCTTTTCTGACATTGTTTTTATATTATGTTATTCGTGCCTAATGTTCGTTGGCGCTGCTGCTGCTGCTACAACAACTGTTGCGGTTTGTCGCTGGGACCAGAGCCATTAAGTTGTTGGCTTGGCCTCACTCTACTATCCTATATTCTCCTCCTTGTCTCATTAGCTTCCGTGTCGGCGGGGGGCTTCGACAGGAGCATGATGCCGCGGGTTATCCCATGCTGATGTCTTCTGCTTCTTCTACTTCTCCTCTTCTGCTTCTCCATCCCCGTTCATTCTCGACTTCCTCCTCCTCCTCAATCAATTCCGAGCGTCTCCTACGCGGCAAAAAGGACCCAACAGAAGGGAAGACGAGGCAAACGAATCAAACACAGTCACGGTGTGTCTGCCTGTAAGTAAGAGCTACCCTCCTGTTGCTGTTGCTGCGGCTGCTGCTGCTCTTTCCACACACACTCCTTCATGACAAATCATTCTTGTCTCTCCCTTTCTCTTTCTATCTCCCCTTTCTTCCTTTCCGTTTCCTGCTCATCTTCTTGGAACTCTTCCACTGTTCCCTTAATCTTACTGCTGGTGATACTGCTGCTCCTACTGCATCTGCTCCCCTCGTTTTCCTTCCCGTGGTCTCATGCGCGCGCATTCCCCAAACACATACGACAAGTCCACACACCGACTCTGATATTCAAACAATCTCCACCTCGCTATTATGGCTACATGCCAGCTTTTCCTTCTCCTCCTTCTTTTTCCCCTTCTTGGCTGGGTGGCGAAGGAACGCCTAATTATTTTTTCACATAAAGGAAGTGACCGAGTAGACCAGCAGGATGAGAAAGACAGTTATACATACATGCCTTCTCTCTCTCATCCCCTCTCTCTGGTCCCCTTTATCTCTCTCTTACTTTCCTTATTCTATCCTACCTTCTACAAGATATTCACCACCACAATTTTTGCCTTTTCGGCCTCATTCCCTCCCACCTACGGTCCCATTCGCCGGTCACGGCATCCACGCGACACAACAAAAATGGAGGAAGGGAAGGAGGGAGGGAGGGAGGGAGGGAGGGTTCGTCTAGGTTTGAATCCTTGCGCAATGGACGCTCAAATCGTCCCACAGAGGGCGCTTCAAGCCCTCCCCCCTCACCACACTATTCACCCGTGGCGCAATCCCGTACCCCGGGGCAACCTCTCCCCTCTCAATCGTCTGCTCCAGTATCAACGTCGCCAACTCCTGGACCTCTCCCTCCCTCCCGCCTTCATTCCCCTCCTGGTCCTTTCCGGCGAAAAAATCCGCTGCCATCGCTCCAAGCTCGTGGAAGTACCACAAATCGCCCACGCCGTCCGAACAGGCTATGACAGACCTGAGGATGGAGGGAGGGAAGTAAGAAGGGAGAGAGGGGACATGAGGCTCTGCCCATCTGTCAAGAAAAGAGTGGAGAGGAGGAGGAAAGGAGGGAAGGAGGGAGGGAAAAAGGGAAGGAGGGGGAGAAGGACGGGGGAAGATACTGTTCTCTCACCAATCCTCCCCGGGGCCAAGCTCCCACACGCTCACGTCAGGCTCGGCCCATATGTAGGCCGTCTTCTTCTCCTGACTGTCACCTAGCGACCGAGACATCTGGATCTTCCCCTCGCCATCCACAAGAATCGTCGCCCCCCAGTTCGTGTGTGCATGCTCCTCAAGTGCCTTGTACACCTCCCACTCCCCTCCCTCCTTCCCGTCCTCCTTCACCGTCAATTTCTCCAACACCATCCTCCGGGTACTCTGACTCCCCCCGATTGAATTCCGATACCTCTTCTCCACCTGCTTACATAGCCATTCCCGTGTCTCCACACACACCTCACTGGTCCCTTCCCGGTACATCATCAGCGGCTCCTCCCCGCCCTTTGCATCCGTCATCCTCATGCCGCCGCAATTTATCCTTCCATACACCACTTCACGCGGCACCACCCCCAAAGCCTGACACCGATCTAGATACTTCTGCCGTTCCTCGGGATTGTCCCACGAATGCCTTCCTGTCAGCACCTGCACCCGTCCCGTGGCGTTGTCCACCAGTAACACTGGGCTGTCCCCCACATTGCTCACCACCCCCCATGCCTTGCCTCCACACGCCAAAAATTGCACAGTCGTGGCCGTGGTGCCCCCCGTAGGACTCCCTAGCTCCTTGTCCAAATGTGCTTCCATCAATCGGTACCGATCAAACTCCACCTTCCGCACCTTGTCCACGTCCCCCGCCATTAAGGCCTCTAGGGTTTGCATGGTAGTGCGTCGCATGTCGTCGACATACCTCTCTGCCGCCACACGGGCCGCCTCTCGTCCGTGCATTCCATGCCCGTCAAACACCCCCATGGCGCGTACCCATTTCGGGGCTTCGACCGCAGCCACCTGACCTCCCTCCCTCCCTTCAGCCCCTCCCACGCGTGCTCCTCCCACCGAGGCAGGAAGCAGTAATTCTGCTTCCGCCAGCACGTCCTCACCGTATACAACCACGGGACCGCGTACCTGCTGGGCCGGTCCCCGGTAAGCCTTTCCCCTCCCTGATTTCCCATACCCCGCCGTGCACTTGACGATGGAGCCAGGGACGGAAGGGGGGGTAAGAGAGGGTGTGAGCATGGCCGACGGATTTTCGTCAACTAGTGCCAGCTCTTTCAACGTTAGAGAATGAACGCGTATGTGGTCTTCCGAGGAGGGGGGGGGAGGGGTAGGAGCCGCGTAGGCACGCAATAGCTGACCGGCCGTGGCCCGGGCAAGGGCGGCTGCTGCTGCTGCGGAGGAGGAGGAGGAATGAAAGGAAGACGAGGACGAGGAGGGGGAGCCATCCTCTTCGTATTGGTCGACCTCAAGTTCTGAAGCCTCATGAGGGAGAAACATTTTGCTGCCCGAGGGAGGCCGGACAAGGACAGGTCGCTCTGTTGCTGCTGCTGCTGCTGCTGCTGCTGCTGCTGCTGCTGCTGCTGTGGCGGCCGAAGATGAGGAAGGATACGAGGGTGTCAATGTGGGGCTCGGCGGCGCGCTCCCACTGCTGTTGCTCCAGGTACTGCTGCTTTCCGTGTCCGTCTCCCCTTCTTTAATGTCGTGCGCGCCCCCTTCCTTTCCTCCTTTTTCTTGTTGGGCGGCGGCAGCGACTGCGCCGATGGCGCTTGCGCCTGCTTCTTCTCGTACTGCTGCTTTTGCTGCTGCTGCTGCTGTGTCAGAAAATGGGGATGAAGACAAGTTATTAGCGCTGCTCTGCTGGTGAACAACAGCGCCGGTAATCCTGCTGCTGCTGCTGTTGCCGCTGAAGCAAGGCGACGAAGGAAGGACGAGGGAGGGAGACGAGGAGGAGGAGGAGGAGCAGCCCTTTCCTACGCCTTGGGCCGAGCTCTGGTTGCTTATAGTACTGCTACTGCTACTGCTGCCAGTGGTGGTGGTGATGATGGAGGTGGTGGTAGTGGTGGTGGCGCTGTTCGACTCAAGGGTGGTGAGCCCGCTGCCACTACTACAACTGCAACTGCTACCGCTGCTGTCGAGATCCGCGCCGGCACTGTTGGTGAGAGATGCAGCACGCTCGGGCGTGACAGGATCTCCGTAGGGCGAAGGAGGCTTGTTGGTCGAGTTGTTGCCCCCTGCGTCTGCTGCAGCTGCTGCAGCTGCTGCTGCTGCGGCTGCTGTACCGTCGAGGATCGAGGCGTTTGCCGCCTTCGTCTTTTTGATCCCGGTGGTTTCTTCCTGCCACTTCTTCTGAATCCACCCTTGTGCTGTCAAACTCTGGGCGTCGAGCGGCCCTGTTGCAGCCCTCCTCTCCCCCTTCCCCCCCTCCCCCTCCTCCTCCTCCTCCCCTCTCTGTCTTCTGAACGCCTGGGTGCCGTCCGTGGCAATGGTGCCCGGACTAGAAGGCAAGATTGATTTCCCCTCGACAGCAGAAGTCTTCGTTAAGGCGACGATCTGCTCGGGTGTGTAAGAAGAAAAGGAGAGCCGAGGAAACGGGAAGGTGGGAGAGGAAGGTAAGCGAGGGATGGAATAGCCTGAAAAGGGAATGGGCGCGCCCATCTGGGAGACTGGATTTTTTTCGATTTGACTACCACGACCCCAAATTGTCAAAAATAAAGGAACAATTAGGCATCTTCCACGCACCAGTAGTTGGTCCTCCGACGCCTCGGGCGGCGTGGTAGACGCTTGGGCGTGATGGGGCGGGAATGAAGGCGGGGCCGTCGTGTCAGTACAGGCGATCATTGGCTGGGCATGTGGACTGCACCGTTTGCCTATGGGGGACGGGGAAAAATGGGTGAATCAGTGTGAGAATCGATGCATGGAATTGGGGGACCGCAAAAGGAACTGCTGGCAATGACATGTTTTTATGATCTTCGGGGTCCTCCTGACGTGGGAGAGGGATTGGGGGATGCGAGGAAGGGCAGGAGGCTACAACTCATGCGCAAATGTTCGAACATTTGGAAAAACATCACCACAACAGCTCACTTTCACGCCCTCATGACTGTGCCCTCTTCCCAAAACGAGTTGAGTGACAGTCAAAGGCTTTGTCCGGCGACTTCGGAAGAGTATGAAGGGATCTGAAGGATTCGCTCGATCGGAAAAGTTGAAATGCGCGAAAACTAGGGCAGCCGTGCAACAAAAATCCGTTTTCTGGGCAAACAAGGGAACCAAAGGTGACCACTGCCGGGACAGGGACACTATGAAGTGGGTCTGAAGCCAACTGTGATGGGGAAAATAAGTCGGCGCAGAAACTGTCTCCTCGCGCGTGTGGCGGGTTTGGACGCTGTCGACACTGTCGACGAACAGCACAAAAATGTCCGCTACCGCAATGGTAACATTTTTTTTTGTCGTTCATTTCCATTTTTGGGGGAGATTACATACGAGAGTATTATTACCATTATTATTCAGTAGGTGCAACTCTCGGACAAGGCGAGCTGCTGATATCCTTTTGTTATGCACGATAAGTAATTAGCCCATAGTGCTTCCTGTATGCTGCAGCACATCACTGACGCATTTAAATGAAACACTGTCTTGAAAATCGTGAAAAAAATGTGTCGTAGAGTTACGAGTTAGCTGGGGAATGCGGCAAAACGCGCAAACACATTCATCTCAAGCACTTGAATGGACCGGCCACTGACAAGAAAGGCCCCATTGAACTGGTTCACTCACACTACTGAGGCATGAGTTCCGTTAACTCTTTTTATCGATCGCAGGTGAGCGCTTGATCATTGTAGATGCAGGCGTGAGCATTTCCCTCTAGAAACAGTCCCAATCAAAGAAGTGTAACACTAGAATCTCCCTTAACAATGTAGTATGCGCACTGCTCCAAACATTCTTTTAGGGTCGCCGTCGCTTCTGAGCGGGCGGAGGGCAATTGGAATGAAAGGAGCCGGCACAATACCGCCGATATAGCGGTGCTGATATGAAAACTAGTCCTGAAATGTGATATAAACTGTGGATATTCCTATCCAGGAAAAAAGAAGTTACGCACCGGCGGAATCGAACCACCGACCCCACGCGTGTGAAGCGTATGTCATAACCAACTAGACCAGGCGCGCATTTTGCGTCATTCCATGCGTTCTGCGTTTTTATAATCTTATATGTGGAAACCAGAATATCACAGCAGCTTATTACATGGAATCTCTTTGACTACCTTGGAAATCATGCAAAAGGAAAAGAGGACAAAGTCACCATTGCCTCACTGTGCAAAAAGCTACTTGAAGCCAAGTGACAAGCAAAAACGTGGAAATAGGCAGTTGGTGCGAAAAATAAAATTCACGTAGAAATGATAATTATTTGGATTTGGACATGTTGTTTGCTTGTGCTTTGTACCTTCTATTGGTAGGAGGGGAGGGAAACGCGGGTTACTTGGATTGTTTGATGCTTGTTATTCGTATAGCAGGGAGGGGAAGGGAGGATGCGGACGTGGGGAATCGATGAGGACAACCCGACGGAAAAAAGATACAAACTCGTTGTGACACTATCCAGACTTGAACTGGAGACCTTCTCCATCCCGAATTGTGGCTCGCGTCAAATGACGGCGCAACGTCAAGGAGATGTGATAACCAACTACACCATAGTGCCGAGTTTAGGAAGTTTTGACCTACCCTGCTATCTTTCAATTGAAACCTGTTACAGAAAAAAAGGGAGTGCATCACCCCTGCTTTTACACAGGAGAAGGGATTTTGCGCTAAAACTTTTGGAAGGAGAACAGAAAAGTAAATGAAGAAACGAATTTAACAAACTGTACTCAAATGTAAAAGCAAGAAATAAAGCTTTGCCATGAACGACGCTTGTGATAGTTGCAGTGTTTGGCAAAAGGAAGCCAGCGAAAGGAAATGAGGGCGAAAAGGAAAGGTGACGTGTGCACCGATTTTTCCCTTCCGTGTGCGAATAAACTTTAGTAATTATACACTACCCATCCACTCTCGCATTACAGCACTGGCTACACACAAAGACATGCTCACGCTAAAGCGATTTTTTGTATCGAGAGCCTCTGTACTTGACTGTATCGGACAGTCGAGCGCTGTCGCCTGCAGCAGCAGCAAAAATCAGCACACGACTCTTCCTGAAGCTCACACGCGGACAGGGCGCATACAATATCCGCATATCCGCGTGCTACAGTTACTGTCACCGTCCCGCTGTCAGCCGAAGCTCCCACCCTCATTTATCCTCTCTTCCATCCATTATTCCACGCATATCGTCACATCAGCAGGAACGCAAGAAGAATGAAAGGCGCTCTCTTCATCTTCGCCCTCTGGGGCGTCCTCTTTGCCTTGGTACCGATTGTGGTGGATTATGCCACGCGGAAAGAATTTATTGTGCACAGCTCAGGTGCAATTATTGTCACTGGTACGTTTATAATAATGGGGCTGACATGGAGACGGAGAAAAGAGCGCGAGGCATTCTTGACAAGCCGTTCCATTCGCCCCTCCTATGTCCTGGCTACAACAAACCACTCCCGCTTGCCTTTGTTTGAAGAAATAGGAAAGATGAACGGCGCGAATGCCCTTGATAGCCTCCCTTACCCACATCTCACGCATCCCCTCTCCTCCTTCCTCCCCCTTATTCCCCCCAAGGGGCCTCAACTGGCATCGGGAACCACGCCGCCATCCACCTCGCCACCCAGCACCCCCTCACCACTATCTATGCCGGAATCCGCAAGGACAAAGACGCCGAAGCCATCGCCGCCTTAAACATGCCCAACCTTCTCCCCCTCAAGCTGGACACGACAGACCAAGCCTCCATGGACGCAGCCGTCGCCCAGGTCCTTACCACCGGGATCCCAGTAATCGGCCTGGTCAACAATGCTGGCGTCAGCAACAACTCCCCCCTTGAGTTTTTGCCCATGCCCAAACTACGACAACTGCTGGAAACCAACGTGGTAGGGCCCACGTACCTTACGCAGAAGCTTACTCCTGCCCTCCGTGCATCCCAGGGACGTGTCGTGCAGATTTCCTCCGTGCTGGGTAAAGTCACCTTGGCGACCCGTGGTGCTTACAGTGCTAGTAAACACGCCTTTGAAGCCTTGAGCGATGTCTTTCGATTGGAGCTTGCTAATTTTGGAGTTTCTGTTTCAATTGTAGAGCCCGCATACGTCAAGACGGAGATTTTTGGAAAGGTACAGCAAGATATCGATGGGATGAAATCAGCAGAGCTGTTGGAGTTATACGGCCCCCTTTATTATCGAGCAGACCAAGCGAAGAAGAAACAAAAACAGATCGAGGGTGGGGATAGCCCGATGGTGACATCGGAGGCCATCGAGCATGCAATGTTCCACCGCTTCCCCAAGACCCGATATGTGGTGGCAAATTTCGCAGGCATACCGGCGGACGTGTGTTTGTATTTGAATTGGTTAATGCCCGATCGGCTGCTCGATTTAGTCAAAAGCAAGATGTGAGTGGGAGAGCAGAAAGAGGGAGGGGGAGCGAGAGGGAGAAAGGAGGGGTAGAAGAAAGAAGCTTTAAAGTAATAGAAAATCCCACTTATCCACTTGCTTCCTGTCGTAGACCCGGTTTCAAATCTCTCTTCCTTATTATCTCCGCAGATAGGCCTGTATCCTTATCCTCTTATATATACTCAGGAGCCATGGAGAGAGGGAGGAAACCCGATCAATTCGAACTACTTTCACCACAATGTCCATTTATCTGTGTGCTATGTATTCGCGTGTTACACTTGCTATGACCAACACCACTCTGTCGCAACTGCTACTGCTGCTGCTGTGCTACTGCTGCTGCTGCTACTGATCACATTTACATTTGCGCGCTGCGTCCTCTGGTTAATGACACATGGTCATATTAGGCAAGCAACAACAGCAACAGTAGAAGGAGCAGCAGCCGTCAATGAAGAAGAAACGGCGGATGAGAACGAATGCTATCACTCACCTTTTTCTTACAGAGATGTGGTGCGCACAGTCTTTATTTTATCGTTAGTCCTTTCTTCCCATCTCTCTCTTCCTCCCCTTTAATTCTTCATGTCCTTACTCTTTAGCTCTTGAGAAACTATGTTTACTCCAAAAGCATATCTCTATGGGTCCTTGACATTCCTACTTTCTCATCCCCTGTCCTCCTCTCTCTCCTCCTTCCCTTCTTTACATCCGCCCCAGACATCTCCCCTCTATGCAGTCACACGACTCAAAATCGAGAAACGTAATTCCTAATCTTTAGATGAAAAACATTTCTTAAATCATCACCCCACCTCCCCATCCACTCCCCCCTCCTCCCGTTCCTCCTCCTGCTGCAGTTCCTCCTCCTTTTCCTCATCTTCCCTGACGGCAACGTGAATTTGATGGCCAGGCTGTCGCACTACGAGAAATCTGGAAGAGTGGTATCTTATCGCCGCCTTCACAGGAGCCACCGCCGGATCCTCAGACATGGTCAAGGCCAGTGCTGCTGCTGCTGCTGCTGCTGCTGATCCTGCTTCTGCTGCTCCTCCTGCTGCTGCTGCTGCTGCTGCTTCTGCTGTTGATACTATTAATGTTGATGCTGATGCTGGCACGTCATCCTCCCTCCCTTGCTCTCCTTGATGCTGCCGTTGCTCTTCCTCTCTTGATACTTGACCCGCCCCCGTGGCTGCTGTTATGATATTTGTGTTCACAGAAGCGGAGGAGGAGAAGGAGGAAAGAGAGGAAGAGAGAGAGAGAGAGAGGGAGGAGGTGGAGAGAGAGGAAGAAGAGAGAGTCCTTTCTCTTTGCTGTTGAAGTTGTTGATGCTGCTGCCCCTGCTCCCGTTGCTGCTGTTGCTGCTGTTGCTGCTGTTGCTGCTGTTGCCGCTGCTGCCGCGGTCTTGGATGAACCGAGCGAAGAATGTCAGACGAAACGATAAATTGAAAGTCTTGAGCCGCCAAATGCTGACGGGGAATGAGGTGAGGGTGGTACGTTACTCCTGGAGCAGCAGCAGCAGCAGCAGCAGCAGTAGCATCAGCAGCAATAGAAAGAAGGGGGGAATGTAGCAAAGAGCAGCCTTTGTCTGTCACATCTCCCTCCCTCTCTCTCTCGTACTCTTTCGTACCCACCGGAATCAAATACAGAGGCCTCCCTTCCGTCCTTCCTCTTCCCTTCCTCCCTCCCTCCCCCTCCAGGCCAACCCTCCTCTCATCCCTGTCAAGGTACCAGAACGCCGACACCAAGCGAGGACGAAACAGAAACCCAATCATAAACAATGACACTATTTCTACTGCCTCATGCACTACTAATGTGAGCCATAATTTCGCATCAAGCTCCTCAAGGACATCCAGGACAGAGTAAAGGAAGGAAGGGAGGGGGGGCAGGCCTGCACTGAGAGACGGCAAGAGTGGAAGGCAGCAGAAAAAACACTCGATAGCACCAAAGAGGGTGAAAAGGTTAGCCAGGGTTTGGTACATCCAGTGCTTGAGCTCCAAAATTTCGAGTCGTCGTCGGTGCTGTTGCCGCTGTAGCCGATGCTGATGCCGCTGCCGGCGATGCTGGAGGGAGGGAGGGAGGGGGGGAGGAGCAGCAGCGGCGGCAGCGAAGGTGATTTGGTGATGCAGGTACGAAAGGCGTTGATAGACATTGTAAATGACGTAGGAATATGCTGAGCCGTAGAGGAGGGCAGTGCATAGCCAGAAGATAAGGGGGGAGAGGAGCAGCCGCCGTACAAGGAGGAGGGAGGAGGAGGCGAGGTAGAAGGCACAAATTAACAGTATGAGAGTGCGCCATTCGTGGGGCTGGAAAGAGGAGCGAGTAATGCACCATCCTTTCGCCACCAAAACAAGACCGGCGAGGGCGAAGGTCTCGTAGAGCAGCTGGCAGTTGATCAAGGAGATGCCAAGCCAGAAGGAGCAGTAGCCCCATGTCACACACGTAGACCAGAAGGTCAATGACAACAACATCATTGATACCTTGGTGATCGGCACACAACTGAGGACGCGGCAGAGTTGTGAGGCAGCCAGGGAGGAGGGGCCCGAGCCCCGCCCATGGCGGTGTGGATGGAGGTTGCTTCGCCTGCAGGTGTGGTGGAGCCAGATAAAGGAAAGACCGGTCCATATGAGGAGTAGGGAGACGTAAAGGTAGGGAAGGGGTTCATGAGGGCCTTGGTCGTCTTTAAGGAAGAAAAATCCCTCCTCAAGCGCGGCAGTACAGTCGGTGGATCGAAAGGATTCGCAGGAGAGAGGGAGGAGGCATTGGGCTTCGGCGTCGCGGCACACGGGGCGGCAGACAGGGACATGGGGCATGCGTATTCCCTCGTGGGGACATTCAGAGAAGACGCTTGCACAGACAAAGCGTTTCAGAGCATAGCCACACTTTCCTTCACTGCCGTGTGTTGTTGCAGCAGTGGGCAAGGAGGATGATGGCGAAGACAAGCACGCCTGTTCCAGCTCCTGTGTTCTTTGGCCCTCCACCTCTCCACCCTTCACGTCCACGATGTCCGAGCAACTCCTCTCTTTCTCATTGCAACCATCTATGCCTACTCTTGTGGTATCTCTTTCATTTGCCACACCTGCTGCTGCAAGCATCAAGTCTTCGTACTGCAGTCGCGCAATGCGGTCTTGGTCCGCATCCGTGAATTTAATCCCTGGGTGAAAATCGGTGTGATTAACATGGGAGTACACAATGGCGGCCCGCCATGTGACAATATCTCCGCAGAATGTCAAGGCCTCGGGTAAAGGTATTCTCGCGTGGGCGCAGGAAAGCTCAAATGCGTGGGTCGAGGTCGTGACGTGGGTGAGGAGCAGGAGGAAAAGTGGTAAGGCAAGAAGAAGCATCGGAGAGGAGGCGGGCGCTCGTCGCCCAGCAGGCCCCATGACTCCCTTCCCTGTGTATAGTCATGTAATGAAGATAGAATGCGCGGCATTAGAAAGGACGATTTGAGAGTTAGCAAGCTGAATGCCCCTGGCGCAGGCATATTATGGAGAGAGCGCGCGACGCACGATGCTTCAATTCAGCCGCTAACGGTAAATTGAAAATTGAAAATTGGAATGCTTTGTTCCAATTTTTGGCAGCAAGCGCATTTAATGCAGCTGGTACAGAGATTCGACTCACCACACCTTGGCAGAGAACATCGGATAAAATCGGAGGCTTTGATATTTTAGATAAGAACTTGTCGATGATTTATATTTTATAGGTAAGCCTTGTGTAGGGAGAGATATCTTGCACGAAGCGTGCCTTGCTATAAGCCCCCATTCTTTCTATTCTTTCTTCTCCCCCTCCCTTTGTTTTGGTCTGATTACTTCCTGTCGTCTTATACCACTACTGTCACATGCTTCTTCACTTGTTATGTTCGTTCTGTCATCATCGCACGCACGGTGCTACTCATTGAAATGCTTTGTCACCCCTTCTCAATTTCCCACTTTCCCACTTATTATCACTTTGCTTCTCCAGTCCCTCCTTTCCACATACACCATCCCACCCATACCAATAAGCAGCATACGCCGCCCGTACATTTCTCAAATGCATGTTGCCATTGCGGTGCCGGCCCTTCACTTCCCATTCCTCTTTTCTCTTTCTCTATCTGTCGTCGCATGAGTTACTTGACACCTTCTCCGTTTCCTCAACCATAACCCTGCGCTCACTTCACTTGAGTAGCCGCCGCTTATCTCCTTTTCCTCCCTCTACATCCCTCCTCCTCCTCTGTCCCTTCCTCCTTCCCTTCCTACTGTTCCATCTCAGAAACTAAACCTGTCCAGTGCGTCCTGCGCGTCCGCCAAATCCTTCTGAACCTTCTTCCGTTTGTAAAAAATAGGGCAATCACGGTTCGAGCACAAAATATCCTGGGATAGTGGAATGGAGGGTGGGAGGGAAGAGGTGAGGTGGTTTTCACTAGCTAAGTTGTTTCGCACGTTCTTCTTCTGACAAAGTTTCCCTGGACCAGAAGCCCTGCAACTGGCAACCCCCCTTTTCCCTCCCTCCCTCCCCCCCTCCTTCCCTACCTACCTGATGAAATGATCCCTGACATCGCTGGCACTGAGTCCACAGCTTCGAGAATACTCCTTCGTGGGCCGCTACCTCTAAGGCCTTTTGCGTGTAAATTTCAGCTTCCCGTGGACGGCAATGCAGGCACAAGGTGCTCTTTTCCGTCTCGGGAATGGGTGTTTTGCAGCCCAAACACTTGAGTTTCTTGACTGCGAACATCATGATACCGCCTGCCTTGGCCGTGGGGGTAGGGCGAGCAATCGAACGGGTGTGATCACCTGAGAGGAGAGATTCTGAGGGAGGGAGGGAGGGAGGGAGGGAGGGAGGGGGTTGGTTACAGCCCAGGTATATGAATTTCGGGACTGCAAACATCATGATATCGCCTGCCGGGGGAGGGTATGGCAGGAGGGTGGAATAGGAGAGGGAAGGGGAGGGACGGTCGAATCTACAAACCTACCTGGATTGTCAATGATGGGCTCGAAAAGGCGAGTCAAGGGGTTGCTCAGCTGGTTCTGCAAATAATAATCGGTATCAATGGGAATGTTGTTCTCCAGGACATAGACGGGATCTTCGCTCCGTTCATAGGCGGGTGCGCCTTTTCCTGCTTGGATGATCACGTACGCCACACGGTCGCCCACGTTGGGGGCCGTGCCGGCGTCTCTGTGTGGGAACGGCAAGAGAAGGAGGAAGAAGAAGGGGCGGAGGGAAAGACGAGGATGTGATGGATTGGATACTCATTTCTCACTTTCTTAAATGAGCGACTTGCCCTCGGGTCCAAATGGAGGAAGAAAGTGAAGGAAAACGAGAGTAAATAAATAAAAAAAATTGATGAATTTGTAGGTATGTATAAATATACGTACTACGTACATTCATACATACGTGCACAGATACATAAGTAAATCAATTTATAACTCACCTCTTCTTCATCCGCATCGCCAGCTCCACATGCGCCTGTTTCGCTGCATACCCACTCTCATCCGCGCTCTTCCCCAAGGCCTTCGTGATGACCAGCAGCGAGATATCCATCTTGTTCTGTAGCAGCTCCGAAATCACATTCTTGCAATATCTGGGGAAGGGGGAGGGGAAGGGAGGGAGGGAGGGAGAAGGGGAGGAAAAGTTGCTCCGTCAGTGTCATTTTTCGTTCAAAGCCAAGTCTTCGACTTTTCCCCCCGTCGTTGACACACAGGGCACCCCAAAAGAGCATGAGAATTAAAGGGTAGACACGGCAAGCCGTAGACGTACCCGATGGCCCCCTGCACGTCCCTATCAATCAAAATCTTCCGCAGGCATGTGTCTATCACCCGACGGACCAACAAGCAATTGTCTCGTCGCACCGTCTCCAAGCCCTTGGTGTCCATTTTGTCATATTTCTCCGGCTTGGTCCACAAGAGCCCGGCGTAACGCTTTTTATTCATGAGGAGGTAAGGGAAGTAGACCTTCTCGAACTCCAGCTTGATGGGAAGGGGGAAGATTTTCGTCACCTGGGGAGGGGAGGGAGAGCAGGGAGGGAGGGAGGGTTAGTACCGCTGATGTATCTGTTTTCTGCAGGACGTGGCTCCACTATTGTGATGGGCCTTGTAAAGAACGGCGAAGGGGGGGGGGGGGAGGCGAGGGGGGAGGTAGGAAGGGAAGGAAGGAGGGACCGACCTCGTCTGCTGCCCGTTCCGCCATGGGCATGGCCTCCTCCACCGTCGGCACTCCAAATTTAACCATCACGGAATCGGTGTCTCCATACACTACTTCAGCGTTGGTCGAAAAGCCTTGAGGAAGAGTGAAGGATGGGACGAAGGGAGGGAGGGAGAGAAAGAGGGGAAGAGATTTGGGCAACTGAGACAAGCACCCGCGAAAGGAGGGAGGGAGGGAGGGCGGGCGGAAGGAGGCAGACAGGGAGGGAGGGAAGGACGGAGGGGAAAAGGGAGCGCGAGGTGGGTAGGTAATGTACCTTTCTCAATGGTGTAGTTCTCCTCCACGAAAGCTTTCGTTTGATACAGCAAATCTCGGCCGTAGGACGTGACCGAGGAGGCGATGGGGATACAAGGCAGCTGGCCCACGGTGGCGCCGGTGAAGCCGTAGACTGAGTTGGCAGATATCTTGAGGGCGAGCTGACGACCGTTCTGTAAGAAGGGAGGGAGGGAGGGAAACCGTCGGCAAGCACGACAGAATCACAATGCGCCCACGTCCGTCGAGGTTGATGACCTCCCCGCCTTCCTTCCCTCAGCCCTCCTCTCGTACCTGCACTGCCTTCTCCATCGGATCTGTGGCTGCCGCCATGTCTTTCTTGGCGCGCTTACGCGCCGCGAGCAGCTCGTCGAGAATGAGGGGGAGGATGCCCTGGAGGAGGGAGGGAAGGAGGGAGGGAAGGGTAGAGGAAGCAAGTGAGGGTTGATTCTCCACAGGCGCTGTGGCTGCAACCGTTGAGCATCTCGGTTTGCTCCATCAGTAAGAAATGTGTCGTGGAAGAAAGGGAGAGGTGCTCAAGAGGAGGGAAGGGAGGGAGGGAGGGAGGGAGGTCGTGCCTCACGAAAGGGGGGATCGGTAAGGGATACGTGTGGCGATGACAGGGCGGAGGGAGGAATGGAGGGAGGGAAGGGAGGCGTACCTTCCTGACGCTTGGCTTGACGAAGGACTCTTGGGAGGGGGTGGTGATGTAGCTATCAGGAGGAAGGGCCATCTTCTCCTCCCGGGAAAGGAGTGTGGAATAACACAAATTGTAGGCTTGCATGATGGACGGGTATAGAGAAGCGAAGTCCAGGGTGGCGATGGGCTCTTGGTAGAAGGCTTTTTTGGGTTCGATGACCGTGGCTCCTTCGTAGGTGCCTTCATCTTGCCTGAAGGAGAGAGGGGAGGGAGGGAAGGAAGGAGGGAGGGTTGACACAATGCGGTCCGGATGGGAGGGAGGGCGGGAGGGAGGAGGGGAGGCAGGGAGGGAGTTCCGAACCGGTTCTTGGCCAGGTTGGGAATAAGCAGGGAAGACTCCCTGCACTTGCGCAAAAGCATGCTGAAGACTTTGATCTGCTGTCCGCGGGTGAGGAGGAAGGACATAGGCACTCCCGTCACGCGGGCCATCTCGATGTAGTTGACCAAGACGGAGAGCTGAGGGAGGGAGAAGGGGGGAAAGGGAGGGAGCGATCAGGGATTGTTATTGGAGATTATTGGAGACGAAAAAATCGATAAGCGTCGTTTTGACGGGTTCGATTGATAGTGGTGGCGAGAAAGGGAGGGAGGAAGGGAGTGAGGGAGGGAATGAGGGAACCGTACCTTCTCCATCAGTTTCCATGGCAGCAAAGCATCCTTGATGCAGTACACAGCCAAACGCCTCCTGTCCTCGTCCGTGCCATTCTGCAGATCACTAATAATAGAATGATGCACGTCCTCCTTCTGTTGCCCCAAAAACTCGGCCGAGACGCTGTTCAGGCTATAACTCGACAACTTGTGATTTCGGAACATGTAAGGAAGCAAATCAAAAATGACCCGGCCATGGATCGTCGTCTCCACATTCTCCCGTTTCCCGTACGCGGACGACTGAAATGTCGTGTCCTTCATCGTGGCCATTGTCCTCTTGAGCTTTCCCAGCTCCTTGAAGACTTTCAGTTTCGGCGCTCTCTTGACGAGCGTATCCGCCCGTCGCAGCAGGTAAGGCAAGTCGAAATTAGCAATGTTGTACCCCGTTACTAAGTCGGGATCGGCTTCCTGTATGAAAGCCCGCCAACCCACCAAGAGATCTTCCTCGGTGTCGTGGGTCAGGACTTGGGCACCGACAATGGGGAGGCATCCGCGGAGGGTAAAGACGTTCTGGAGCACGGGCTCGGAAGTACCTTGCACAGTCACCACGTTGGCGATTTGGATGACGGGGTCTTTCTCCGCCTCGGGGAAGTGGCCTTTCCGACCTTGGCACTCAATGTCCGTGGAGAGGATGCGCAAGGGCGCCAATTTGTTCCATTGCCCCTCGGGATTATGTCCGATTAAACGGTCGTACACGATGTCGACCTCAATCTGACAATGGCTCTCTTTCTCTCTCTCTCCCCTGACCGCATACGTCCCCTTCGGACATTCAAGCCAGCCTGCCCCCGTAATGCTCTTATCGATCATAAATCTGAGCACAAATGGCACATTGCTTTCGTACGTTAAACATCCCTGTAACCGCCCAAAACCCGGCACGTCCATCCCATCCTCCAAAACTCTCTTCACCGTCGGCACCAAATTAGGCGTCGCCACATAAATCTTGAAGAAAGCCTGATTCCCATTGGCAGCATACCCCAAAATAGATCGTTTGTCCGTCTCGATCGTTGTCCCCAAGCATAAATCACTCATTTCCGTTCCTCCCCCGCCGCCTCCCCCTCGACTTCCTCCCCGTTGCTTGTCCGCAAGCAGCCTATCATTCAAAGCTTTTCGAAAGGGAGCCTCAGACCCCACGAATGACGCTGGACATGAGGCATACAAATAAGGAGTAAAACCATGCACAAACACAATCACCGAATTCCCCACGGGATTGACGCCATAAAACCGAAGGATGGGGACCAAGCCCGCCGAGGCACCAGGCACCCGCCCACCGGCCGGGTTCCGCTCCAGTCGCTTGCCGACAGTCATATCCACATCCAACCATTGTAATGTCATTGAGTCGTTATGAATGTCAATAGGAGGCACAGGCGGGCGTCGCCAGTGTTGCATCGTCGCCTCATTGATTGTCTCCGTGGAGGCAGCAGTCAATTGCTCGTATTCCTCCGGAGGCATTTCAGCCGCAAGCTCCGCCGCAATCTGGTCATCCAAGTCATGAAAATCCTCCCCAAAATCGTCCGGACTATTATCATCTGGATCATCGCCTGCGTTGTTGTTGTTGCGGGGACGTTTAGGAGGACCACCGCCCCCCCTGCCTCCCCCATTGCGTTTCTGGTCCCCTCCCCAGCCTCGACCGCCATTACCAACTCTGCTTCCGCCGCCGCGCCCGCTCATGTTTGAAGGTAGCTACTGTCCCCGTGTTTAAATTTCGATTGAGCTGGAAACAGTGGGGGATGTGTTATGTTAGACCCTGGTGTTGTGATGGTTTTGCCGTCGCCTGTAGCGTGCAGAAGAGTGAAGGAGGAATGCGGCGAGCCTTTGAGCGATGCGAGAGGTGGGCAAGGGAAAATGAAACCTCCTCCGAATAACGTGCCACGACAATACAGCTCCTGCCTGATGTATTTGCACATGACTGACATCAAAATGAGTCTGTGGCATGGAAGACATACAGGAAGAAGGAGCCAAAAGTGTCTAACTTCGCGCGCATGGCGACGAACTTCATTTAATGCTCTTCCGGGTACGCCAACGGTTGCCCAACCTCAGACCGTTATTCCCCTCCTCTTTTTTATTGTGTCGTCAGTGCCTACCACCTGTAAAAATGAAAGGAATTGGCGGTGCTCCAAGCATGACAAGTCAGTATTTTATGTCCTTCCAGATCTCAATTGCTACGCCAAAGTAATCTTTTCACGACCTCCATACTCTCATTCCTCTCCTTTCCATTCTGTCGCCAAAAAACGACTCCTTTCTCCTTCTTCCTCCAAGTAAAAGATGCATACCCAAACTATGCAGCCCACCGAATCCATCTACGCTCTACTTCCTAAGCCTGTGCCTATCCCACCCACCCGCACCATCTACCGCTCCCTCAAATTGCAAGCCGCCCGGAAGTTCCCACCACTCGCGTCAACCTTTGGCTGCTTTGGTTCCAGCCACATTTTGGGAGCCGGGAAACCGATCAAGAAAGCACACGCACATCTCGGGCCACCCTTACGTACACAGGCGGTGGCCCCCTGTCCGTTTTTGAGGGGAGGTGAGAAGAAACAGCGGGTCCCGGGCAAGGTGGTTGTAAAGCTGTTTCGGTATTCAGATGCGGGCGTCCCAACCAAGGCAGGACTGCCGAAGGTGCAACCCATAGTGGGATTGAGAAGCGACGTGGACTTTATTACAGCAAATGCGCTGGAAGTGATTAATGAGGGGTCGAAGGACGATAAGGAGGGCGGGAAGGAGGATGAGGGTGGCGGGAGGGAGGATAGGGAGGAGATGGATTATCTACGGAAGGCGTGCTATGGAAAGGTGCCTGCTTACCTGCGACGGGTCCAAGCAGAAATCCAGAGGGAGGATGTCTTATTAGACGCTTTCATTCGTCGTCAGCAGCAGCACCAGCACCAGCACCAGCACCGCCAGCAGAGGAAGAAGAAGGGAGAGAGGGAGGAGGACGAAGAGAAGGAGGGAGAAGAAGGGGCAGTAATGGAAACGGTGTCGGAGGGAAAACGTGTAGCCTTGGTGGTGGCATTGAAGGCGAAATGGGACGCAGTGAATGCGGCATATCAAAAGACGGCACATCAAGGGCAGTTTCAGAGTGCGGGGGCGAGGCGAAGGAAGGAGCAGAACGAGAAGATCATGGACCAGCTGGAGCAAGACATCGAGTTGTTGGAGCAGGCTAAAGGAGGGATGCTAGTCGTGGAAAAAAATAAATAGGAGAGGAGAAAGAGGGGAAGAGAAGTGGTGGTGGAGGAGGAGTATTATTTATATTCGCAGTGGGTGGAGAAAAGAGAGTGCGGGTGGTGACAATATTAAAAAAAGGGTACGACAGGAGGATCGAGGAAGAGATATGGAGACCATCAGGTCATAAATGGCATCAATCACTTGGGGGATACATAGATAAAGAATCCTAATTTGCTTTTCTGTCTGCTTCTGTTGTCTCTGTCTGTTTCCCTGGTCATTGTCCTGCCTCGCGCGCAGCCTTCCCTCTATCCACTTCCACACGTCAGCTGGAACATGAGTGAGAAGTAACGCGTCTCATTTGTACACAAAAATTGCAATTTGACCTCATCTTAAGAAAAGGGAAGAGGCAGCGCGTGTTTCTCTCCTTTCCTCCCTCCCCCATCCGGGGACGTCTCCTCTTAATTGACATCCATGATCTCCCCTTCGCCCGTGGGCACTTCCCGCCGTCCTCTCGCTCCTTTCTTCCCATCCCCCCCTCCCCTGGCCGCTGCCCGGACCGCATGCCTCTCCTTGACTTTCTCCCGGACGTTGAGCAGTGCCTTCTCGCGCGACGCCGCTGCTGGTGCCAATAGTTCGATGCTCTCCCGCACCTCGACTTGCAATGCGGCCTTCTCCTTCATCTTGGCCTCGCGCATCCTCGTCTGGTAAAACACCTCTTCTCGTCGAGACTGAATAGAACGGAGCTTGTGCATGGCCTGGATCGTCTTACCGACCAGTTCCCTATCATACTTGATCGGACGGTTCCTCCTCTTCTCGAAATCAAACGTTGCGTCAACAACCATCTCTTTCCCTGCGGCCTTGCGGTATGCCTTGGTCCAGCGGGTCTTGCGAGGATTGCGCTTCTTATTAAAGTTCCGGTGGCACTTGGAGCGGCAAAAGTTGAACACCTAGCAAGGAAGAAAGGAAGGAAGAAAGGGAGCGAGCGAGAGAGGGAGGGAGGAACGTTACGAGACTAGAAACCAATGAGATGGACATCACAATCCGTAACACACTTCAAGCTATGATGTAAAACAGAGCGAAAAATTTCATGGGACGGAAGCTTAACAACTCGACGAGGTGCGGCGCCAACGTGAGGGGGATGGAGAATGGAAAAGGGGGGAAGAGGCGGGGGGGGGGGGGGGGGGTGCGACGGTTGGTGGAAATGAGGGGCGGAAAGAAG
>Ga0160420_100392_pt1 | contig 20122 bp, 39 predicted proteins | sample CelAP2metagpilot_FD_108197 | JGI IMG/M metagenome (GOLD analysis project Ga0160420, IMG submission 108197) | Phycosphere-associated microbial communities from algal ponds in Kailua-Kona, Hawaii, USA - Cellana AP2-5-5 metagenome pilot | ecosystem: Engineered > Artificial ecosystem > Aquaculture >... | reverse complement strand
TGTTGTTGTTGTTGTTGTTGTTGTTGTTATTGTTGTTGTTGTTGTTGTTGTTGTTGTTGTTGTTGTTGTTGTTGTTGTTGTTGTTGTTGTTGTTGTTGTTGTTGTTGTTGTTGTTATAGGACATGTGAGCAACCACGTCGCCAATATTTCCTCCTTCCCTCCTTCCCTCGTTTCCCTCCTTCCTCCTTCCCTCCCTCGCCCCCCCCCCTCCACCATCACGCCCTAGACGGGATGGCACATTCACAAGGAGAGTTCTCAACTCTCAACCCGGTTCTCCCTCCTCTCCCTCACCTCCCTCCCTCCCTCCCTCTCTCCCTCATTACCTTGTTTTTGCCCTGCGTGACTGAGGCCCATCCGAGAGAGTGCATTTAATATGAGGGAGATGTCTTGGGAGTTCGCTCTCCCCAAAACGACAAGAACACGGGCACGAGCTCGGGAGAGGAAGGCTGGGAGCTGGAGGGAGGGAGGAAGGAAGGAAGGAAGGGAAGGAGGGAGGGAGGGAGGGAGGGAAGAAGATTGAATGTATGATGAAGCACAGAAACGAGGCAGAGACAGTCATAATCGCCCTCCCTCTCTCCCTCCCTCCCTACCTACCTACCTGGACATATTTTTCCTCCACGCCCCCTATGCGAACCAAACTATTTAGCATCGACGACACGTCTCTGGCCTCGAATCGGGAGAAGCCCGTGGAGAGCGTCACATTCTACTCAGAGGAAGAGATAGGGAAGGAAGGAGAGAGGAAAGAGGAGAAGAGGTGAATATCCTTATCGCGGGAAGGGGCGGAGTTAAGAATCCCTATCCGGAAGGCCAAGAGAGATTACGTGCAGAGCAGACGGAAGGGAGGAAGGAGGAATGACAGACAGACACACCCCAGTGCAATATGACGTACAATGCATGCCTGTATGAAGGTGTCCCTCTCCTCCCCCTTCCCCTCTCCCCCAAGCCGGGCCAACCCATTTAAGCTGTTGGCAATATGTTGGGGCATCGCCGTCTCGACCGTGGCCAGCCCCTGGACGAGGAGGGAGGGGATGAGGGTGGGCGAGCGGGGATGGTACTCCAGCCTGTGCATGTGTGTGGAACGATCCAAAAAATGAGCATCAGGATTCTTCAGACGCCTGCCACCCCTCCCTCCCTCCCTCCCTCCCTCCCTCACCGTGCTAGGGCGTTCATAATGTTGGCCACATGCTGCGAGGTGGCGTCTTGGATGACTCTCGGCAACGCCTGTTCCGTCAGTGTCTGTACAATACTCTCCACCTCGCTCCATCCCCCTGTCCCCCTCCCTCCCTCCCTCCCTCCCTTCCTCATTCCCCCCCTCTCTCCTCCCCCTCCTCCTTTGGAACCAAAGGCCCCAGGAAAGATGTAGCTCACTCCAGTCAGGGTATTTGTCACTTCCTGGATCGAGAAGCCACCTGCCCTTCCCTCCCACCCTCCCTCTCTCTCTACCCCTTGTGCGAAGGATGTCAGGAAGGAGGGCGAGAGGGAGGAAGGATTCACGTGCAGCTTGCCCAGGCCATTCATGATGTTCGCCAACTATGTATGTCCAAGGGAGGAGGGAATGCCCCAATAAAGGCAGAGTATTCATGAGATTAGACGTCAGAGGAACGTAGACACCTCTCCCTATACCCCTCCCTTCCTCCCCCCCTCTCTCCCTTCCTGCCTACCTGGCGGGCGTCGCAGTCCGGTAGCAAGGCCGCCGTACGATCATACAGTAGGGAAAGGAGGTACTGCTGCTCATCCTTCCGACCCCGACCTTTTCCTTGCTTGCTTCGGTAGGAAGGAGGAGACAAGGCAGCGGCTACACGGGACAATCTGCGTGTCATTATTGTGTCGTGTATGTGTGCGTATGTGCAGAGGAGATGAGGTTGACCACTCACTCTCAATTGCTCTCCAACTTGTCTATGGTCATCGTACCTGTTAATCATGGTCGCACAGTTCACTTTGTCAAAGCCCCCTACATGCTGCGCCGTCACATCCAATAGCGCCAGGGCATCCCCCTCGGCCGAGATTATGGCCTGGTTGATCTCCCTTGGGGTGAGAGAGGACGGGGGAGGGAGGAAATTAGGAGAAGGGGTGCCTGCTGCGGAGGCTGCGGCAGCGTTGGAAGGAATTAGGGGGGGAAGACGGCGATGGGTTTCCGATACAGGGACTGTTGGACATGGATGGAAAAAGGCGTGGGTCGTAGTGCTGGGAGCCAGGGCAAAAAGGAGGAGGCTGCACAGGAAAGGGGAAATGCTGCTGCTACCACCGTTTCTTCTCAAAGTACTGGTGTCGACTTGTCTAACCCTCCATCTTGGGGCAGCCTGGAGGCTCATGGTCGAGGTCACGGGTGTCCTACGTGTGCATTATGTAGTCTGTGCCTTTTACCCAAGGCGCTTCTGATCTCCTCGACCTCCTGGCTCTGCGTGTTGGTGTGTGGAGGTTGGAGGGGAAATTATGGACAGAGGACGTGAGGTCAAGGCAAGCCAGCTATGAGACGAGATAGGGGGGGTGGGGGGGGAACAACGCTTCGAAACAAGACAAGGTGGCATATCTGCGACACTAAGGGCCGCGATGGCTTAGACATTCCAATGGGTTCAACCAGGCAAGCAGCATCGCCGATGTTGATCGGCACTTCACTCCATACACTTCCCCACATTACTCTCACGTGCCGCACACACACCCCTCACAAGCAGAGACAGGTACGCCAGCCTTGAAGTTCTAGTGGAAAGGGGTACCTGCGAGCGGTGCAAAGAAAATCGTCCTCTCCCTCCATCCCTCCCGCGCCATGAACCACAAGGAGCATACCCTGGGAGAACTGGAACTCCGCCCGCTCCACGCCAAGGAAGCCCTGCAATGCATGCTCCACTCCATCCTCTTCCTACGCGCGCCTAATGTGGTGCGACCCCGTGAGGTATGTTTGAGGGTGCTTATAAAGGGAGAGAAAGGGGAGAGGCATGAGAGCAAGCGAGAGGAGAGGGAGGGACGTCTCTTAGTGCATCCTGTAGGCCAAGGTGGCATGATACTACTCACAATCGTGCATTTAATTAATGAAAGCTAGCGTAACTTATGTTGAACGGGCTGTCAGTGCAGAAGTAGGCAGGCCTGAAAGGGGGGCAGGAATTGAGTCAACGGGCGCGAGAGGCAAAGCACATATGTTGGACAAACGCCTAGAGTGTCACCCACCCAATCACCGTCGGACGATTAAATAGGTACACTGCAAGCACCTCCGACTCTCCTACGCCAAACTCGAACGCCCGTCTTCCTCCTCTTCCTCCTCCTCTTCCTCGGGCGGCTCCTCCCTGGCCCGAGTAGACGAGGTGGTAGACAGCGCCATTGACGCGTGTCTCCGAAATCTTACGCCGGCAGGACCCAAATTGAATAAAGGTAAGTACTAACAACAGCAACAGCTGCAGTAGTATTTGCTTTGATGATGTGGAAGAGTAGGCATGCGTAGGGAGAGGGCGTGCGAAGTGATCCGAGATAACCTTACATTCTCCTCCTTTCTCAATTCAATTTATCGATGCCCCCTCCCTCTATCCCTCCCTCCCTCCCTCTTTCCCTCTTTTCCTTCCTCACTCCACCGCCACATGAAAGGGCGCCTTATTCTTACCTTCTACGAGCGACGGCGGACACAGTCGTTCTTCCGGTTAATCCAAAACGAGGAGCGGGTTGTGTTCGAGGAGTGGGTCATTCCCTTCCTCATCGACAACATCGGTATGTATCCCTATATCTCTCCCTCTCCCTCACCCTCTCCCCCAAACCTTGCCTGCTTTTCTTCACTCCCCGCCCTGAGACTTTTCTTACTCATGGGCTGAGCGATAAAGGACTCGGCTAATCCGCATTTTAGCCTCTCATACGCCTTCGCTTCAACCCCTCCTCTATTCCCTCCCTTTATCCCACCCAGGCACCACCAGCCCCATCTCTTCCTCCCTCTCTCACTCTGACGAAGGTTTTGTGGGCGTGGACGCCGGCGACTTTTTCTCCCCTCCCCGCCCGCCCTCCTCCTCTTCCACCCTCACCCCGGCCTCTTCATGCGACGGGAGAGAAGAGGATGCTGCGAGAGGTGCATTTCTTTCTAGCCCTCCCTCCCTCCCACCCTCTTTTTCTCCGCTGGCAAAGTAATGATACGCTCAACCCTCCCTCCGTCCCCGCCCCCCTCTCCCCCTCCCTCCCTCCCTCGCCAGTCGTGGAGCAGCAACGGGTGCAAGCTCGGACAGAAGCCCTTCTTCGATCCCGCCTTATGGATGTCTTCACCCTCGTGAATGGTAGCATCGATAACATCCCGCCTGTCAGCTACTTGTTCGAGGTAGGGGAGGGCAGGGAGGGAGCAGGGAGGGAGGGTGGAAGGGAGGAGGAGATGTTGTGTCCGTGCGGCTCTTGGCTGGAGGCCCCCGGCCTGTGCTGCCACTGGTGCTGTCATTGGTGCTGTCGCTTAAGCTGCTTGGGTAACACCATTTTTTATTCCAACGACCCTCCCTCCCTCCCTCCCTCCCTCCCTCCCCCCTTCCCTCCCTCCCTCTTTTTTTCCAGATCTCTCACGGCGCGGCTTCCCGCCGAGACCGAGCCCAAGACCTGACCACAAAAATCAGAAACAGTCCAGCACTGATCAACAACAGCCTCTGAAGAAGGGAGGGAGGGAGGGAGAGAGGGAAGAAGGACACGGCTCAAGAATTTGCTGTACAAATATGTGAAGAAGGAGGAGGAAGGGATGAGAGGAAGGAGGAGGAATTAGGGTTGTATAAAGGGCAGTGAGGAGGAGCAGGAACAAGAACAGAGGAAGAATGAGGAGGAGGAGGAGGAGGAGGGGTGTACAGGCAAGATCAATGATGTATATGATTTGATTGAAACAATCGATATTCCACAACCATGAAGAAGTACGGAATTGGGGAGAAGGTGCTCTTTCTCGATATATTTTCCTCTTGCTTGACTATTTTGGTCGGGGTTATGCTTACTGATACAAGGCAAATATTTTTCAAATGTGCCCCTCTCAGAGATGCACATCGAGGTTCCCATTAAAAATGCAATGTCCTTTTGTTTCTGGCACTAAGTTATATGAAATCATCCACTGCTTTTTGATTTCTGTGCTATCACCTTCCACTTTGCTCGCCTGGAGCCCCCATTTTAACCCTCCCAACACGTATTTACTTGTTGGCTTCTGAAGACACGATATGTGACATTGTGCACAGACACATACACATACCCACACACACACACACCACTCGCTCCACGCTTACTTCACACATATAGACTGAGAGCTTGCACGGGAGGAGACGGGGCTGCGGCTCTTCACCGAAAACACACGCCTAAGATTCCAGTAAAAATTGTTTACCTTGGTACAAGTCACGTCCCCCTTTTTCAACGTAGAACAGGCATCGCCCACCAGCGCTCCCGCCCCGTCCACGTCGATGGTGGAGGAAGAAGCGCCGCGGGAGAAGACTGACTCGCTCCGGAAGCGGCCAAATCGGGCGGAAGACGTCGTGGATGTAGATGAAGGGACGCCTCGCTGGCAGCGCACCGATAAGGTGATGCCGAGAACACGGGCCAGATTCCAACGCTGCTTGGTGATCTTAATCATAGTGAAAGGCGTCACAGCCTCCGCCCCCTCCGCGTTCTTAGCCAGCAGTCCATCAACAACTGTCCCACCGAGCTCTTCAAAGACCGTCGAATAGATGGGGCTCCGGGCTGCCTCGCCCTCCGCCTCCTGGCTAAAGAGGTCAGCCAAAACGCTGCCGATCAAACCCTCGTCTTTAATTAGCTCGTTGTCGCCCATCCTACCCCATTCTTTGGCCATGAAGGTATCGACAAAATCCCAATTCTCATATTCACGCAGTATCGGCACCAGAAATGTGCGGCCTAAAAAAGTGGGATACAAGGCTCGCTGCTCCTTATACTGGCGCTTGTTCTTCCCGTTGGTGCCCTTCGAAAGGTCAATGGCGGTCTTGACGTCTTGCTCGTCCACATACTTGCGAGTTAGCGTGGCCGCCATCAACATGGACCCCACATCGTACGTTCCGATTGTGTAAAGTATCGAGCTGACCAGCAGGCAGGCCATGCACATTACAAAGAGGATCGAGAGCTCCATCAACAAGCTTTTCATCCTGGCAAACATCGCCTTCTTAGCGTTCTCTTCCTCCAGTCTCGCCGCCTGCGTCACAGTCCAGAGGGGCACCACCGCAATCACGCCCGCGGTCGGCTGATCCAGCCCAGCCCCCACTATGGTGCCAATAACGGCCTCGGGGTCGTCTTCTTTCGGAGAATGCTTGCTAGAACTGTAGAATTCCACCACCATATACCCCGTAGTCGAGAAGACAATGATGCACACAATGATAAAGTGGACCCAGTAACCATCGCAGGGTTTAGGGGACCCGGGGGGAAGAAGGTTGTTCTCCATGATTGCTTCCAATTCTTCCCATTTTACAAGTAGATGACTTCCATAGGCTGCCAGGCTGACAAAGGTTTTGGTAAGGAGAGCAGCAACCCGAAGAGGTCGTGGGCCCTTGAAAGCGTGGGGAGGGGGACGGACGGACTCTACAGCGTGTCGTGGGCTTAGGAGAGAAAGATTGTAGGCCTGGGAGGGGAGTAAGGGAGGGAGGGGGAGAGGGAGGGAGATGGAGGGCGAAAGGGTGATTAAAATTCGAAGGAAGGGGGTATTTTCAGTTTGAATCAGGGAAAAAACACTATTCTTACTAACCTCTAACCATTTATCGCTATTGCTAACTATGGAGAAATGGAGCTCTTCCCCTGAGGTTAAGAGGGAAGCAGTCGAACAGTCCCACAGGCTTGATCGGTGAGGATCGTACACCTGGAAGGAAGGAGGACGAAAGAAAGGTTACGAGGAGGGCATTTCGAGGAATAGAGAAGATGGGGATAGTACCAGGACAGCTTATCGCTACAGCAAGGGGCTGCGTGATGTGAGAAGAAGATGTGTGGAGAAGGGAAGAAGCACGCACTCTGTGTCAAGCCATGGGGAGGAGGAAGATGGCACCTATCTACCTACGTACATCGACAGAGTGCAGGCCCGTGCCAGTCAGTAGGATGAGTGCAGACATAATGACAATCTGGTTCTTGTATGTGTTGTTGTCTCGGAGCTTGGACAGCTCCCAGGTCTCGTTCTCTGGGGGGCAGACGGAGTTGGAGTAAGACAGGCGGGCCCTCGTGACTGTGGTGGGGCCAAGGCACAGGGTCAGGGTGCCGAACGCAGCAGCGACAGCTTGGGTCTTACGACTAAACATTATTTCGGTGGTGGCGGTGAATGGAGACGAAAGTGGTTTTGGGGCGACCTACATAATGTGTGTACGGAGGGGATTGAGGGAAAGGAAGAAGGGGCGTGAGAAAGGGTGCGACGATGGGAAGCATGCACGTAAGACGTGAGGGGTAAAATTACTAGAGGTGGCCTGCAAGTGACTCGCATAGCCCATGCCTTGCGTAAATTTCCACGGTCACCAAGCGGCTGGGATATTGTCGCAGATTTGGCCCATTGGACATTGCTCGAGTAGGTGCCTCACCAAGCAAGGCAAGTAGGCAAGCTTGAGGAGGCGCACATGCCCGGAGACGCTGGCGGGCCGGAGCAGGCTTTTCATATGCTGTTCTTAGATGCCTTCAAAGGGGGCACAAGGAACACAAGAAAGGAAAGATGCACTAGACACGCAAGTTCAAAATGCACACTCCTGATTAGACATCGGTTCCAATCTCAACAACGTCGTCTGCGATCAGAGGGACGTCAACTTGAGCTCTGACGCCATGTCCCTCCGCCATCCCTCGATTTCATCTTTTCGTACTTTTCGCATGGGTAAATTTTCACGGGCTTTTTCTAAGCGCGGTAATATAGCCGGAAATATGGCAATCTGGTCAGGTCATGTCCACCCTAACCGCGTTGTAAGATTTTCATCGAGGCCAACAATGATTGTGATCGCCCTTCCTCGTTTTTTTGTTTGTATTTTAAAAAAAGCCGTTTAAAGTCATTGCTTGCGCATGAAAGGTGTCAGGGGAGGAAAAGGGGAGCAAGGCGAGGTCCCTTTGACAAAGGAGAAAAAGCACAGAAGAGATGTGTACGAGTACCAACGAAATTAGCGCAAAGCAACGAGACAGAGACAAACGTATATAATAATATGAGCCGGCCTGTCCCATTTCCTAGTCGTTACTGCCATTCTAACGACAACAACTTTTCGTCCTTCTAATTGGAGTGATCGATATTCTTTTCCGCCTCCTATTTCCTTTCCTGCCTTACGTACATGTAGATACACTTTCACCCGCCACCTTTCTCGTGAGCAGCTCTCTTCGTCTTCTCGCTCTGCCCCTTATCCTTTCATCAAATTAAACTATTACGACGTTTGGGCTGTGGTGCTCCCGAAGGCCACGGGCGCGGCAGAGGACAAGTAGCCTCCTGTTCAAGGTATGGCATAGAAAGGAGAACGAGGGAGGAAGGGAGAGCCAGGGAGAGCCAGGGAGGACATAAAGTAAGATTCTTAACACTTTGACATTTCAGATACATTCTGCCTCCCTACCCTCTCTCAACCCTTGTGGAAAACCTACCCTGTCTTGCCCCTCCTCCCGTGACAGAGTGTAGCGTGTCCGCCCATCGTGATAGAGCCCCGTGCTTAGTTGACGAGGACCCTCCCTCGGGCCGGAGGAGGAGGTAGCCGTCGATCTGAAGAAGGGAAGGGAGGGAGGGGTCGTAAGTACGTGAGTGGGTGAGCCAAGTCCATCTTTCTTTTTTCTATGAAAGGATCAGAACGCGAGAATCAAATAAAATGTTAATCACCTCCCTTTCTCCATCCCTCCCTCCATTACCTGGTCGATCTGGCCCTTGATCCGCTTGTCTAAGATGAGGTCCACCAAAAGGGATTCGATCTCCTCGGGGGTGAGACGTAGCTCCTGGGAGGGAGGGGAGTAGGTAGGGACCGGGGAGAAGTGTTAAATAGGTGGTTGGTAAAGCCAAATGTGGGCTTGAAAACGTCGCCGGCAGAGGGGGAGGGGGAGGGGATGCACAAGACCGAGTCTCCTATCCCTTCGGAGGCGTTTAAATGTTGCTGCTTTTGTGCATATATGCGGAGGTAGGGTAATGGTAATAATAGCGTAATGATGAACGATTGAACAAATAACATAAAAGCAAAAAATAAAACAAAAAAATGCGCTTCATCAAACGCACCTTTGCGGCCCATGTCAGAGTCATCTTGGCGTATGGCTGGGCGATACTCAGCAATACCTACAAATAAGCGAGGGAGGGAGGGAGGGAAGGAAGGAGGAGTGAGCGAGCGAAAATTAGAAAAATGGAGGGAAGGGAGGAGGGAGGGAGGGGAGGAGGGGAGAGCCTGCCTACCTGTTCCCGCATGCGACGGCGGAGTTCCTCGATGTAGACGGCCATGAATGAGTCGTCCAAGATGTGGTTCGGCTTGTGCTGCAACGCCTGGAGGGAGGGGGGGAGGGAGGAAGAAAGGGAGGGCATGGTATGCTTGTAACTGCCTTTGTCTGAATCACCGTGCAATTTTTCTCTCTCCTTCCTTTCTGCCCTCCCTCCCTCCCTCCCTCCCTCCCTCCCTCCCTCCCTCCCTTGCCTTCTCGAAGCGCGGCAGGTCGTTGGCGTCGTAGGCGATGCGAAGCTCCATCATCGCCATCACCTCCCGGTCGTCCTGGAGGAGGGAGGGAGGAAGGGTGGCGGAAGAGGGAGGGGGGGAATGAGTAAACTTTGAGCAAGAAACGCGAACTGAGAAAACATAGGCAGGTAAGTAAGGAGGGAAGGAGAGAGGGAGGGAGAGCGAGCCGGAAGAAGGAAAGGAAGGAGACCTCTCACCTGGTAGACCTTTGCCTCGGTGGCGGCGAAGGGATTGATGCTGCTGTTGGCTAGGATGTTGGAGAGGGCGGCGTACTTGAGGCACTGCTTGGCCCGGCTGTTGCCTGCCTCCTGTGGAGGATGGGAGGGAGGGAAAGAGGGAGAGGGGGGGGGAGGGAGGGGGGGAGGGAAGGGAAAAGGCGGAAGTTGTGAGTAATGAAGACAGGAAGATGAATTGAAGTCCCGAAAAAAAAGGTCGAGGCCAGCTTTATTCCTCCCTCCCTCTCTCCCTCCCTCCCTTCCTCCTTCACTTCTTCCCTCTCTCGTTGCATCTCTCCCTCTCTCCCTACCTGATGAGCACGGAAGCCCTCATTAAACTCCGAGTAGGCCTCGGACCACTGCCGTTGCAGCATGTGAAGCTTCCCGCCTTCCTCGTGGATGATGCCTAGGGAGGGAGGGAGGGAAGGAGGGAGGGAGTAGTCGGGCCATTGGCATGTGGGATGAGCATGAGCAGTTTCCCGCCTTCCTCGCGGCTGATTAGTAGGAGGGGAGGGAGGGATGAAGAAAGGGATAGATGTGACTGCACCGCACGGAAAAAGGAAGGGAGGGAGGGAGGGGGGGAGGGAGGGAGAGACACGAACCCATGATTCGAGGGTCGGAGACGGCGGCGTTGAGCTTTAGAGTCTTAGGGAAAATCGACTGTGCAGAAGAGGGAGGGGGGAGGGAAGTAGTCAGAGAGAAAGAGAAAGGAATGGCGGATGAGGGAAAGTGTTGTAAGATACCTCCTCTCGTCCCCTCCCTCCCTCCCTCCCTCCCTCCCTCCCTGCTTACCTTCATCCGAACCGAGTCGCTAGTTCGGGTGCAGAGAGCGATTTCGAGGGCGTAGACTGGTTGGGGGGAGGGAGGGAAGGAGGGTTGGTGGGAGAGATTCATGGAGGGAGGAGGGAGGGAGGGAGGGAGGGAGGGTAGGCTGACGTACCTTCCATGAGGTAGGTGGCTTTGGACTCGTCGTCGCTGCCGTCGGGGTGCTGGCAGAGCCGATGGAGGCGCTCGATCACCTGGGCTGCCGCCTAGGGAGGGAGGGAGGGAGGGAGGGTAGAAGATGAATGGGAGATGGGCCATGAAAGAGTGATAGGTTATTCCTGCCAAAGGCCATAAGACATGCTCTCTCCCTCCTTCCCTCCCTCCTTCTCTCCCATCCTCTCTTCCTCCCCCCTCCACAAGGAAACCCTGTCGTGCCTCACACATCTCCGCCTTAGATTAAAAAGAAAGTGAGTTGCACGAAATCCCTTTCTCCTTTCCCCCCTTCCTCCCTCCCTCCCTCCCTACCTGCGGATCTTCTTGTGCGAGGAGCGTCTTAGCTTGACGAATCATTGTGGTGAAGTGCAGCCGTTCGTTGTCCTCGGTGAAAGCCAGTGTCTTGGCGTATGTCTGGGACAAGGAAGGGAGGGAGGGAGAGAAAGGGAGGGAGAGGAGGGGTTGAGGTAGCGGGTGAGGGCCCGGGGGAGGGACGCCAGTATATCTCCTCTATTTCATCCACGGCCTCCCTCGCTCCAATCCATACGCCCATCCACCTGTCCCTCCCTCCCTCCCTCCCTCCCTCCCTCCCTCCTTCCCTTCCTCCCTACCTGCGAGACAATGCTCCCCGAGGCCGTGGCGAGGGAGTCCAGGACGTGGTTGATAGCGTCCGTGCACTCATTCCGAGTCACGGCGGTGGTGTACGACAAGAGGCGCTCGTAGGCCGCCAGCATCTTGCTGGTGTGTGTGAGAGGGAGGGAGGGAGGGAAGGAAGGAGAGAGGGAGGGAGGAGGGAGGGAACGGTGCGAATCAGACACGCCCAACGACCGAGGTCATGCAGTGATTACATGAGGGGTAAGGTTAAGCAGGTAGTTTCCCTCCCTCCCTCCCTCCCGCTCTCCTTCTCTCCAGCACTTTCTACGCACTCATATTCCCCTAGCTTGAACAGCAGCGTAACACAGCATTCCAAGCCCTTAAAGCACCACTTCAAGTCGTCCCCCCCCCGCTCCTCCGCCACTGCCACCACGCGCTCCATCTTCATCAGGGCCTCGGGCAGCTGGTTTTGCTGTAGTGATAGGAGGAAGAGAAGGAGGAAAGGAAGGAGGAGGGGGTGAATGGGATGCCGGATATGTCTCTGTCCATCCCAAGGGAAAAGGAACCATCGTGTCTTCTCATCCTTCCTCCACCACTGCCACCACCACCTCTCCGCCACCCTCGGCAGTTTGATATAAGTATGACATAAACATGAATGAGACAAGTGCACATGTGCGTGGCGTGAGCGCGTGAATGCTGGGGTGTCATTCATCCGAGGACGTAGTAGAATATCCCTCCATCTCTCCCCTTTCCCCCCCCCCTTCCCATCCTTCCACTCTCATCATGTACCTGCATGAGCTCCTCGCCCTCGAAGTAGGAGTTAACGATCTCGTGGTCCTGCTCGTCTTGGTCCTTGAGGAAAGAAAGAGGAAGACGGAAGAAAAGGAGGGGGAAAGTGAGGGAGGGAAGGGTGGGAGAAATGGCTTCGCTCGGGGCCCTGGGAACGTGAGGCTGACATGTTTTAATATTTCTATGGACAAGCGGCTGACAAAGCCTACTATTAATACAGAGCATGGCATAATATTCAGAGGGAACGACAAAAAGAGACCTTATCAAGGACAGAGCACGACCAACGCGTACAAGTGGCAACAACCCTGCACTGACCAACATCCTAAGACGGAGGAGGGACACAGCATCTCCTCCTCCATCCACATCCAGCTTATCATCTTATACCCCCAGACTAACCTCATCACTTCCGTACGCATAGTCGACATCACTGCCCCCGTCATCGCTGTAAGCGTACACCTCGCCTTCGTCGTCCGACATGCCTGGGGCTGCCCGCAATTGATCGTGAGGTTGAGAGAGAAGAGAGAGGGAGGCTTGCTCCCCTTGGTTGGCTAAATGAGAATAGACACGCCCGTCAGCTGCCCCTAGTCCGTCGACGTCTCGATGACAGTAAGAAATGTGTGTCTGTGCATGTAGCATAAGGTGCGTATGTGAGAGGGAAGGTGTGCGACGAAGCAGTGCATGTTGCAACACTATCAGGCGCCTCGTCTTTCGTACGCAGCAAAAAGCAATCAAGGCCGATGCCACCGCTTCTTCCCTGAGAAAGCTCTCTCCACACCTCTTTATTCTCGGAGCATGTGTATGCTGATATGCCTGCCTAGCATTTTGGGTTTGGCTTCTCGCGTTTTTAGCTGGAGAGGTTCATCGCTGAGCTGAGCGACTCGGAGCGACTCGCTGATAACCGCTGATGACCCAAATCCCCGACCTCATTAGTGCAAACGCCCTCGACTTGCCCGTGGTAACCTGTATGCCACTATCAAATGAAGTTGTACTCAAAGGAGATGGGTGCGAGCGTTCGGGTTTTCACGCCCTGGAAATACCAATTGATAGATTGGCGTCAAGCCACAAGCACTACCAAGAAGTACCCAGGAGGTACCAGTTCCGCCCCTGCTAGTACCTCTACTGGATGCTGAAAACCTTCTGCCCTATACACACCCCACCATCATCATCACCTCACCCCCTATCGGCTGTGCTCAAAAGGGGAATTTTGTGGCAGAAGTAATCATGAAAGAATACCCTCTTTTCGCTCGTACATCTGAAGGGACATCGCTCGAAGAAGCAACAAACGTGCTTCTTCAATTTCCTCAAGCCCATGCGACTCATCACGCACAATATATGATCTCAACTGCGCCGACACACCGGTATATACACAGCATCGTCCCTTTTGTCACCACCAGCGCTCTTCCCGGGAACAGCAGCTATGTCTTCTTCTGCCCCGTCGTCTGAATTCCCAGCGTTGCCCCCTGGCCTCGTCGCTGCCCTTCTTGCCCTCCCTCCGCCCCCTCGCAAGACATTGGCGTACGGCACCGCAGGTAAAGCCATTTAATAGGTGGATGAAAATGGATAGAGAAGAGAGTGGGAAGGGGAATAAAATGGTTAAACATATTTCAAAGTTTGTTGTTCTCCCAAATGATGAGACCAAGAATTTATCCATTTATTGTAAACCCTTCATCCTTCCTCCCTACCCACCTAGGCTTCCGCGACAAGGCTGTACTGCTCGAGTCAACATTCATGCGGATGGGTGTCTTGGCTGCGTTGCGTTCCATGGCGCGTGGGGGGCAAGTGATCGGTAATGCATGAAAAGAATGGGAGCAAAAGGGTGTTTGGAGATGAAGACATGGCATCTGCCTCGTTGTTTCCTTTCGCGCAATGCTTACTGTCATTCTCTCCCTTCATCCCGGAAACAGGTCTGATGGTCACAGCTTCTCATAACTCCGTGGAGGATAACGGAGTCAAGATGGTTGATCCCGAGGGAGGGATGCTGGCCATGGATTGGGAGAAACACGCAGCCGCCCTGGCTAATGCCACGTCGGAGCAGGTGAGGAAGCGAAGGCAGGGAGAGAGGGGGATGGCAAAATTTTGACGATGAGATAGTCTATTTAATAATTTCTTGGTCCTAATATCAGCTTCCTCCCTCCTCCCTACACGAAAAACAGGAGCTCGTCACCGTCCTTACCTCCCTCCTGCCCTCCTCCTCTTCCTCCTCCTCTTCCTCCTCGCCCCGCGTTTGGATCGCCCGTGACACCCGCCCACACTCCCTCCGTCTCTCTTCCCTCGCCATCGAAGGCGCCCTCTTGCTCGTCAGTGACGGAAGAGGGGAGGGAGGGAGGGAGGGAGGGCAGGGCGCAGTGCTGGACCTGGGGCTGCTCACTACCCCACAGCTCCATCATTGCATACGCATGGAAAATGGTCGCTTCGAAGGAGGGAAGAAGGGCGGGAAGGAAGGCGCCTTCCTCGTCCCGGGAGGCACGCCGGCCTGGCAGGGTGAGGGCGGGTATATCCACCTCCTCTCTTCCGCCTACCTCACACTCCTCTCCACCGCGGCTGGTGCCAGCCCTTCCTCCGTCCCTCTCTCCCTCCCTCCCTCTTCAGCCTTGTGGGTGGATTGCGCTCATGGTATTGGTGCGCTCAAGCTACCGGCTGTGCTGGCGGCGATTAATGAGGCGGCGACGAGCGAAGGTGAGGGAGGGAGGGAGGGAGGGAGGGAGGGAGGGAGGGAGGCGGAGTCACCGTGGCCGGGGGTTGAGTGCTGTTGAGGTCTTCGAGCTGGCGGTGGTTCTCGAGGAGGTGGCAACGAGAGGTATTGGGGAAGACGGGGAGCGAGGGTGTGAGGGAGGGAGGGAGGGAAGGGAGGGGTGCCGTAACCTCACTAGATGCCTCCTTCACGTCTCTCCCCACCTCCCTTTCCGTTCGCTTCCATCCCAGCCGCTAAGCTGGACGTGACGCTGGTCAACACGGCTGAGGAGGAGAACGCCATCCTTCTCAACGACGCCTGTGGCGCTGAATTTGTGCAGAAGGGGCAGAAGCCGCCGAAGGGAATGGAGAAGGAGAAGGGTAGGTGGGAAGGGAGGGAGGGAGGGAGGGAGGAAGGGAGGGAGTGTGGGAGGGAGGGAGGGAGTGTGGGAGGGATAAGAGTATGAGGCCTGCCTTTCATTTATGTTACTAATGAGGATGGAATAAAAACCTTGCCTTTACTGGAGGGTGAGAGGGAGGGAGAGAGGGAGGGAGAGAGGGAGGGAGGGAGGGAGGGATTTGAGGGAGGGAAGGAGGGAGGGAGGGTTTGAATTCCATCCTCATGTATGAAATCAATGAAAGGCAGGCCTCGTATTCCCGTCCCTCCCCTCCTCCTATCCCTCCCTCCCCCCCCCTCCTTCCTCCAGACAAGGGCAAGCGGTGGGCGAGCTTGGACGGGGACGCCGACCGCCTCGTATACCATTATTTCGACCAGGATGGTACGACCCGCCCGCCTCCCCCCTCCCCTCCCCCTCCCTTTATATTTATTAATTTGTTTGTGTTAAGTTTTTTTATGCGTATTTGCAAGAGTGAAGGCAAGGCATGGCGCATGACGCTCTCCTCCTCTGTCCCTCCCGCTTTCCCTCCTGCCCTCCCTCTTCAAGGCCACTGGCACCTCCTCGATGGCGATAAGATGGCTGTGCTCGCCGCCGATTTCCTCATGGACGCGCTCAGGGAGTCTGGACTGCCGCCTCCCGAGGGTAGGGAGGGAGGCATGGAGGGAGGTATGGAGGGAGGTATGGAGGTATGGAGGGAGGGAGGGTAGCTCATCTCGTTGCTCATGTCCATGCCTTGTCCTCACAGTATCCACAGGAGGCGACGGAGGACCCGGCGGGGAGTGGAGGGTCGCGGTTGTCCAGACAGCCTACGCCAATGGGGCCTCCACACGTACGTGCGCCATGCCCTTTATCCCTTCCTCCCTTCCTCCCTCCCTCCCTCCTTCCTTGTGCTGTACTTTGCCTCGTCTTTTAGCTCGCCCTTATCCACATCCCTGCCTTCCTCCTCCTCCCCCCCCCCTCCCTTCCTTCTTTCTCCCCCACCCATTCACTCCCCTTGTCCCACCGATACTCCTCTCCCTCTCACCTTCCTCCTTCCCTCCCTCCTTTTGTCTGTCAGGCTACCTCCGCGAGAAGGGCGTCCCTGTGGCTTTTGCCAAGACGGGCGTTAAATTTGTGCACCATGAGGCGGAGAAGTACGACCTGGGCATCTACTTCGAGGTCAGGGAGGGGGCGAGGGAGGGAGGGGGGGAGAGAGGGAGGGAAGGAGGGAGTTTCACAGCCGTCTTTCACCGAAACTCACTTTGAGCTGTGCTGGAGGAGAGGAGAATACAGCCTACCTTCAATTCCATTACGCTCACTCACTCACTCAGTGACCCACTCAGACAAACACTACTCTCTCTCTCTCCCCCCCTCCCTCTCTGCCTCTCTCCCCCCCCCTCTCTCTCTCCACTCTTCCCCTACCCCATCTCGCTTACACACGCCAACACACACGCCAGCCACCTGTCTCCCCCCCTGTCTCCCTGCACACCCACATACACACCATACACTCACCCCTCCCTGCCTCACACACATCTACCCGCCCACCGTGCCCTCCTCGTCCCGCACCCTCCCACTTCCCCTCAGGCCAATGGACATGGCACCGTCCTCTTCAGCGAGGCCCTGTCCCTTGCCCTCCTGGCCCACCACGCGTCTTTCGCGGAGGGAGGGGCAGAGGAGTGGGTGGAGGAAAAGCTGAAGCAGAAGGTAGCAACCACCCGCCTGATCAGTGCACAGCAGCTCATCAACCAGGTGAGGCTCACCTCTCCTTCTGCTCCACATTTTCTTCTTTCCCTCTCTCTTTCCCCGGCCCTTTGCTCATCTCATCTCAGTCGCCTCTTTCGTCGTTCTTCCCTCCTTCACTACCTCCCTCCCTTTCTCCAACCACAATCTTTTGCATGCCCTCACCAGGCGGTCGGCGACGCCATGAGCGACTTGCTCTTTATCGAGGCCGTGCTACGGTAAGCACTCCAACCTCTCTCCACCCTTCCGCCCTCCCCTTGCTTCCTCCTTCCTGCCTCCTTCTCAGATTCCCACTCTCGCCCGACTCTTGCCTTTCCTCATTCCCTTCTTCCCTCCCTCCTTCCCTCCCTCCCTCCCCTCCCTCCTTCCCTCGTCCCTAGCCTGAAAGGGTGGAACGTGTCCGCCTGGGCGCAGGGGCTGTACACGGACTTGCCCTCAAAGCAGCTCAAGCTCCAGGTGCCAGATAGGACAGTAGTGAGGTAGGACGGGAGGGAGGGAGGGAAGGAGGGAGGGGAAAAGGGAAGGAAGGAGGAGGCGTTGATTTCTTTCAGCCGAAAGGGATTAAGCTCCAGGTGCTGGACGGGTACGAGGTAGCAAAGGAGGAAGAGAGGGAGGGGAGGAAGGGATGAATACCGAGAATCAAAAAAGTAAAGAAGGCTTAGAGAGAAAAGCAGACTCGCAAATCCATCGCAAGACAGAAGACAAAACTTCATCATTCATGTCCTTCTTTCCTTCCTTCCTCCCTCCTCCCCTCCTTTCCCCCAGCTGCAACGCCGACGAGACCCGCGCCCTCACCCCACCCAGTCTCCAAGAGAGGCTCGATGCCCTGATGGCCGCCCCGGCAGTGGCCCCTCACGGCCGTGTCTTTGTCCGTCCTTCGGGGACGGAGGACGTGGTCAGGGTGTATGCAGGTGAGCACGGAGGGAGTGGAATGAGGGGACGGTGAGGGAGGAGGACAGGCCATCCGCTCATCCATGTTTTGGGCCCATTATAATAATTATTATTACGCACAGAGGCGGACACACCAGATGCGGCGGCAGAGCTGGCCGCGGAGGCGGCGCGCATCGTGCAGGAGATGGTTGGGACACCGCCCAAGCAAGAGGGGAACGGAGGGGGGACAGGAGGCGGAATGGAATAGATAGGTTTTCTCTTGTTTTGCGAAGGAGAATGACGATTGAGTTATGGATACAAATAAACCGGATTCATGCGCTTCGTATTGTCTCTCCTCCTGGTTCGATTCCCTTTGACGAGGGACGTCCCATTGGGCCTGTGAATAGTGAATAGTGAATGAATAAATAGTGGGGAGGGACGAGATCGGAAAAGCAGAGGGAAAGTAAATGGTGAATTTATTACGTTTGCTTTGTTTTAAAATTTCTCCTGCCTTTTCTTGATTTATATATATATTGAAATTCGTGGGAGAATGATATGCTAGCCTTGTTCTAATACCTCGTGACAAGACTTGCGCCCACTGAGATGGAAAATGTGGATCTGGGCCGAAAAGGACCTGGGCATTCACTTTGAGGTCAGAGAGGGGTGGAGGGAGGGAGGGGGGGGAAGGAGGGGTGGAAAGAGGGAGGCAAGGAGGGAGGTTCACGGCCGTGTCTACCGAAACTCAACTTGAGCTGTGCCAGAGAGGAGAAGAATACGGCCCACCTTCAATCTTATTACGCCCACTCATTCACTAAGTGACCGACTCAGACAAACAATACTCTCTCTCTCCCTCCAACTCTGCCGCTCTCCACCACCCCTCTCTCTCTCCACTCTTCCCCTACCCGGCGATCTCGCTTACATTCACCAACAAACATGCCAGCCATCTGTCTCTCCCCCCGTCCCCCTGCACACCCACATCAGCACCATACACTTATCCATCCCCGCCTCACACACATCTACCCGCCCACCGAGCCGTGAAGCATGGTGTGCTCATTCTTTTTTGGTAGTTTCCTACAATCCTAAAATTATCGCGTGCAGTCTATCTCCAGACAAATGCAAACACAGGTACTTACAGAAGCATGCCACCTCTCGGGATTACACACGAGGGGAAGCCTAAAATGCTGTCGTATGAGCAGTTGTCACGTAGAGAAGGAAAAGCGTGTGCTCATGAGGAACATGAAAGGGGTATTAAACATCATCGTGCACAAGATGAGTGCAGCAAAACCATCTTCTGGTGCCAGTAAACCAAGCTAGAGCAGACAATTATACAGATAACATGGACAAAGCGAACCAGGTCGAGTCGAAACATTCATAATATCAAGGAGTGGCCAACGGACGCGTCGGAACATAATTGCCTTCTTTCTCCAAGAGACAATCTTCGTCTTCCTTGATGACTCCACTGCCTACACATGCCAAGTACACACGCATAGGACATTAAACATAACCATATCTATCTCCAATATAAGGCGAGAGACATGAAGACAACGCGTAAGAGAAGTGCGCCGTACCAGACGCACAGGAAGCAAACCAGCCAGCCAATGGCGTCACAATTTATGGTGATGTAGCTTCGGTTTTAAACCCCAAAAAAACCAAAAACCAGTTTATGGTTTGAAACCAAAAACCAGTTTATTTGGTGGTTTTTGGTTTTGTTTGCTTGGATTGAATCTCAATGTTTTATACACTTGGTTGCTTGTGCTCTTGCATTATTGTATTTCAGTTGCTTGCTTCCTTGTATGCGTACCGTCAGCCTGCATGGTAGCACCATCGATGGGCTACTTGCCTGTTTGCCAATCTGATCTGGTTGGTTGCCTCCTTGGGAAAGCAATGGAATCCCTTGGAATACCGCACAGACATACTCTGTGTCTCACAGATAAAGTGTCTGTGACACCCCGAGATACTCGCACCTACCCACATGTCCATGTCCACACGCACACCCACATGCATCCCTCCCCCGCTCTCAACCCACCCAGCCCCACAATGTATATCAATCGTTCTTAACCCTCCCCACCCACACCTCACGCACTCTGTTTCATCCATACGTGGCAACACAAGCAAGCCAACAATGTTCATCAAGAAGCTGCCCTCGCTCCTTGTGCTTGCTTTATGCGCCAGTAATGCGGCCGCCGGTTACAGTTGTTTGTCCCCGGTTGGTTGACCTGACGACGCAACTCGTCGACCTGGGCACGCAATTCGTCCAGCTGAAGTGTCGCAGCACGCGCCTCGATTTCTACTTGGCGACGTGCGTTGACCTCTGCCT
>Ga0160420_100391_pt1 | contig 20178 bp, 20 predicted proteins | sample CelAP2metagpilot_FD_108197 | JGI IMG/M metagenome (GOLD analysis project Ga0160420, IMG submission 108197) | Phycosphere-associated microbial communities from algal ponds in Kailua-Kona, Hawaii, USA - Cellana AP2-5-5 metagenome pilot | ecosystem: Engineered > Artificial ecosystem > Aquaculture >... | reverse complement strand
GGGGGAAGGAGGGAGGGAGGGAGGGAAGAATGGGTGGCGTGCCGGTGGTCGAGGACGCGGAGGAGGGAGGGAGGGAGGGGGGGGGTGGGGGAGGGGGGGGGAAGGCTCACATGCGCACACGGACGAGATCTTGACGAAAGTGATGGAGAGAGGAAGGGGAGAGAGGGGGGAAGGGGGGGGAGGGAAGGGGGGGAAAAAGGGGAGGACGTACCCGAGTGTGTCTGGCTTCCAATGAAAGACCCTCTTTCCGTAGTATATGAATATTGTCCCCTGTCCTACCAGATCCGAAAAGGCAAGGCAAAAACACGCCGACAGCCAAAACAACGGCGGGACCTTCACCTTGCCCTCCCTCCCTCCCTCCCTCCCTCCCTCCCTCTGGTGGCTGGTGTGGCCGTGCTGGCGGGTGAAGAGAAACTGATACAGCACCACAAAGGTGTTGTGTTGACGAAACGGCCGAAACGGCTCTTGGGGTTTATCTTCCGGGTCCAGCGACTCCTTCACCCGCCAGCCTGAGAAAGGGAGAGAGGAAGGGGGGGGGTTAAGGAAAGTTTTGGGATTGCATGCCAAGGCCCCTCCTTCCCTCCTTCCCTCCCTCCTTCCCTCCCTCCCTCCCTCCCTCCTCACCCAGGAGTGTGATGGTCACCAGACAAAGCAGGGCATTAACGAGCAGCGGCAAGTAGAAGCCATGGCTCTTGAGGAGCAGCCCGGAGACGAGGGGGCCAAGCGTGTTGCCTACTGCAATCGAGCCGACGATTTTCGCAAAGAGGACACCACGATCCGCCGGGGCTCGCTTCGTGATATCTGCGGGTTGGTTGGGAGATGGGGGTGAGGGTGAGATACATGCATCAGTGCATATGCATCATTGTAAATCGATTCTATGCAACAGGACGCCGCGAGCCGGGGATTGGTCGGTGGGGAGAATAGAGAGAGCGGGGGAGCGAGGGCAAGGGAGGAGGTACCTGCAGCGTACGCGTAGATGCCGGTGAGGTAGACACCGTAGGAGCCTGATAAACCGTTTACGATGGTACCCACATACAGACAAATCAGTGCCGCCCGATACGAAGAAGGGGAGGATGGCACCCCGGGCGTGGTGGCGGTGGAGAAAGAAGAGGAAGACGCGGAGAAGGTGAGGGCGAGGAGGAGTAGGCAGATGTTGAAGAGGGCGCCGCAGCTCGTGAGGATGACGGCTTTTTTTCTCCCCCAGTAGTCTGACATGGCTCCCAGGGTTCCGACCGTCAGGGTGGCACTGGCAAATTCCAGGGTGTACAGGTACTGAGGAAGTGAGGGAGGGAGGGAAAGAGGGAGGGAGGGAGGATCAAAAGAGGGAAAGAGGAAAGGAGGGAGGGGGAGGAAGGAGAATTAGAAGGCGTAAGTGAAGGAGGGAGGAAGAAAGGAAGTGAGGGAGGAGGGAGGGAGGGGTTGGCACGTACCTTGATCGTCAAAACGGAAGCACCGCTGACCTCAGGGCTGTTGCAATCGCTAGCTCCCATTCTGTCGCATTCAAGCTGGAGGAATGAGGAGGAGGGAAGGGGAGACAGACGAAGGAAGAGAGGGAGAGGAGGGGGGGGATGTAAGAAAAAGTGTAAGCTTGGCATGAAGATAGGTACATGGCAATATGAACGTGAAGGGCGTTCGATAAGCCCGACATAATTTCTATGGAAGGTGACTATCATAGGGGATGGAGAGGAGGAAGCAACGGACGGACGGACGGAAGTGTGGACGAACCTGGATGATGAACTGGGAGAGAATGGGCTGGATCCCAAAGAGGGAGAAATAGAATAAGACGCTGGGGAGAAAAGTAGGCCACATGGACATAGCTAGCGCCGGTTTTCTCACGCTTGCTGACGCTGTGGCTGCGGCACCGGTACCATGAATGCTGTTGTCGTCCTTGATCGGGATGATGAGGGGTTGAGTTAATAACGTAGAAGGCGTGGAGGTGGCGGTGGAAGAGAAGGAGGAGGAGGATGGGGAGGAGGTGGAGGAGGAGGAGGAGGATGGGGAGGAGGCTGCCTTGCTTCTTCCACCTTCCCCCATCTGGTTCACGGCGGGGGGCTGGCAATTGAGCAGATCGATGTGCCTGGGTGGGTGTTGGTGGAAGAGTTAGGCTTATAACGCAGGTCTTCATGGGGAAAACGTCTGCATGTCCGCCGTGCTCGCTGGTTTTTGGCCAAGCCACACCACGCACACGCTCATCTTATCGTGTTTCTTTTGAGTGTACCATCGGGGAGAGTTTTTAGTGGCGCGAGTCGGAGTAGGCCGACACTCTATGGTGCAGAGCATCACATACTCGCGGTTAGGATGCCAAGGTCTTATGCGTTTGAACCACCTCCTGTGCAGTGTGACAAATGTATACATGTATATCCTCCCTCGACCCCAATAAAAATCGATCCGTTCCGATCCGATTGTTCCGATCTGTTGTGCTGGGAAAGACGGCACTCGGATGGTGATGAGAGTGTGGAAGTGGGCCTTGCTTGTCCATCGGTCTTATCATTCGGCAAGAGCACTATACACACCACGCTTGTCTAGGCTTATAGGTAACATAGCATCCTCGTAGTTTGTATGTTGTTATTAGTATTTAGAATTCTGGTTGTTGGCGTAGTGCGCATGATGCAAATGGGTCTTGAATGTGCCTCGCGCACGACTTCTACTGAATACCTGCATCTCGTCCACCCTCCTCCCACCACACAAACTGAGCACGGTATTTCTTCTTCTCTTCAATCCGAGCAATCCCCAGCGATACACCACTGCCGTGCTTATAGGATCTCTTACCCCATCGCAAGTGAAAATAAAAAATGGGCCACCATTCCCCTCCCTCCCGCATGGAGAACATGCGCATTCATCATACCTCCCTGGTCCTGGCAGCCAGGAACCCTTTCCTCCAGCTACCCTCTGACGCCTCGAGCACCGTCCAAATATGGGCCGGCCATGCGAGTGGACATACGACCGTGAGAATCACTCCTACCGTCACCCTCACACCCAATGCCCCTGTGACCATCCCTCCCTCTCCTCAGCCTTCTCCCACACCTACAGCTCCGGAGGTGGAAAGCGGCAGCAGCAGCGAAAGTGATGATGACCCACTTCCAGCACCCACTGCTCCCACTGCTCCCCCTCCACCTGCAACTGTTCCACCTGCAGCTGTGCCATTGCCATCTTTTCCTCCTCCTTCCAATCCCCCTAGCGGTACAAAGGTATATGCCGCCTACTTTACCCTTATCCTGACCACCCTCCCCCTCCAAAACTTCGAGACCAGTATCGCGAGGGCCCTTATCGCCGATGCTGCCTTTGTGAGCCCCAGCCGAGTCAACCTCAAGGCCACCACACCCTCTCTCTTCCCCCGGCTCTGGCACTCCCGCCTCCTCCAGGCCAGCAGCACCGAGCTCGTCGTTCGCGTTACCAACCTCCCTGACGAACACACAGCCACTGCCTTGGTCTCGCGTCTCGACCCTTACTTCACCTCCCCCGAGCCAATGGGGTTTGGCTCGCAATACACTAAAGCTACCAGCCCTTCCTCCGCCGCCTCCTCCCTCTCCGTGCTTATGCGAGAGAGCGGGGCCAGAGTCTTTACAATCGGATCCCTCCGGTCCTTGTGCTCGCTAGACTCAACGCACGGGCTCACCCTCTCCTGGGAAATCAAGGACGATATGGCGGGTGTGGAGCTGTAGCTGGAAGGGAATGGAGAAGGCTGGATCGCGGGAGGAGTGGTTAATAAGGATACTACTATGGTCACTTCACCGGCACACCAAGTCCTGCTCTTTGATTATGCCGCTGGTGCAGCCCAAGCATTGGCGCTACGAGGCTATCAGGCAAGCGATTTGAAGGAGATAAATATGTCCACAGTTGGTATGACGCCTATCTTGCTGCAAAGTGCAGGTGGTAAGCTCTACATGCGGTACGATCAGTCGCTGGCTCGTGCGAGCGCTCCTGTGGACCTCACTGGCACTACCAACTTTATGTGGGCCTGGGCCGAATCTGGCTACCCTGCGATTCACGACCGTCATGGAGCCATTAAAATAAACTGGATCGCAGGCACGTGCAAGCCTTCGATAGAGCGATTCCTCCTCGGAGGATACTGGCTCCTACTACTGCCTTTTCTTGGTCTACTTCTGACGTGTACAAGGCTTAAACGGACATCTTGGGGCCACAGCCTTTTGCAACATCGCCTAGGTCCGATCCCCACTCAACTGTCCGCATGGATGAATACGTTCACAGGAGGTGCAATCCCCACTTTCCTCAACCTGAAGTACGGCGAGATATGGATGATGTACGGCATCTGCAATTAGCTTTCATGGTGTATTGGACCATGAAGGAAGGTGCAGTGGGCGTCCGAACAACAGGAATTGCCTTCGGAAAAGCCGCACTTACCAATCTGATGATGACATTCCTACCAGTAAACAAAACAATGGTGTGGGTGCGGCTGTTTGGCATTTCATTCGAGTGGTCCGTCAAGTTTCACCGGCAGTTGTCGTATCTAGCGATGGCCACGATGACCATCCATCTTGTGTGCATGACGCCCAAGGGCCCTGTGAGGGACCGCACACCTCTCGCCAGTGGCGTCGTCGTGGCCTACGGTCTCCTGGCTTTCCTTTCCTTTACATTTATGTCCTTGACGGCCATGCTCCGGCGGTGGTGCTATGAGCTGTCCCGGTACGCACACTACCTTTACATCGCAGGTACTGCCTTTGTCTTGCTCCATGCCCCGGAAGCTTGGCAATATTTAGTTATTCCTTGCGTTATACACATCGCGGACTTTTCCTGGCGATGGTACAACATCCTCCACAATCCTACTTGGGCCACACTTGCTGCCTTACCCGGTGACGTGACGCAGGTGGACGTCAGACACAGACAGGAAAATCGCAGCCGCAGCAATGGCGGCGCAGATGGCGTAGGCGGCGAGAGCAAGTGGGCCTTACCCTTAGAGCCCGGAAGCTATGTCTGGGTCTGCATTCCTCAGTTGTCTCTACTACAATGGCATCCCATTTCCATATCAACAGCCGGCTTGCTGCATGAAGGGGTGCAGTCGGAAGCGGAGGCGCCGCTCTTTCATCTTCACATCAAGAGCCTGGGCAAGGGTACTTGGACCAATGGTCTTTACCAAGTAGCTGCTCAAGGAGTCGACAACTCCCACAGTCACGGCGCGATGGCGAAGAACAAAAATGCCCCAAGCGCGCCGCCCGTGTCGCCGCCCACGTTGGCCGTTTTGGTGGATGGACCGTATGGCAGGCTTTTGATTGACCTACAGCGATACCATCAGCTGGTGTTAGTAGCAGGAGGAATCGGTCTCACGCCTTTGACTTCAGTGTTGTTGTATATTAGCCATTGCATTCGCAAAGGCATGATGACTAGTCTCAAAAGTATTACCCTTGTGTGGGCCTTACGGGATGTGGCCTTACTTGAAGGCTTCACCACCTTCCTGGATCAGATCAATGGCGAGCTGAATAAGCATCTGATTGAGCAACAACAGTCACAGCAGTCCTCACAGCGGCAGTGTGTCCACTTTGGTATGCATATTTACGTGACAGCTGTCGGAGGAAATGTTGTGCACGGGGTGAATAGCATCGGAATAGAGGATGGAAACAAGACCATGCACAAGGAGATGGGCGGTCGAATGCGCTTGGTGGACGGTGGGGGAGGAGGTCAGAAGGACTTTCGCGTACTGTACGGCAGGCCCAAGATGTGCGAAATTTTTGATATTTTGGTAAATGATTTCGTTGAAGGTCAGTCCGCAGCTTCGACAGGGGTCCTGGCCTGCGCACCTGAGGGATTGCTACACCAGGTCCAACGTCAGTGCGTGTTGCGCAATGTGGATGTTCATATAGAAGAGTTTTCTTACTAAAAAGCACAAGGAAAATCATGTAAAACCGTCTTCCTATGATGAAGGAATATGAAAGGCAAAGTGCTGCATGCATATGTGTCGATGTAAAAAAGCAAAGGCAACAAAAACAAAGTGAACAAATCAGGCAGACAGGAATTTGTCATCTTTAGACACAAGAAAATTAGCGCGATGCGTCCATCAATAATTGTAAGGGCAAAATATAGATACTTTTTCTCTTTGAGAATTTTAACCCTGTTTTATTTCAAAGCCTTGTAAATCGACGCTCATAATTGTGAGTCTTTAAATCGTAGGAAAATATATGGTGCATCATGTAAATGTGAGACTTGTGTCCGTCTACCTCTTATACACTCTGGCAGGCGACATCCATTTCCGAATTTTGTGAGATCGATTTTGTCCATGGTTGAGCCTCTTAAAGTGTCAAAATATTTGATCGGTCTTCTGTACTCATCTGGAGGAGGGGAGTATGGATGATAAGGGAGGTCTCTGCGAGCTGAGTGAAAATTTCAGCTCTTAAGGTATGAGGGCCGACTTCCTATACCCCGAAGACCATGTTGGAGATATAGCTCTCTAAAGATCCTTTCTTCAGGCATTTATCCTTCTTATTGGATTGCTATTTGTTTTGTCTCCATGTCAAGAAAGCCATGTGTCACGATATCCATTTATTAGGCTGGTAAGCATGACCAGCCTCTTGAGGGCCGTGGGGCGAGTCAAGCAAGCATCAAAATTTTAACCTCCTGCCTCGATGTCCGGACTCTCATACAGCCGCGTCCATTTTGCAAGCACCAAGCCACATAGCAAGCTCAAACAATAGCATACCGAATAGAAAATAATAGCATAACAAATACATTATTTGACGTGCAAAGATTCAGTGGGCGCTAGGAGTCGTGATGGTAGAGATCCAGGGTGGCCAAAAGCCGTTTCGATTTTGATTGGCCGTTCATTTTCTCTTTACCCTCCTTGTCTTGATTGGCCCATCACATGTGCTGGGCGGAACTCGCGGAGGATTGGTCAACCACGCATTCTTTAAGCACAGCTTATACTTATCTTTCTGTGCTGTTGGACGTGGGCTCCGTACATTTGCATTCCATCCTCCCTATCTGCACTCAATCATTGCGGCATAGTAGAAGCCATGTACGCTCTGATCTAGCGCGTATTTATCTTAATTTTCTTGTATCCTTGTCATGAATATAATTATCTTTGCGATGTATGTGCAACGGATGTTCTCACTGCTGCTGAATCACAAAAACATGTATTCACTTTTCCCGCACCCACCCACCCACATACGGGACGGGTCCTCCTCAAGCCCGGTGTCCTTCCTTATTGTGTGCAGGTACGGATCATTAAGAACCCATGGGTTATTGTTCTGGCCGCGCTAAGCTGCATGTTTCCATCTTCACATCCATTGCCTGCCTCGCCGTCTTTGTTTTGGGCCTGGGCTGGGCGCCCGTGACCCACGGCTGGGCAAGCAGCATGATCGAAGCGGACCTCTGTTCGACTCCCATGGTACGTACCCTATTTCTCTTACCTGCATATTCCATGTGTGACGAATACGCCTTATGCCATCATCGCTCGAGATTTCTATCTCTGCGTCCTCTGGTGCACCCAGACCCGAGAGCACTCATGCGCACACAAACTGTTTGAATATCTGGACAATTTTATACGCGTACCTTCTGTAATACACACTCGAACATCCATTCAGACTATTGGCACAATTATATTGAATAAACCTGCCTACCCCATTGCTGCCAACGTGTCGATCGGCGTGTACCGCGACGGAGTCTTGCTGAGCCCCCTCGACATGACCTACTTCCCTAACGAGACCTTGTCCCTCACGCTGGTGAGCACTCTGGGCGAGTTTACGTGGGAGACTGGCGGAGGCGCGTATTTTATTGGAAATGATACAGGCTGCCCGGGAAATGTCCGCTCGGCAAATGAGGCCCCCACAATAGTCATGCCCGCGGACGACGTGAGCGAGGTCACCATCTGGGGTGGTCATCATGCTGCTGGGGAGCTGGGTGTGGGCATCATGCGCACTGTCACCCTCCTACCCAAAGTCGAAGCTGGTATTGCCCTGCCCATAGTGGAGAAGCCTAAACCTTCCGAGCATGCTGCCTATTTCACGGCTACCATGGTGGGTCTCACTGCCACGGCTTTCCAAGCACCAGCCGCCAGGATGCTGCTCGCTGGGACGCTGGGAATGACCTATAGCCAAGTCTACCTGATAGCCTCACCTGCTGGCCCAACCGCTGCAGCCTTAGGCTTCCACATTCTTAGATCAGACGACGGGCAAGACGGACAAAATGATCGTAGCTTGCAGTCCGCACCGATTCCTGTCGCCACGGATCTGGTCTTGCGCCTCACCAACTTGGGGAGCGAGGCAGAGGCTAATTCTTTGCTCACTCCTGTGGGGAATTACTTGTCCTCACCGCTAGCTAATGGCTTTGCTGCACAGTACCGCAACGTCACGGATACCCCTACCACTGCCCCTGCCACCTATCTTGTCTTGCGGCAGAGCGGGGCCACCACGTTTAGCGTGCCAGCTCTGCAGGCGTCTTGCATTTTGGATGTAGCGAGGAGCATGGCACTTTCCTGGAAAGTAGATCCAAACCTAGATTATGTCGAGTTTCAGCTGGAAGGGGCTGGGCAAGGCTGGATATCAGGAGGGCTGGTATCGGTGGATAAGCTTATGGTTTCAAGGCCCAGGCATAAAGTCCTTCTTTATGACTATACTGCGGGGAGCCCTATTTTTATCTCCCTTGAGGGATACCTGCCCAAGAATTTGGTGGAGATCAACGCCTCGACCTATGGTGTAATCCCTCTCCTCACACAAGGCGCCGGTGGTAAGCTCTTCATGCGCTATCATCAGTCCATCAACAAGGCTAACGTGCCCGTGGACTTATCTGAACGCTCAACCTTCATGTGGGCATGGGCAGAGGGCCCCTATCCAGAAATGCATAACAGTTTCGGGAGCGTCATCCTGAACTGGCGCGATGGCACCTGCGAGGCCCCTCTTATTTTACCTGAACTAGAAGGCTATTGGTTGCTATTTTTCCCCTTTCTTGCCGTGCTCGTAACGTGGACGTGCCTTCGCAACACACGGGAGGATGATTGCGGTAAGACCCTACTGCAGCGTCGGCTGGGCCCTATAATGCACATCCCTGCATGGCTGGATTGGGTTACTTGTGGCGTCATTCCTGATTTGTGTAACTTCAAGTACGGCGAACTTTTAATCACAGTGCTGTTTTATTTGCTACAAACCCTTTTGATTGTTTATTGGGCGTTGCGATATGGCGAATTTAGTTTCAAGAGCATGGGAATTGCCTTCGGAAAGGCTGCGATGACCAATTTGATGTTGTGCTATCTACCTGTCAGCAAGACTTCGCTTTGGACTTACATCTTTGGCATTTCTTTTGAGCGTGCGGTCAAATTTCATCGACATCTCTCTTATCTGATGCTGGCATATTCAATTCTTCATCTTGGCCTCCTTATCGAGATAAATCCTGTCTGGGGGCTTCCTCCTAAGCTTAATGGCGTAGTCATGGCCTATGGACTATGGGCTCTCATTGCTTTCCTCATCATGACTGTCACTGCGTTACTCCGTCGCTGGCACTTTGAGTTATTCCGATATACGCACTACCTTTTCATACCGGGTACCGTGCTCACTCTTCTACACGTGCCCAAGGCTCTGCCCTATATGTGGATGCCCTGTCTCGTGCACGCGGCAGATTTTTTTTGGCGTTGGTGGGGCGTGCTACGGGACATATCTGTTGCCAAGCTTTCCATCTTTCCTGACCACATTGCCCAGCTGGATGTCTTTTCTCAAGTACCTGGCGGGCCCAAGAGCATTCTCAGCAGCTGCACTGGCCGCCAAGAACGCAAGTGGACCAAGCCCATTGAGCCTGGTAGCTATGTTTTCGTCTGTATCCCCCGAATATCTCCTTGGCAATGGCACCCCATCAGCATTTCGACAGCCGGCATGAGCGTGCTTGGCGGTAGTGCGATAGAGCCCTCTTACAGCTTGCACATTAAGGGCCTCGGGGATGGCACGTGGACAGACCGCATCTATCGTCTGGCCGCGTCCAGGTCACTAACTGTTACACCTATAACAGAAGACATGGGTTTGACAGGTTCCGTTCCCACTTTCAGTCCAGGAGATATCGCCATAATGGGAAGGCGGGGAAGGAGGAGCCCAACAGTGGCCGCTGCCGGGGTGCCTGTCGCGACCCTGACGGCAGATATGGGGTTGACCGGCTCCATGCCCACATTCAGCTCGGGAGATGTCACGGCCACGAAGAGCCCTAGAACTACTAGTTCTCGCATGTGGGATTATGGTCAGACCAGTCCTCGTGCACTGATCTCGCCGATGAACAAAGTTGAAGGCCTGACCATATTAGTGGATGGGCCTTACGGGAAGCTCTCCATAGATTTGAGCAACTACCGCAAGCTGGTGCTGGTGGCTGGCGGGATCGGCATCACTCCCATGACAACAACCCTTTCGTTTATCAGCCATCAGAAACGTCACCATCAATTGCCTTTGCTTGAGAGCGTCATTCTTGTGTGGGCTGTCCGAAACAAAACGCTAGTGGATGGGTTTATCCCTTTTTTGGATCAGACCTTCTCGCAGCTCAATTCTCTGGAAACGCCTAGCTTCTTCAAGGTGGAATTGTATGTGAGTATAGGATCGAAGTCCGCGGCTGTTCCTGCTGCAGCAGACGCCGTTGGTAGTGCTAGAGTCATTGTCTCAGTTGGTAATGGTGACGAAAACTCTGAGATGACGCGAGAGGCCGAGATGAATGGTGCATCCGCTGAAGTGGAAAAGAGAGAGGTGAAGCAAACGATACGCATAGGAAATAAGAGCCCTGAAGATGGGAGTGGGACAGCGGTGAGTGCGGCGCCGAGCCCCTTTAATATCCATTATGAACGGCCGGATATTGCGAGGGTGATGGAAGGGTTGTTTGGAGAGAAGGAAAAAGTAAGCGAGGAAGTGGGTGTGCTGGTGTGTGCATCGAAAGCTCTTTTGTTTGAAGTGCAGCGACAGTGCGTGCGCTGGGACGTTGACTTGCACGCAGAGGAATTCGCTTGGTAGGATTGATGAAAAAGGTTATAAAGAGAGGGTAGTGGAGAATGACTTAAATTGGGTATGCGCGCTCGGCGTAATCTAAGGTGGTACGTAGATCGAAAACAAAATTAGGAAAATAGAGAGAGTGGGGAAAAAAGTGGAGAGAGAGAAGATGACTATGTACACGGTACATGATACGATGTGTCAACCAGATTAATATAAGACATGGTGACCAGAATGAAGAAGTACCACAGACAAGTGTATAATCGGCAATTTGGAGAGGTTTCCACCTTAGAGAGACATGAGAAAAAGGTTGTGTGCCAAATAGAAGTGAAAAAATGGTGAGGTCAATGATTGACGGACATGAAGGAGAGAAGAAGTGAGAGACAAAGGGAGTGGTCTGAGGGAAAGCACAAAGAAGGATACAGAGAGAGGGTCAAACTGTCTTACGCCCGTCAAGTGTGATTTCGTGGTTGAGTCTTCCAGACGTGGTCATATGTGTGTGCATAACGACCGCCCAGAATATTTTGGTGTCAGTAAAGCACGAACTCAGTTATACATATGCTTTCAAACAGACGAACGATCAAAAAGTCATGTCATGCGCTTGAAGATGAAAATTATTAGAATGGCAGGCTACCTTACCATTAGTTTTCATAGCGGGCAGAACAATGGTGTTGGACTTCCCCCGCTAGGTCACTACAGACCATTACGCAGCAAACGCTATGACACTTTCTCAGTAACATGGCAGATAGATCTCAGCAAAATGTTACCAAAGATTATTTCTTTTTAAGAGATACAACACATCCAATGCTTATTTTTGCCCTCGCCACTGTTTTTAATTTCATCTTTGATGTTATTGTGGTATAGTAATTTGCCTTTCCTATTCTCTTCCAATCTCGCGATTACAAGCATAATCAGACCTTTCTTTCCTCTTCCTCTCCCCCGAGAAATAAAACACTCGGCCCCATGAATTAGAAATGCAAGGTTAAAGCAACTCTTTTACTCTCTCCTCCATTCTCTTTCTTCCTCTCTTCCTCCCTCTTTCTGTGACATTTTAGAATTCCCACCACTTTTTGGTCCTCTCTCTCTCTGCCAGGGCCCTGGCTGCCTCGGCAAAATCCATGGCCCCCTTCTTCATGCGCTCCGTTTTGTACGTCATACGATCAAGCTTCTCGCCACGCTCCTTGGCAGGGGTGGAGAAAAGGAAGGAGGAAGGGAAGGAGGGAGGGGGAAGGGAATGTGAGACACCAAGCTTGTTTATTTGTGTCCTCATCTTCTGTTCTCTGCCATACGCCCTTGCCTTTTGCCCCTTTATAAAGAGAAAAAAACGAGCTTGGAAGAGCAAGCGAAGATTAAAATGCTGCGGCGACTTCAAATCGAGCGTACGTGGTGGGAATATTGGGAGGATAGAAACGGAGGAGAAAGAAAAGAAATGAATGTCGTCGTACCTGCATCAGGATCATGTTCTCGTCCATCATGCTCTGTGCTTGTGCGGCTGCTTCTGTAACCTGTGTGCTTGGTTGCTCCGTGGGCACTACCCCTGGTCGTGTCTCAGGATGGGTAGACCCCGCCGCCCCTCCCTCCCTCCCTCCCTTCCTCCTTGCTTCCCTCCTTCCATTCAAGCAGAGTTCTCGCTTGTTTCGGCCATAAAACTCATCAGCGGGCGATGGCTGGGAAGGAAGAGGAGGAAGAACCATCGGGCTTGGGTGAGAGTGGGAAGAAGAAGGGAGCGCGGCGCGAGTGGCAGCTTTTGTGTGGGCGAGAGTAAAGCACACGTCACAGGCTCTCTCGAGGACGGGAGGGGTGGAGGAGGAAGGGGAGGAGAAAGAGGAAGAGGATGCAGGAGGGAGGACGGAGAGCCTTTTGGAGGAGCAGTATGTGCAGATTTCCACGCCACAGGCCTGGCAGCATTGCCTTCGAAAGAGGAATGTAAAATATGTCGAACATAACGGGCAGACCATGCTGTTGCTGCTGCCATTGCTGCCGCCGCCTCCTCCGACCAGCAGAGAATTCAGCGCGTGCCCCACCCCCATCCCTCCTCGAGAAATGCCACTTGTCGATCCCACCGATGACGTCAATGTCCACCCCCCATCCCTCCCTCCCTCCTCCCCTCCCTTCTCCTTCCCTGCAATGTGCCCTCTGTACTTCACCTCCACTCCCGGCACCGCTTTCCCCTCCCACTCCCTCCTTGCCGACTCGATAACCGCAATCAGAGCAGGATCTACCCCCACACTCTTGAGCTTCTTTATACTCATCCTCCCTCCATACCGCACCACCTCAACCACCAACGGCAGTCTTGCCAGTAGCAGACGCCGAGCATAGTCGTCCTCCACGCCCTCCGTCAGCACCTCCACCCGCCCCTCTTTCCCGCCCTCCTCTCCCTCGAAGAAACGGGAGGTGAGAAGATATTCCAAGGGACGGACGGTCGCGGCAGCACCACTGCTGCTGCTGCTGCTCCTGCTGCTGCCACCACCAGCGTTCTGGAAGGAGGTAGAAAGAGGGAGAGCGGTGGCATTGGGAGCAGCGCCTGCCTGCAACAGAGAGCGAATCACTTCCCTTGTGGCCGGGACAGATACCGAGGACGAGGGATGAGAGGACGAAGGGAAGGAGGAAGTGTCACTACGACTACTCTTCTCCCTCTCCTTGACTGGTCCATCGCCACCACAAGCGATCTGGAGTGCGGATAAACCATCTCTTCCCCTCCTTGCTTGTACATCAGCCCCTCTCTCCAACAACAACCGCACCATCCCCTCAGCCTCCTTCCTCATCCATTTCTCCTCTTCCTCCCACTCTATCTCTTTCTTTCTCACGTCTATTCCCTCCTCCTCTAAGAGACGCACTCTCCTTGCTAGCACCTCTCTTTCAACGGCGACTGCAAAAGACACCGCGACATGCAAAGGAGACGAACCCATCCCTTCCTCTACCCCCCAATCACCACTATCACCAACAGCGGCGGCATCATCATCATCATCAGCAGCAGCATTAGGAACAGTCGCAGCAGGAGTATTCAACTGTGTGAGCGCCATCGAGGCGTTGGTTGCCGCTTCGAGCAAGAGCAAGACGATTCTCTCTGCCTTCCCCCCCATCCCTCTCCCCCTCCCGCCCCACCCCCCTCCCTCCCTCCCTGTCCCCCGCAAGGAGTTCACAGTGGCCCATAAAGGCGTGCACCCTACATCGTTTCTGATCATCACGGATGCCCCCTTTGCCAGCAGCAGCTTCACAATCCCTATCTGTCCAAATCTTGCTGCCACATGCAGCGGGGTCTCCCCCTCCTCCGTCATGGCATCAACCCCTCCCCTTCTCCTCCCTCGTCCTCCTTTCCCAGTCTTCTCTAACAAGTGAACCAGGACCCTCCCACTCCCACAGGCCGCAGCGTAATGAATGGGCTGCCATCCATATTCATCCCTCTGTGCCAAAAACGCCATCACCCTTCCCTCCCTCCCATCGTCCGCCTGCTCCTCCTCCTCCTCCTCGTCTGCATCTTTGTCCGCTTCCTCCGCATAAATCACCTTGCCCCCCTCTCTCGTCTCTGCCGATCTCATCAAGGTCATTAATAAAAATAAATCATCCTCAACGGCCGCAGAAAAAACCGTTCCACGAACCAGCCGGTGTGTCCATCCTGCCTCCCTCCCTCCCCCCCCCCCTTGCCTCACTGCCAGCCTGCACAACACATCTCTCATCCTCCTTAGCCAACCCTCCTGTTCCATCATTCCCCTCTCCTCACCCTCACATACAAACCTCCAACACCTATCCCTCCCCTCCACCTCCCAAGTCGTCCCTCCTTCCCTCCCTCCCTCCCCCTCACAGCCCTTTACCCACTTCACTTTCCTCAGGTCAATAATCTGCCTCACCGTGATCCTTTCTACTCCCCTCCCGTCAATCCCATCGTCCAAAAACGGTTCAGTCACCAACAGACAGTCAGAAAACAACAGTAAATGCCGCCTTTTGTCCCTCTTGATCATCGCCACAGTTCCCTTTTTCAGCACCATCCCCTCCTTAACCAGCATCCTGCTCGGATCACCCAACAAGGAAAAGGAACCCGAACCTCCCTCGTCTTCTCCCAGGAAGACAATCCTGGAAGCCAAGCGGTGCATGATGCGCTTTTCGCGCTCGTTTGGAGGGGGGCGAGGGAGGAATGGGCATGGCCTACGGAGCACGTGTGAGGCACGGAGGGAGTGCGAGCGGTCGAGGGCTGCATTGTCGACCACCTCGTGGGCGTTATTGGGGGCAGCTTGACCGCTGCTGTCGATGTGAGTATTGCCATTGCTGCTGGTGGTGCTGCCGCCGATATCCCTGCTGATGCTGCTGTTGATGAGGGCAGTGGTCGGGTTCATGTGACGGCTGATAGGGTTGCTGCCACTGCTGGTGGTGCTGCTGCCGATATCCCTGCTGATGCTGCTACTGTTGAGGGCAGTGGTCGGGTTCATGTGACGGCTGATAGGGTTGTTGCCACTGCTGGTGGTGCTGCTGCCGATATCCCTGCTGATGCTGCTGCTGTTGAGGGCAGTGGTCGGGTTCATGTGACGGCTGATAGGGTTGTTGCCACTGTTGGTGCTGTTGGTGCTGTTGCTGCCGATATCCCTGCTGATGCTGCTGCTGTTGAGGGCAGTGGTCGGGTTCATGTGGCTGCTAATGGGGTTGCTGTCACTGCTGGTGCTGCTGCCGATATCCCTGCTGATGCCGCTGCTGTTGAGAGCATTGGTCAGGTTCATGTGACTGCTGATGGGGTTGTTGCCACTGCTGGTGCTGCTGCCGATATCCCTGCTGCTGTTGAGGGCAGCAATCGGATTCTTGCTACTGCTGCCCAAGGACGTTGAAGGTGCAGAAATAGTACTGCCACCGTTAATGCTGGGAAGGCGGCGGGAGGGAAGGCTGGACAAGGAGGGCGCGCCTCCTCCTCCTGTTCCTGCCCTTGGCCTTCCCGTGGCAGCAGATGACGGTTTTGGGAGGGAAGATGAAGCAAAAAAATTGATCGCGGAAGACCCTGCAGCCGCTGATCTTGCCGATGTTTTTGCGGCTTCTCGCTCCTGCTGCTCCTTCTCCTGCTGCTGTGACTGCTGCTGTGACTGCTCTTCCTGCTGCTGCTGTGGCTGCTGCTGTGACTGCTGCTGTGGCTGCTGCTGTGACTGCTGCTGTGGTTGCTGCTGCTGTGACTGCTCTTCCTGCTGCTGCTGTGGCTGCTGCTGTGACTGCTGCTGTGGCTGCTGCTGCTGTGACTGCTCTTCCTGCTGCTGCTGTGGCTGCTGCTGTGACTGCTGCTGTGACTGATCTTGCTCGTTATGCTGGTGCTGGTGCTGCTTTGGCGGCTGTCGCAAGGGGGATGCAATCGATAGTCCTCGTGATATGCTACTCAGGGCCTTAGAGGCGGTGGCGCCAAGGCGTAGATTAAGGGTGGGATGCATGCTGACTTTGACGTTGGCTCTGCGGGTAACCGTGGGGAAGGCTTGCCTACTGTTGCTTTCGGGCTTGGAGGTATTCTGAAGAAGGCTGTTTCCTTGGTCCGGGGCATGCAGGCCAAGGGGTTTTTCCATGTTGGGAGGGGCTGGGCTGCTATCGCTTTCGGGCTCGGAGGTATTCTGAAGAAGGCTGTTTTCTTGGTCCGGGGCATGCAGGCCAAGGGGTTTTTCCATGTTGGGAGGGGCTGGGCTGCTATCGCTTTCGGGCTCGGAGGTATTCTGAAGAGAGCATTTTTCTTGGTCTAGGGCATGAAGACCGAGGGGGGTTCTCGTGATGGGAGGGGCTGGGCTGCTATCGCTTTCGGGGCTGGAGATGATAGAGGAGTCCTCTTCGTCTAGGGCATGAAGACCGAGGGGGGTTCTCGTGATGGGAGGGGCTGGGCTGCTATCGCTTTCGGGGCTGGAGATGATATAGGAGTCCTCTTCGTCTAGGGCATGAAGACCAAGGGGGGTTCTCGTGATGGGAGGGGCTGGGCTGCTATCGCTTTCGGGCTCGGAGATGATAGAGGAGTCCTCTTCGTCTAGGGCATGAAGACCGAGGGGGCTGTAGTCTGTTTTATGGACAGGAGGGAGGGAGGTAGTTAGAAAGCATGAAAGGGAAAAAAGAAAGAGGTAGAAGAAACATGAGTAATTAATACGTAATTTTCGTGTTCATGCGTGGAAGAGACTCAAAGTGTATGTCCAATCTCTTGACCAAGAGAAATGATGGAGGGAGGGAGAGCTCTGAGGATTGAGTCAAGCAGCACATACTTGGGGAACCACGCCGTCTTACAACACGCATATAATGTACAGGTATGTGTACATATAGCAACATGTGTGCTGCCGACGAGTCAAAGGTGAAAGAAGGGTAGTGCATCGATCATCTCCTTACCATTGTCTATGCTGCTGCTTTTGGGGGAGGGATGCTTGCTCTCTCCCCGTCCTGCAACCAGGTCGATGTCTTCCATGGGCCTCGACGTGCTGCCCCAAGTGCCAGAGCCGTGAGGATGCGGGAGAGCCGACCAGAATAGGAACTATGATTATTAAGAGGGCACAGAAGGAGGGAGAGACAAATGTGAGCTCCAGAAGGACAGCACAGGATTCTCCGACGTCTTCCGTCATATTGTCAGACACCAATTTGAGTGATATCTTTCGTTATACAGAATAGATCCCCCTGTTGGATATAGTGAATTGACGAGGAGGTGTGTGTCGACCCCGACAGCCTGTGCAAGGGGCCCATCTAACTAACGTCAACGAGTGAGGGGAGAGGGGTCCCTCCGGTGCTTGGAGATAAGATTTGAAAATCTCAACGGCTGAATTGCTGTTGAGGGTGTGTTCGTCGACTCCCCGAGCCCCAAAAGAAGACGCTTGCAACGGCAATAAGCCAATTCAATGATAAAAAAGCCTCTATGTTACACTCATCATTTTCCCCTATTACATCCTTTGCCAATTGTTTCGTGTCTCATTAGCGTATCATGCTACCCGGTCCCAGGTGTTGGTCTGTCGTCATGCAGTATGAAGAGAGACTTTGGAACTCAAGTATAGCGGCACTTTGATCGGCTTTGATTGAGCAATGACAATCAAAAAGTAGATTAGATGAAAAAAGCAGCCACCTGTATAACTTGCACTAGAAAGCAGGGCAGTAGGCCACATCCAAGAAATAAACCATAAAATACGATGGCTCCAAATTATTTTTATTATTATTTTTTATTTATGTGCTTGCCTTGCTTATAATCATGCCATCATAACATGCGTATAATACTTGACTGCCTTCTTTTTGTTTACATGGATGCTTTTGAATCATTATCACAGTTGTTTTCAAAACATGCACATAGTCAAGGGGACAAGGGCATAAAGCCAGAACCCTTCCTTCCACTCCCCATCCTTTCTCTTCCTACTCTAAGGTAAGAAGCACCCGCACTACTTCCCTCCCTCCGTCACTCCCTCCCTCCGTCCCTCTTTTCATTCCCGACGACGTCACTCGCAGCCAAAATACCCCCTGCTCCTCCTCGTCCATTGCCCACAAATCCTCCCCTCCCTCCTTCCGGCCACTATCCCATCCGTCCTCATCAACATGAACAACGTGCCTCCATCCCCCTCCATCCCCTCCGTCCGCCTGCCTGATGTCCACCACATGCCCTCCCTCTTTCCCACCCACGTCAGAAGACAGCCGTTTCACCCCTCTTACACTCCATCCTCCCTCCCTCCCTCCCTCCCTCTTCCCCAAAGGCATCCGTAACGGCAATGCCAGCTGTAAGATAAATGTGTTCGAGAACGGCGCATCCGATGCAGAGGGCGGAGAAAAAGTGCAGAGGAGGGAGGACGTGATGGAGGACGAGAGGGAAGACGCGGAATAGGGATGAATGGTGTAGGCGCCCCCATCCCATTGCGGGCCAGATGTAGAGCTGTTAATGTCGTGCGTTTTGTTTATGTTGTAGAGGCCGTCAGCTTGTCCGAGTGAGCAAACCCCTCCCTCCCTCTCTCCCTCCCTCTCTCCCTCCCTCCTTCCATACTTCCTCTTCATGTGCGTGTCAGTACATGCAAAGGGCATCCCACACCCTCACTCTCTTCCTCCCTCCCTCCCTCCCTTCCTCACCTCAATCCCTCATCGAGCCACGCCCACAAATGAAGCACATGCCGCATCGTCCCGTACCTCCTCCTCCTCCTCTTCCCTCCCTCCCTCCCTCCCTCTTCCTTTTTCCCTTCCTCCTCCTCCTCCTCGCTCATGCACCACACCGATGGGTCCAGCGTGGGTACTATCGTCCCTGCCCGGACAAAGACAGGCAACGTATCGATAGGAGCCGCCACAGAAACGGACTTGAGGAGGGGAGGGAGGGAGGGAGGAAGCGGTCGGTGGGAAGAAGGGGGTGAGTGAGGGAGTGAGGCAGGGCGGGAGGGAGGGAAGGAGGGAATAGCTCCATGTGTAGTACCTTAAGAGGCGAGGAAAATTGATTCAACAGTGAAGCTGCACACGAAACGGACACATCGACGTCTAGCCCTCCCTCCCTCCAACCCTTCCTCCCTCCCTCCCTCCCTTACCTGTCCCCCCTTCCACAAGCGCTGTCTCCCCGCAATCCGGAAACGACCGTCGTCCTCCTCGTACCTCAGCCCGCTCGACACATCCATCCATTCGTTGGAGGAGGATGGTGAGGGAGGGAGGGAGGGAGGGAGGTTTTTGTGGCAGTCGAGGGGGAGGTAGACGACTTGGATGCTTTGATTGGGGAGGAGGACGGGAGCGAGGAGGAGGGAGGGACCGAGGAGGTACTGGGAGTCGGCGACGGTAGGGTTGGACCAGGCCTGGAGGGAGGATAGAGTGAGTGAGGAGGAGGGAGGGGTGCAGAGGAACACCACGAAACGCGGGGGGTAATAAAGAATAACAATGATGGCACAGCCACAAAATGCTGCTTGAGAGCTCTTGTCCCTCCCTCCCTCCCTCCCTCCCTACCTCGCTATCACCCGGGAAGGAGAGGAGGTGGTGTCGTAACAGGGGCAAGCCTGTGGTGTGGGCCTCCAGAGCTGCCGTGTAGAGGTAGGGAAAGAGGGCCGTACGGAGCTTGGCAAACTGAGAGGGAGGGAGGGAGGGAGGGAGGGAGGGAGGGAGGAAAGGGAACTTAAGTACAGGGCGCCTTGAGCTCAACTTCCTCTTCCCTCCATTCCTCTCTTTCCTCTTCCTCCCTCCCTCCCTCCCTCCCTCCCCCCCCCCCCTCCCCCCCCTCCCCCCCCCCCTCCCCCCTCCCCCCCCCCCCCCCCCTTCCACCCCGGTGTCCCTCCCCCACCCCCCGACGTGCCTTTCTCCCATGCTTAAAACAGCAGGGGTCCCCCCGCGTTGTTTTACTCCGCCCCGCCGCCCC
>Ga0160420_100389_pt1 | contig 20217 bp, 27 predicted proteins | sample CelAP2metagpilot_FD_108197 | JGI IMG/M metagenome (GOLD analysis project Ga0160420, IMG submission 108197) | Phycosphere-associated microbial communities from algal ponds in Kailua-Kona, Hawaii, USA - Cellana AP2-5-5 metagenome pilot | ecosystem: Engineered > Artificial ecosystem > Aquaculture >... | reverse complement strand
CCGTCAAGGTTCCCCGGCCCCTCCTTTCCCCCCCCCCTTCTTCCCCCCTTTCCTTCTTTCTTTTCCCCCCCCCCCCCCCACCGGCCCGCGCTGTTGATTCTTGTTTATTATATTCTTCACAGACATCTACCCCTGCTCTCTCTATATTCATCCCTCCTGTCCTCTCACCCTCTTCAAACCTAATCTAATCTAATTAATCTGCTGATACCCCTATCATGCCTAAACCCACTCTAATTTAATTAACCTGATTACCCTTAGAACGCCTTCTCCGAGGCCGGCCTCCCCAAGGGCGTGGACAACCTGGACGTCATCCCCTCCACCCTCGCCCGCTTCCGGTACGTCCCCTCCCTCCTTCCCTCCCCCCTCCCCTCCCTCCTTCCATCCCTCCCCTCCTTCCCTCTTACCTCTGGATATATCTCCCTCTCCGCTCTTCCCTCCCTCCCTCCCTCTCTCCACGTTTGTTGATTTTGGTTCTAGTTATTTTGTTCGTCCTCCCTCCCCCTTCGGAGTAATATCTAATCCTCCTTCCCTCCCTCCCTCCCTCCCTCCCTCCGTCTCCAGTGACCGGCAGGGTCACCCCCTGTGGGTGACTGACAAGAGCGACGCCTTCGCGTGGCAGTTCCGAGTCTCGCAATTCGAGAACAAGGACGATGCCGAGGTACGGTGTTTCGTGTCCGCCCGCCCTCCCTCCCTCCCTCCCTCCCTCCCTCTGTGCCGGCGGCAGTCGCCGGTCGACCCATTTGGAATTAACCAACCCTCACCTTCTCCCCTTCCTTCCCTTCCCCCCTTCCCCCCTTCCCCTTCCCCCCTAAGGCCTACTTCAACCAGACCTGGCCGGTCTATCTGGTGCGCGCTCGTCCGCGTTACGAGCAGAAGGGCCCGAGGCCCCTGCCGCCCCCAGTGGCGCGCACCCGAGGTAAGGAAGATGCACGGAGGAAGGAGGGAGAGAATTGAGGAGCAACAACCTTATTAAACCCTAAGAATCAATTATGAACAACTCGTTCCCTCCCACCCTCCTTCCCTTTCCCCCCCCCTTCCACAGGCACGGGTCAAGACGAGGCCTACCTGCATCCGTCCGTCCAGTTGCTGGAAGAGAAGATCATCAGTACGTACGCCAGCAAGGGGAGCAAGCTATCCTACCGCTTTCCCATGGACCATATTGTCCCTGACGTGGAGAGGTGTCTCAACGACCCAACCTACGCACCGATCTTCCAGCCGGTGCCTGCCTGGCATTTCCCGGGGTGGCCCAGGTAGGTGGGATGGGAGGGAGGGAGGGAGGGAGGGAGGGAGGGGGGTAAGGGGGGAGCAGTTTCCTTTCTTTCCACCGACCAGCCTATTTCTTTTTCCTACTAAACGCTCAACGCCACCCTCCTTCCTCCTGCATAGCTGCGACTGGTTCTCCGCCGACGCCTTGTACACGGGCCTGCCCAACACCACCGACCTCTCTGCCCTTACCTTCCCCCTCACGAGGACCTACGTAGTGCTGGGCGTCAACCAGCCCCGGCTGGAGAAATCAATTTATACCAATCTGATGGTCACGGCGGTGGCGGCATTTGAAGGTGTGCGGGGGGAGGAAGGATGGGAAGGAGTGGGAAGGATGACAGGCAGGGACGATCATGTTAATGCTTGAGGTTGCTTGAGGGTTTGTGGTCATATCTTATCTCTCTCCTTTTCATTCTTTCCCTGTCTCCTTCCCCCCCTCCTAGATCCGCTGCACAGTGTGAACCTGACCGCCACGGAGCTCCAAGGCTCGGCCGGCGTGTTCGCTCCAGATGTAGGTGGAGACCACGAGGGGAGAGAAGGAGGGAGGGCTGCTGAAGGATCACTTAGTGGCTAGCAACTGCTGCTTCTTGAGAAAAGATTCGAATGCCTACATGTCTCACCCTTCCTCCCTCCCTTCCTTCCTTCAGATTGACTATCCTGACGACCTCTGGGCCTACTCCTTCTCCCGTGACTGCTCTTCTGGCGAGCTGGGACAAGGCGGACCTTTATTCTGCCGGACCGTCACTCCCAGCATGATCAACGAGACAGAGTTTTTGTTTGTGGTGGAGAGGAAATACCTGGAGTTGGCCACCAAGACGGGCCCGTCCCCGCAGGAGGTGATGCCTCCCACGGTGCTAATATTCGATAAGGTGGAGACGGACGAAGACGAGGACGAGAAAGAGCACGAGGAGTTGCTGTGGCAGGACGAGGCGGTGAGTCGCCCGGCGTTGCGGCGGAGTATGTAAGCCAGAGAGATTGAAATTTAAGGGAGAGAAATGAATAAGTGTAGCGACCAACGCTGAATTTTCCTGACCTCTATGTCTCTTTACTTTTTTGACATGGGTCGAAACGCTGAAGCACTCTTGGTTCTAAAAAGGTATATATAAGTTGTAGAGTGACTACTCTTCTCGTGTAAAGCAGAGAAGCAGAGGAATAGGTGACGGGTAACATGCAAATAAACTCACAAAAAACAACTTTTAAATACAAATTGTGTCGTGTCCTATCCACATTTCCCCTTCTTCCATTCCCACACCGTGTCGTAATTTCGTGCGGAGGTATGGCGTGGCTTCTTACGCCCTGCCTTGTCTCGTTGATGCGCTTCGACCAAGCATAATAATGTGTCACTGTAAGCCTCTCGTGCAAAGCAGGCATTCTGTGAATGATGTCTTGTCCTCCTGCTGGTTTCCAGGACGAACGAACGAGCGTACCAGGGGTATTGTGAGCGCAAACAGCATTATGTGCAGCCAGCAAAATTCCCGTCTCAGCCTCTTCCCTGACGTCTTTATCTCGCAACATACACACGTGAGAATCATGCGAATGATCGAGAAGCCACATTGGAAATTTAAAGTCATCAAGAGCATTGAAAACCACGCAGGACATGCGAATACCACTTGAAACGCAAATGTAATCACATGTAATTTTATTTTATTCTTTTAGATGTTCAAGGTTTGCACCTCTCACACCTTGCATTCCATCCTACGTTTGTCTTCCACGCATGCTGTCCCATGCTTTGTCTTTCCCACAACGTTTATCTCTCCTATCCTTTCAGACGTTTGTAAGTGATTACTAATAATCTTTTTTCGTCTGTGACTAATGCCTTAGCTTGGTCTTTCCCTCCAAAACTTCTATTTTCCCTTCTAACACCTCATCTACTCACAATCTCACCACAAAAAAAGAGACAGGTAGGGAGGAAAAACTAGACATGTCAAAAAGATAATTTCGAAGTTCCCGTACCCCCCCTTGCTAGTCTGCTTGCTGCATCAACTGACCCTTAGTATTTCTCTCGACACAAATATGCGATTTTGGAGCATGACTTACATAACTAACACGATAAAACCCCATTCTCCCCAACTAAACCTTTATCTACACATGACGGAAATTACGCTTCTTTCCGTTGATCGCCTTGGCACGGGAACCTCCCACGACCGTGGTGTTGCTCCTCTCCTCCTGACCATGCGTCGTCACGTTGGCCCGTGTAGTCGTATTGTCAGCGCCGCCTGTCATACCGCCAGTTGTGGCATCGGTCTGGTTCAACTCGTCACAGTACTGGGCCGATTCAACTGTGGGTGGATCTCGGCTGAGCCCGCTAGCCATTGTCGTCATGTTGCTCATGTTACCTTGACCGCTTTGCACTGCCTGCTGAAGGATGTAGCCGATATTGAGCATACCGTTCGCGGGAATAAAGGTAGAGTTATCAGCAGGGGCAATAATATCGATCCCGCGCTTGCCGGTGGAGTTGGTCAGGTGTGCATTGTAGCTGCTCGAGACCCAGGTTCGCTCAGGATTTTCCAAGGGAGTGGAAAGGCTGACGTTACAAATCTCGTGCGGGGAATGGTTCACAATCTGATAGTCGTTCTGAAAGTAGGAATAAGTCTTGTTGGGGTCTGTCCAGCTGTGGTTGCCTAGTAAGAGGACCTCGAGCTGGGACATAGCCGACGGACGCTGCTCCTCCTGCTCCCCATGCTGTTGGGTGCCAGTGGTGGTGTTTTGACGCTCCTGCTGCTGGTGTACCGTGGGTGTGGTGGCATTTTGGCGCTCTTGCTGCTGATGCTGCTGCCCCGAGGGCGTGGTGGTTGCGTTCTGCTGCTGCTGCTGCATCTGGGGCGTAGTGGTCACGTTCTGCTGCTGCGCAGCTTGCTTATTTTGTGCTAAGCCCGGAATAATAAAACAAAGGGCAATACCGGTGATAAAGGCAAGACGGGTCATGATTTATGCTTTCGGTGGGGTTGCTGGTTGGCTTTTAAGCTTGGGGATGGGATAGGTAGACGGTTAGGTCGTCTGACATTAGAAAGCAAAAATAGGCACGCAATATAAAGAGATGAAGCCAGCATCCAACCTCAACAGAAGAATATGTCTTATCTTAGAAGGAAAGAAACTTTCCTGAGACGAGTAAATGGTGTTGCACGTTCCTATTAGATAGTGAGAATATTCCTGAACTGCGAGATGGTGTACGTTCCCTTTTCTCGCTGGTCGTATTCTTCGACTGTGGTGGGATTGAAATTTCGGAGAATCGTGTATTCCTATGGATGCACGTGTCAAGCACGTGAATGTCGCGTGTCTTGTCATGAGCTATCCCTGAAAGTGTTTAGTACATTCCTTTACTCAATCTGGTCAATATGAACGCTTTGCCTATGTAAATATTTTGCTACTCTCTCTGTACCACCCCATCTTTTCACATTTCAACGTCACCCTTCTCCCCCCCGGCCCCCCAATATCGGTTTCTTTTCAGCCACTTAAAAAATATGCCTCGCATCCTGCTTCTCGGCCTCGCGGTCACTCTTTTGACATTGGCCTTTTTCTCCCCGGCGGCCCGCGCCCAAGCGCTCCGTAGTGCTTCACCCATTGTTGAGACACCTAACAACACGCCTGCGGCCGGTAGTAGTGCCTTGGGTGCAGCTCCTGAAGGTGAAATGCCGGCGTATCCCACGGGTCCTATCCCTTCCCAGGGCTTTAAAAAGCCTCGACCGAAAGCCGTTAGCATGGTCAAGCTAACACAGATCAATTCTTCCACATGGCAGGATCCCAAGGGCCAAACCTGGTACACTTCGGAATACTGGGTTGCCAATACCGCTGCCTATGAGATTTGCGACGTAAAACTGGCCATACCTCTAGCGTCAGGCGTAAACTCGGAGAGTGTACGCGTCAACTCTTCTTTCGCTCTTGTCTTTGGCGGCGTTAACGACGACATGGCTAGCAGCAGCAACACCTATAACGACAACTATAACAACGATCGCAAGAACGGAAATAATGCCGATATGCCCTATGCTGTCAAGCCTAGGAAGGAGGCAGTTTCAACTTTGTTTTTCAACAGTGATGCGAATGAGCTTACTGCCTCGTTGAGCCCTCCTTATGTGCGTGCTCTACGAGTGAGGGAAAGTGTTGATATCGGATTTACTCTTGCGGGATCTCCTGGCCTCGCACAGACGGACATGGCACGGGTTATAGAAGCGCGGTACTGTGACGGTGGGATTGAGGAAATGCCGAAGAGAGAGCGGCAGGGACAGCAACAGCAAGGCCTACAGCAGTTGCAGCCCAACGGGGGCGGGAATGTCGGGAACGGGCAGCAACAGGGAGCGGAGCAACAACTCGAAGATGTGGTCCGTCGTCCTGAGTACGCTGCGGACGGACATTAAGAAGAGGTGAAAACGGATTGCAATGCACGAACGGGTTACGAATGCAGTAAGAGTGGTATGTATACATCAGGAGATAAAATGATATGGAAAAGTGAAGTGATGTGAAATAGTGAATCGCTACTGAATGTTATGACTGAAAGAAAACTACTACCTTTAATACGAAGAGCGATAAGGTCATATGTATGTAAAGGTGCGCACGGCTGGAGTCTTATGAACCAATACATTACAGTGATGTTGAAGGATTGAAACCAGAATAAGTTTCGCTGACCACCACCTTTTTCCCATTGATTGGACCCAGCGTCATGAGAGAGCACAAAAGAACGGTAGTTAGACCGAGAACTGCAAAGATCACCACAAAAGAAGAGGCACTTACGGTTCCCTATCCGGAAATGTCGTTAATTGTTTTACTTTGGTGCATACTGTGTGTACTTTTGTGCTATGTATCTTCTCACCTCCTACACCCATACATCCCTTTCCCTTCCTAGCTTTGCTTGAAGTCTAGTGCTGTCTCCAATGCTGCACTCAGCCCAGCGTGGTCTTCAGCAGAGACGCACATAAAGGACCGCCGTTCCTGCGTTTTGGCTGCCAGGTTTCGCCCAAATACGCACACCAATAAAGACGCCTTGTCAGGACCAAGCTCTTTTACTTCCAAGGGAGAAGGCGAGGTCAGACCTGCAAGAAAGCAATTTGACAGAAAGAATGCAAGCGTGAGATTCTCCTTAGGACCATGTGACCGGGAGAAAAACGAGAAAGGGGAGGAAAGATAAGAATTGATAACTGGTGCCTTACCGGCGTGTCCTCGGAGGATAATCTGCCCTTCGGGCACGCGCACTCCGCCCTTGTCCAGGTCTTTCTCTGCCTTCCACCACAAAATGCGATTGCCCTTAATTTTGAATGCAAGGAAGGGGGAGGAAATGAGAGAATGGAAAGGTGAGATAAATAAATAGAGGGGAAAGTGAGGGAACGACACATTTGAACAAGAGTGATCCCGCCTCCCCTTGCTCCTTCCCTCCCTACCTGCACCGCCACATACGCCTGCCGCCAGGGCTGGTTGGAAGCTGCAGCCCGCGTCTGAATATTGCCTTCCCACAGAAAGCCCCAAATCCCTGAAAGGCGGGCACGACGGGCTTTCTGGTCCTAGACGAGCACAGGTGGAGAAAGAGAGAAAGTGACGGCTGTGTGAGCATCTGACCAATTTGATAGACGTAAATATGGCTGCTGTCTGTGCGAGTCCACTTTCTGTCTTTCTATTTCCTTTCCCTTCTTCTCCCTACCTGCACCCTTTCCTTCTTCTTCCGAAGATAGATCTGATTCTCCTGTTGGTAGGCCCGCCGGAGGTCATCGTCGTTGGGGATGGAGGCGAGCAGGTTCTCGGCGCGAATGACGTTAGGATACTCGTCCTGAGGAAGGACGGGAGGGAGGGAAGGAGGGAAGACTAATGAGAGGAGCTCACTTGCCAGAGTGTCATTCATTCTCTCGTCCCTTGCCATCTTCTTTTCTTTCCCTTCGTCCCTTCCTCTTTACCTGCTCGGGGAGCAAGCGAAAGGTAAACTCATAAAGCCCACCCATCAGGATGAGGTAGCGCGTGGGGACAACAATGCAGAGAAGCCAGAGGCACCAGAGGGCGCCGTAAATGACGAGAGTCTAGGAGGGGAGGGAAGGGAGGGAGGGAGGATTAAGCTGAAAATGAGGCAAGAAGTGTAGAGAACGGGACAAGGGCACAAAAGTCAGAGGCAGCTGAGAGACGAAAATGAGGTAATAGTAGCCACGGATGCGTCCAATTACGCGAAGGCCTTGCCAGGATCTCGTGAAGAAGGGATAGTCATCAAGGGAAGGGGGTGAGGGTAGGAGCGAGGGAAGGAGGACGAACCTTTTGCGGGTGCGTCCAGTTCAGAAGGTTCTTCCAGGACTCGGCGTAGGAGAGGTAGCCGTCGAGCAGGTTCTGCATGTGCCTGACCGTGCTGCGGAGGTTCCACACCGAGGAGAGGACGCCCCCTCCCCCGGCTGAGGAGGAGGAGGAGGAGGAGGGAAGGGGTAGGGGAGGAAAGGCCGAGGAGGAAGGAGGGGGAAGGATGGTGGTGCTGTGCGTTTGGAGGAGTGCATGAAAAAGGTTGAGTGTGACTGACTTGTCAGCAGGTTTTGCTCCTGTTTCCACAATTGGTACTCACATCCCTCCCTGCTCTAGCATGGCCTCCATGACGTTGCTCTCCTCCACTTCGGCTTGAGTGGGCGGCGGGCGACGAGGTAAGGAGGAGGAGGAGGAGGAGGAGGAGGAGGTTGGCGGAATCCTGTCAGCGATTGAAGAAGGCAGGGGAGGAGGGGAGGAGGGGAGGAGGGAAGGAGGGAAGGGACGAGTGATGAGAAAGATGGTTGTGTATCGCGCAACGCAGCGAAAAAATTCCTCGTTCTTTCCTCCCCCTTTTCCCTCACTCGTTCCTCCATTCTCACTCAATCGATGCCCGCACATGGACGGCCACGGCCGCCGGAGGAAAGGTGGGTTGAGGTGGCGTGTAGAATGAGCCTCTCGGATACCCTCCCCGTTCTCCGCCTGGTCTTCCGCCTCGTCCTCCTCCCTCCCTTCCTTCGTCGGTGAGTGGAGGACCGACGGCTTCTTGTTGCTGCTGCTGCTGCTGCTGCTGGAACTCTGCTTCTTGATGCACTTCTCCTGCTTCTTCACGAAGAGAAGCTGTGGGAGGGAGGGAGGGAGGGGGGGAAAGAAAGAGAGAAAAGCAAAGTGTGAGACAAAAGAGACACATGAAAGAAAGTCAAAGGTCAACCGCATCCACAGCTTCCTCCTTCCCGTCCTCCATCCCTCCTTACCTTGATACTGCAAGCTATTAAAGACGCCGACCGGGATCCAGCCCTCTACCTTTCCCGTCCTCCCTCCCGTCTTCCCCTCCCGTCCTGGTCCAGGGAGGGAGGGAGAGAGGGCCTGCTCGATGAGGGGGGCGAGGGGAAGGAGGGCTTGGCCGAGGTACTCTCCCTCGAACGTGGAGAGGCCCGAGTCCTGCACAGAGGGAGGGAGGGAGGGAGGGAAGGAGGGAGGGAGGAAGGGCCGGTGAGCAATCACGCTGTAAGAGTCATCATGTCACCTCCATCCTCACCCCTCCCTCCTTCCCTCCCTCCACCTATTTCCCCACCTGGTAGGCACGGATCCTCAAGCATCCAGTGGCTGCCGTGAAGGGCAAAGCCTCCAATTTTTTCTGTGACGAGGAGGAGGCTTGGCCTGGAGCAAAGCCGATGGGCTTGAGGGAGGGAAGGAAGGAGGGAAGGAGGAAGGGAGGGGTGAGGAAGAGGAAGGAGGAAGGGAGGGAGGGAGGAGGGAGGGAGGTGAAGAAGTACCTGTAATACAGGCCAAAGGAGCGACCAGCGCCTGTGCCCCTCCCCAACAGCAGCAGAGAGGGAGCTACTCCTCCCCCTTCCCTCCCTCCCTGCCCCCTCCCCTTCCTCCTCCCCGCCTTCCTCATCCCACACGCAGATGTTGCGGAACAAGGAGGCCCTCTCAGCGCGTCCTCCCAGCTGAGCGGTGGCGATGAATGGAAGGGAGACGTCCAGATCGAGCTCCTGAGCAGGAAGGGAGGTGGCGAAATGATGGGTGAGACAACAGAGGAAAGAGAAAAAGCAGGGGAGGACGTAGAAGAAGAGAGGGAGGAAGGGAGGACGGGAGGGATGGAGGCACCTTGAGCATTCCAAATGAGCCTTCATCCCCCACCATTCCTGAGCAGCAGCCGACGACCAAGTCTTGGTCCGCCTCCTGAGGGAGGGAGGGAGGGAGGGGGGGAGGGTGGGAGGGGAGGGAGTGGGAGAAGAGTGGGAAAAAGAAGGTACGAAAATTGATAGAGCAATCATGGATTTCGGACCGAAGGAGAGAAGAAGGTAGACAAGGAAGAAAGGAGGGAGGGAGGGAGTACCTGTGGGTCGGCTCCGTGGTGGGCGTAGGTAATGGTGACGTACGTGCTGCCCCGACCCTCCGCAGCACGGGCGAAGCGGGCACGGTCGACGGAGATCTACCGAGGGAGGGAGGGAGGATGGGAGGGTGACGATGATGGAGAGAGGTCGCGAGGGAGTGCGGGGCATGTGAACAGGGAAGGAAGAAATAAAGGTAAGAGAGGAGGAAGGGTGGGAGGAAAAGGGAGGGAGGGAGGGAGAGAGGGAGAGAGGGAGAGAGACTTAGTTACCTTGAGCTTAGCGATAGCTCGATAGGGCCTCTTGGCGATTGAAGAGGAGGAGGAGGAGGAGGAGGATCCGTCCCCCCCTGCTGCTGCGTCCTCTTCCGGGTCATGTTCCACCCATCGCTGCGCATACCTGAAGGAGGGAGGGGGTGAGGAAGGGAGGGAGGGAGAGGAGGAAGGGTGTGTTAGATGGAAGGATATAAAGGAGTGAGGGAGAGAGGGAGGGAGGGAGAACAAGGCACGTACTGTCCAGTGCTGCGGACGTATAGAGCGCGCGTCATGAAGGTGAGAATGGCGAAAACCAGAAGGGATCCAGCCTGAAAGGGAGGGAGGGAAGGAGGGAGGGAGGGAGGTGTGTGCGTGAGTGAAATGATCGCTTACATTCTCTTTCCATCCCTACCTCCCTCCCTTTCTCACCTTCTCGGCGTCGGTGTAGAGGCAGAGGTAGACGAAAAGAAGGAGGAGGGCGAGGGTGGAGGGAGGGTGCTCCCAGCTCATGATGTAGGAGTAGCTCGATTCGAGCGCCCGCAGGTAAGCAAGGAGGGCCTAAAGGACGGGGGGGGGGACGGGTGGGAAGGAGGGAAGGGAGGGGAAAGGGGGGGAGCGAGGGTGTCGGCTTCTTACCTGCAGCCGGTCTAGCGCCCGTCGGAAGCTCTCCACGGCCAGCTCCTCCTATAAGTAGTCATGGATATAGATATAGATACAGATACAGATATAGATACAGGCGGATATTAGTATGAGGAGTGAAAGACTGCACAAAATAAACCGGCTTCCTCTTCCTTCCGAAACGAGGTCAGACACACGTCTCTCTCCCTCCCTCCCTCCCTTCCTCCCTCCCTCCCTGCCTCCTTACCTACCTGTGGTGGGGCTGGAACACGTCTCGGTCGCTGGGCAAGGAAGAGGGAGGCGTTGTCTTCCTTCATGCGCAGGCTGAGGCGCAGGTAGCCCACCTCCTTGTCGTTGACACTGGAGGGAGGGAGGGAGGGAGGAAGGGAGGGAGGGAGGGCATGAGGGGATAAGAATGAATGTCGTCTGGAAAGAGCAATTTGCGGGCTCGTCCACCTTCTCCTTCCCTCTTTCCTTCCCTCCCTCCCTCCCTCCCTCAAGCTTACATCAAGGGAGCAACCCTCTCCCCCTCCTCCTCCTCCTCCTCCTCCTCCTCCTCCTCCTGCCCCCCTCCTTCCCACCCTCCTTCCCTCCCTCCCATCGCCCTGTCTGCCTCCTCTTGTAGCAGGCGAAAGACGGGCCACTCCGCCTTGCCCACCACACGCTCACGGGCCGCGTCCATGAGCTCGATCTAGGGAGGGAGGGAGGGAGGGAGGGAAGGAGGGGAAGAAAAGGTTGGAGGGAGGGAGGAGGGAAGCAGGGACAGAGGGAGGGAGGGAGGGAAGGGGGGAGGCGTACCGAGAGGCTAGCCCTGTAGTGTGGCACGTCTAGGGTCCATTGCTCGGAGAACACGGGATCGGAGGTCTGCGGGGAGGGAGGGAGGGAGGCGGGGAGGATGGGAAGGTAGGAGGGAGCGAGGGATGGAAGGAGGGGGGGAGGGGAGGGAGGTACCTGGTAGATGGTTCGCGTTCTGTGGGAAATGACGCTCTTATTCCCGCGATCCGCCTGTAGGATTAGCGGGGGAGGGTAGATGAATAGATGGAGAGGAGAAGGGATGGAGGGAGGGATGGAGAGAGGGAGGGATGGATAGACCTGAATGGGTCCGAGCTTGATGCGGCAGTAGAAGTCTCGGACGTCGTCCTGGCCTTGGTTCTGGAGGAAAGAGGCGGCATGATGATGCCTGATAGACCCATTTGGGAGCTGGGGAGGGAGGGAGGGGGGGGGCGGGAAGCAAGAAGGGCATGATGAAAAGGCACATCAGGACCGAAACAGGGCTTTCATCTTTTCCTCCCATCCGCCCTCCCCCCCTCCTTCCCTCCCTCCCTCGTACCGTGATGCATTTGTTGGAGCAAGCATGCGCTTCTACGATCCTGACCCGCAGCGACCCGATGCCCTCCCCGCTCGCCTTCCCCCCCTCCTTCCCTCCCTCCCTCCTTGCCTCTCCTCCGCTATCCCCTGCCCCCCGAGTCCTAGACAGAGACAGAGAGGAACAAGAAGGAGAGGGGGGAGGAAGGGGCAGAGGAGTGGTTGCAGAAGCAGCTGCAGCAGCAGCGGGAGACGCAAGGCGGGCGGCCACTGCAGCAGCCACAGACGCTGCTCTTGCTACCCCCTCCCCTCCTCCTCCTCTTCCTCCTTCTTTCTCATCTCCTCCTCCTCCCCTTCTTTCTTTTTCTTCTTCTTCTCCTTCCTCTTCCACCTCTGTTGTGCTCCCTAATTCCCTTTCCCCTCCTCCTCCTCCTCCTCCTCGTCCTCGTCCTCGTCCTCCTCTTCCTCCTCCTCCCCGGGCCGGCGTCGAGAAGGGAGAGGAAATATTACTTGATGACAGTCCCATGGCGTCATCCCCTCCTCCTTCCCCCCCTCTTTGCTCTGTCACACTGTGCGGGCTTCGACAGGGCCGCTGGATGCTTGCCTGGACGAGGAGGGAGGGAGGGGAGGGGTGAGGGGTCGGTCACACTAGTCAGAGACATGCAAGGAGAGAAAGAGGGAGGGGAGGAGAAAGGGAAGGAGGGAGGGGTAGAGGGCAGCGTACCCGGAGCTGACACTCTTGGTGGACGTCGAAGCCACAGCGCTCGCAGCGATAGCCCTGGATAAGTGAGGGAGGGAGGGAGGGAGGGAGGGAGGGAGAGAGAGGGGGGGATAAGTGGAGGACGGTGATAGGAGGGAAAGAAGAGAGGGAAGGAGGGAAGCAGGGCGTACCTGACGGATCAGACCGAGGAGGAGGGAGTCGCAGACACCGCAGAAGGTGAGGTTTCGGTAGCTCTGTTGATGATGGGGTGAGATGCTGTCAGATCCTGCTAAACCTTCCCTCGCTCGCTCGCTCGCTCCCTCCCTCCCTCCTTGCTTCTTTCCCCCCTTACATGTAGTGTGAACAAGTGCTCGGCTACTGAGAACGAGACAACAGACGGTGGCTGCTGGTGGACTGCATTGGAAGCTGCAGAGAGGAGGAGGGAAGGGGAAGAAGGAGAGGGAAGGGAGGTCGAGGGAGAAGGAAGTGGGTCGGAGGAGGAAGGGAAGGAGGAGGAGGGGGAGGCGCCGAGGAAGGGTGAAACGGAGTGAGTGGGATTGAAGGACACACTGAACAAAATGGCTCCCTTCCTTCCTCCACCTCCTCCTCCTCCTCTTCCTCCTCCTCTTCTTCCTCCTCCTCCTCCTCCTCCTCCCCCCCCCCGTCCTCCTCCACCTCTTTTTCCACCTCTTTCTCCTCTCATCCGTCCTCCCCCTTTCTCTGCCCCCTCCTCCTCCTCCTCCTCCTCCTCCTCCTCCTCCTCCTCTTCCTCCTGACTCCCCTGCTCCTTGAGGGTATGCCAGCGCTCGACCTCCACGCGTGGATACGCCAAGACAGGCACAAGAGGAATCTCTGAAGAGAGGGGGGGAGGAAGGGATCAGGGAGGAAGGGAGGGAGGGAGGGAAGGAGGGGTGAGTCAGTGGTCGATATCCATGGGCGGGAAAGCCAGAAAGAACAAGGAATAGCGGTTTGGAGGGAGCGTGGGAAATAGGGAGAGAGGGAGGGAGGGAGGGATGGACGAATGAATTTTTGAATAAGTTGAGGGACGAAACCTCCCTCCCTCCCTTACCAGCGACGCCGACACATCGGTCTAGGATGGTTGTGAGGGAGGCAGCAGAAAAGGAAGCATACAGCCCCAGGCGGAGGCAGGGGAGAGGGGTTGAGGCGCTGTTGTAGGGATGGAGGAGGGAGTAGGAGGAAGGCCCCTGAGGGGAGGGAAGAAGGGGAGGTGGGAGGGAAGGAGGGAGAGGCTGTAGGTCATCAATCCGAGGTGCCGAGCTCGGGCATCTTTCGCTCAATCTCTCTCTCTCCTCCTCCCCGCTGTTTCGCCCCCTCCACGTCCTCGTCCTTGTCCTCGTTACCTCCCCTTCCCCCGTTTCCTTCCAGTCGGGGCTTGTCCAACAGGCGTCACGCCCGATGCCCACCTCGGCAAGCGCAGTGTTCACCTGAGGGAGGGAGCGGGGAAGGAAAGGAGGGAGGGAGGGAGAGAGGGAAGGCGCGTAAGACAGAGAGGATTTAGGGCTAGGAAATAGAGAAATAAATAGAGGGAGGGAGGGAGGGAGGGAGGAAGGGCTTGCGTACCCGTTCATTCCAGGGCCAGAGGCCGATCTTGGCATAGATGGTGGTGCCAGGTGGGAGGGGGAGGTCGTAGGCCTGCTTAAGGCGGAGGGTGAATACGCCCGCGGCGTTGAGGACGGTGGGGTCTGAGGGAGGGAAGGAAGGAGGGAGGGAGGGAGGGGGTGAGGGCGAGAGGGCGAGTCAGTCAATACCGGGTACCTAAATCCTTTCTCTCTCACTCGCTCCCTCCCTCCCTCCCTCCTTCTCATTCTCTTACTCTGAACTCCCACAGGTCCCTTCTTTCCTTGTTGCATGTGGAAGGAGGGCTGTGGCGGACAGGTCAGAGCGGCGTGAGCAAATGACCTGGGAAGAGGGAGGGGGGGGAAGGAGAAAGGGAGGGAGGGAGGGAGGGCGGGGGTCAGCGATGGTGACACGAGGAAAAGTAAATGGAAAGGAAGGAGAGAGAGAGGGAGTGAAGGAAGGAGAGTGAGGGAGAGCAAGGCATACCTGCAGGCAGTGTGCACGAGGATGGTGCATTTTTGACACCTGTAAAAGGGGAAGAGAGCAGAGCCCCCCTCATCCCACAGGCCAGAGCACATCACACAGGCATGCCTTCCCTCCCTCCCTACCTCCCTCCCTCCCTCCTCCTCCTCCTCGTTCTCGACCTCGTCTTCCTCCTCGTCCATGCATGCCTCTTCCTCCACCGCCTTCCCCTCCCCTCCACCCATCTTCCGTGGATCATGCAAGACGGAGACGCGTCTCTTCTTCCCTCTCTCCCTCCCTCCCTTCCTCTCTCCCTGCTTGTCCCACACGCGCATTTCCCTCTCAAACACATGCCCTGTTGGTTCTTGGCTCGGGAAGGAGAGGAAGGGAGGGCGGGCGGGAGAGAGGGAGGACCAGCGAGGGCTGTTCATATGTGAGGGGGAACTTGGGGCTCGCGGTGATGATGGTGGTGGCTTGGAAGGGTGTAGGGCAAGAAAGGAGGAGGAGGAAGGGGAGCAGGAGGAAAATGAGGAGGACGGAGGGGCTGAAGAACTCGCTTGTTGGTTCTGTCCACTCATCTCTGACTGCGGCTGCTGCTGCTGCTGCCCCTGCTGCTGCTCTTGCAAAGGAGGAGGGAGAGCAGGGAGAATGGTCGACGAAGAAAGGAGGAGGGCAGCAGCCATATCCTCATCCTGCTGTTGCTGCTGCCCCTGCTGTTGCTGCTGCTGCCCCTGCTGCTGCTGCTGCTGCCCCTGCTGCTGCTGATTTTCTGGATCTGGAGGCATCATCCCATAACCCTGTTCGTCCTGTGCCGGTTGTGATATAGGCGACCTCCTCGTGTCTCCCGGTCCTGCTGCTACTGCTGCGTCCCGTGGCACGGGAGCGCTTGACGACCTGCCCGTCGGTAGCTTCACATTGGTGGATGGCGCAGTGATAGGCAGTAGAGGAGGAGGAAATAGAGCCACGGCCCGTCCTCCTGACTTGCCTTCCTCCTCAGGCGGTGGTGTGGGTAGAGGTTGTGCAGGTGGCACTGGCAAAGGTTCTTGAGGAGGCCGACCAGCAGCACCGGCAGCGGCGATATCAGCACGAGCAACGGCTGTTTGTACGTGACCTTCATCCTCGTCATCCTCTTCCCCCTTCATCTCTTCCTCGTCGTCGTCGTCATCTTCCTCTTCCTCTTCATCTTCCTCCTCCTCCTTCCCATCCACGGCGCTATTGAACGCCTCCAATGCTGTATCCAGCTTGTCAAGCACGCGGTTGAAAAACGATGCCATGCCTTCCTGCGTGAGGAAGGAGGATGGGGGCGGAGGGAAGGGTTGGAAGGAGGGGAAGGGAGGGAGAGTTGCGATGAATATGGGCAAGCGGTTCTGGTGCATCATCCTACTCAGCCACGTCGTCGCTCTGATAGTCGTAGGCTTCCGACAGGACGATTCAGGATGCATACCGGTCGTTCCACTGTTGTTGCTGCTGCTACTTTATAAACGGAAAGGGACTCTGCATCGATGTGCTTTGATGTCTTGCCAGTGCCCAATTGATTTTTGCCGGCGATTGAACGTGCAGCAACAAACAGCGAGAGCGGTCTGCTTGCCACAAGTTGCCAGGCCCAATGTGTTCTCTATGTACTGTGTGTAAAGTAGGGATTGAGTAAAACTTGAGGCCATGGCACCATAGCCTGCCGCACAAGCGTGCGGGTGCGATCGATGACACCCTTTGGTTGGTCGGGTAGGGGTGGTATGGTAAGGGGAAGAGGAGATGTAGATAGCTTATTCGCTTGGCGAATAATGGAAGCTCTTGCTTGCCACTACATTTTCTATTTCCATCGCCTCCAAAAACCAAGCCACGCCATGGCATCCACAATTGTACAGGATGCTTAGCTTCCTGACAGTGATTGTAGGGATGCGGGATGCTTCCATGCCTACCATTTGAATAGAGCGTGCGATTTCCTTATCGACCTCCCCTCCCTCTCGACTATGGAAATTTCCATGCCCACCACACCCTCTTTTCCTTTTCCCTTTCTCTCTTCAGGCTTGTCTACCCACGTAGACGCATACCTACCGAATATGGCTGCTGACAATACGAATGGGGAGTGGATCGACGTGAGCGGGGACGGAGGATTGCTGAAAAAGGTAATTTGTTCATAGAGGAACGGATACGGAGGGTAGGAGTGAGGGGAGGGCTAACCCCAATAGGAGGACAAATGAAAGTCGTTATATGCTGACCTAAATCATTTTTCTGGTTTTTCAAACACGACAGATTTTGAAGGAAGGCGAAGGCGAGTCGCCGCCGCAGGGGAATGAAGTGGTGGCGCACTACACGGGCACGCTCGAAAGCGACGGCTCGGAGTTCGGTATGTGCGATGGAAGCGGAGAAAGTTGGGAAGGATGGAGGGAGTGAAGGGAAATGGGGGACTGATAAAGAGATGTGTGAGGACGAAAAGGCTTGAGCAGGCGGAAAAGTGACTCGGTACGGTGGCTTTCCATCGACCTCTCCTGACTCCTTTTTCTTACCTTCTTCCTTCAGACTCCTCCCGGAAGCGCAATCAGCCATTCAAGTTCACGATCGGGCAGCAGCAAGTGATCAAAGGATGGGATGTCGGCTTTGCCACCATGAAGGTAGAGAGGGAGGGAGGGAGGGAGGGAGGGAGGGAGGGAGAGACGGAAGGCTGCTGTGCAGTGTAACGGAGTCTGTTCGAGGACACATTGAGGTCCCTAAGGCTTCTGCTTTCAACCAATCAACCCATCTCCCAATCCATGCACATGCATTCCTCCCCTCACTCTCTCCATCCCTTCCTCTTCCATTTCCCCCCCGCTCGCAGGTTGGCGAACACGCTATCCTCAAGTGCCGCCACGACTACGGTTACGGGGAGAGCGGGAGCCCTCCCTCCATCCCTCCTAAGGCCACGTTATGCTTCGACGTGGAGCTTTTATCATTTGCGCCCAAGAAGAAGGAGAAATGGGAGATGTCCAGTGAGGAACGGGTGGCGGAGGCCGTCAAGCTCAAGGAGGTGGGCGGCTTGCTTGCTTCTCCTCTCCCGTCTGCCATATTTCTCCTCTATTATCCCTTTTATCCCTCTTTCTGCTGACCTTGTCTCCTTCACAGCCTTGCTAAGATGATACTGCAATGCCGGGAAAGTCGAGAGGCCGGAAAATTCACCTCTCCTTTTCTCCCTCTCTCTCTTTCTCTCCCTCCCTCCCCCTCTCTCCCTCCCTCCCTCCCTCCCTCCCTCCCTCCCCTGCAGGTCGCCACAGGTCTCTTCAAGGAGCAGCGATGGGGCGAGGCCGCCTCCGAGTACATCGAAGCGGGGTCATATGTCGATGGGTTGAATGTAAGGAAGGAGGGAGGAAGGAAGGAAGGGAAGAAGGTAGATAGGGAGGGAAGGAGATCAGGAGGAAAATACGGCAACCGAGCGCCTGTTTCTCTGTGATTGCCTTGTCAACATTCCCTTTCACTCTCGCCCTCCCTCCCTCCCTCCCTCCCTCCCTCCCTGTCCATTCAGGAGGAAGACGATGCCAGCACCGTGGATGCAGCTGCTGCCTTGAGTGTGACGCTGCACAGCAACGCCGCCCTGGCGTTCCTCAAGGCGGAGGTAGGAAGGGAGGAAGAAACGTTGCGGTTTTGTTTCACATGACAGTACTGACTCCACCACATTATCTCCCCCACCCTCTTTCCCTCCCTTCCGCCCTCCCTCAGATGTGGCCCGAGGCCGCGCAAGAAGCGAGTGCGGCGCTTAAGAAGGAGGCAGGCAGTGCCAAGGCTCTGTACCGACGAGGTAGGTCCAGTCATGTGAGGAGGGTGTTTCTCGTCCCCCTCCTCTTTCCCTGGTCCTGTCATGTGAAAAGGGTGTTTCTCGTCCCCCGCCTTTTCGGTCCCTCCCTCTTTTCCTTCCTACCTCCCCTCTTTGTGCCCTTGCGCCTTTTCTCTTCTTCTTCGTCCTCTTCTTCTTCATCTTCTTCTTGTTTTCCTCCTTCTCGGCGTGGCTCGTGCGCCGGATGAAATGAAGGACTGAAGATCGTCGACCCATGGCACCTTCCCCTCCCTTCCGCCCTCCCTCTCTCCCTCCCTCCCTCGTTAGGCGTGGCCCGGATGCACCTGGGATTGCTGGAGGAAGCACGAGAGGATTTGCTGTCCGCAGCCAAAGCGGATCCTCAGAACAAAGACATTCGGGTGCAGGTAGGGAGGGCAGGAGGGAGGGAGGGAGGGCGGGAGAGGGGGAGGGAGAGAGGAAGGGCGAATTGGACCAGAGCTTAAGTAGAAAAATCGGAAGGGAAGAGGGAGGGAGGGAGGGAGGGAGGGAGGAAGGAAGTACTGTCGTACTGCACCCGGCGTTCACCGTTTGAAAACCCTGCGTACTCATGCCTCTTTCCTCCCTCCCTCCCTCCTTCCCCTCTTCCCTCTCTCCCTCAGCTCCAGGCGGTGAAGGACAAATTGAAGTCGATGGCGGCGAAGGAGAAGGCTACGTTTGGCGGGTAGGGAGGAGGAAGGGAGGAAGGGAGGGAGGAGGAAGGGAGGAGGAAGGGAGGGAGGAAGGGAGGGAGGAAGGGAGGGAGGAAGGGAGGGAGGAAGGGAGGGAGGAAGGGAAGGAGGAAGGGAAGGAAGATAGTGAGGGAAGGAGGGAGGAAGGGAAGGAGGGAGGAAGGGAGATAGGAGGAAGGGAGGTATGGCGAGTGCGATTTCACGATTGATATCGACATGTCTTCTAATCTGATCCACATCCCTCCCTCTCTCCCTCCCTCCCTCTCCAGGTTTTTGAACAAGCTCTCTATGTACGACGACAAGGAGGGCATCCTAGCTCACGAGGGGCCTAATCCCAAGGTCTTCATGGACGTGACGATCGGAGGGGAGAAGGCGGGAAGGTAGGGAGGGAAGGGAGGAGGGCGGGAAGGAGAGAGGGAGAGAAGGATAGTCTGCAGTCTAATTGTAGCCACGTGATGTTCGATTCGAAATCGACGCGAGCGATTGAAGGAACGAGAAGATAAGATACGATGACGATGGATCCCTCCGTCCGAGACCAGGAGACACTCACCCTCAACCGTTCCCTCCCTCCCTCCCTACCCAGGGTCACTATGGAGCTCTTCGCGGACTCGGTGCCCAGGACGGCGGAGAACTTCCGCTGCCTCTGCACGGGCGAGAAAGGTCAGAGCAAGACCACGGGCAACCTCCTCTCCTACAAGGGCTCGGGCTTCCATCGCGTCATCAAGGCACGTCCCGCTCGCCCTCCCTCCCTCCCTCCCTCTTTCCTTCCTTCCCTTCCGCCCTCATCCTCTTCGTGTGGCATCGACGAACGGCTCGGCTTACGTACGCACGCACACTCACGCTCCATCCCCTCCCTCCCTCCCTCCCTTCCTCCCCCCTCTCAAAGGACTTCATGATCCAGGGGGGCGATTTCACCCACGGCGATGGCACGGGCGGGGAGTCGATCTACGGGGAGAAATTCAAAGATGAGAATTTCAAAAGGTCGCACACGGTACGTCCCTCCCTCTCTGCCCCCTCCCTCCTGCCCTCCCTCCCTCCCTCCTCCCTCCCTTCCTTTCGCTTCGCCCTTCCGGACCAGGCGATGAAACCCCTCCTTCCTTCCCTCCCTCCCTCCCTCCCTCCCTCCTTCCCTTCCCAGGAGCCCGGCCTCCTCTCCATGGCCAACGCCGGGCCCAACACGAACGGCTCGCAGTTTTTCATCACCACCAAAGACACCCCCCACCTGGACGGCCGGCACGTGGTCTTCGGGAAGGTAGGGAGGGAGGGAGGGAGGGAGAGAAGGAGAGAGAGAGGGAGGGAGGGAGGG
>Ga0160420_100388_pt1 | contig 20227 bp, 16 predicted proteins | sample CelAP2metagpilot_FD_108197 | JGI IMG/M metagenome (GOLD analysis project Ga0160420, IMG submission 108197) | Phycosphere-associated microbial communities from algal ponds in Kailua-Kona, Hawaii, USA - Cellana AP2-5-5 metagenome pilot | ecosystem: Engineered > Artificial ecosystem > Aquaculture >... | reverse complement strand
CGACCCTGGTCGGCTTCTGCCTGTCTTTCAAGCGGCACTTGTGGATGATATGACCCTGTCAGTGCGATGCGGGGCGCTCAAGGCATTGTTATCGTTGTTGAATCACATAGAGACCAGGGCGGCTGTCATTAATGGGGGGGTGAGCAGCACCAAGGGTGGGAAAGGCTCGGCGGTTGAGGGCCTTTCACCTCATGGGCATGTGAGCCAGGCAATCAGCCACGGCCCTCGCCCCTGTGTCGCCAATGCCATTAAATCCTCCTTCCTTCCTTCCTTTCTTCCTTTCCTTTCTCCTTTCCTTTCCTTTCCCTCTCCTTCCTCCTCCTCTCTCCTCTCTCTCTCTCTCTCTCTCTCTCTCTCTCTCTCTCTCTAACCCTCTCTTCTCTTGTGGATATTTTTACCAAACTCAACAAACAAACAGTTTGCAATCTTACTTACTTTATTATTCAAGCTTTCACCCTCTTTCGTCCTTTAGTTATTCTTCCTCCGCGACATCATCACCATTCCGAACACTGCCAACGCCGCCACCGTGCTTCCCATCGCCACAAGCACCACACTTCCTGCTCCCCCTCTTCCTCCCTTCCCTCCACTTCCCACTCCACTGCTCCTCCTGGACTTTGGCCGCCTTCTCTTAATCAATGTCACCTTCAACACCGTTAATCTAGCCTCCGCCGCAAAGGCTAACATCTCTTCCAATCCTTCGTCGGTATCCACGGTTATCACATCCTTCTGCTCATCCACATATGTCCACGCCCGTTGCGCCGTTGGGACATCCATCGCCTTCCCCACCGCCTCAATCGCCACTTCGAACGACTCCGTCGGGACCGTCACAGTCTTGGTCGCCCCATCATCTCCCACGACTTTCAACCGGAAATGAGGCCCTTCCACACTACTACTCCCATTCCTCGACCGCGGAGTCGGGACATTTACCATCGATGACGCCGCTCCCCCCAACATCGACGGCGGTGCTCCTCCTGGTGATGTCAGCACGTAGAGGTGGTGCTGTGCTTCTCCTCCTGCAAGGACCGACGCGCTCTCTAGGTCTTCGTGGTCTGCAGGATGTGCCTGCATATGTCGCTGCTCGTCGGGGTCATAACCCCCACCCCTTACAGTTGACCTCGCCGTTAACACACTCCCAGGAAACCGCAACTGCCGTGACGGGGCATGAGAGCTTAAGTCAGACGCCGACGACTCATCCTCGTAATCGTCCCTTCCAGCTTGAGCCCAGAATTTGCGCCCCCCATCTTCCTTCCCACAGACCACATGCACAATCTCCATGACATCCACTAAGCCCACCAAGCTCCCATCCCGGCTATCCGTCACGGGCAAGTGCAGATATTGATTCTCGCGCATCATGTACAAAGCTTCCAATACTGAGGCCTCCGCTTCGATCGTATCAGGCTTCGGAGTCATCACGCTCGAAACGGCCGTAAAATCAGGAGAGAGCTCCTGCGAGACCACGCGTCCCAGCATGTCTTTGGGTGTAAAGATCCCGACCAGGCTCCCGTCGTCGTCGACGACTAAGGCAGCCTTCCGACAGCGGCTCATGGTCTCAGCGGCTGTCCGTACATTAACAGTAGCGCGAACGACATTAGCAGTGGGCCCCTGCTGAGCTAGCAAGGTGCGGAGGGAGGGGTTGCAGTCCTTACCAGGCTCCGACTCCTCCTGCAGCAGCTGCATCAGGCGCAAGAGCACGCCTTGCCCACCTTGGGCGATGCCAGCAGAAGCAGCAGCAAGAGAGGAAGCGGCCCTCTCCTCCTTGCGCTCCAGACGGGTGATTGCGTCGCTCAAGCACTTGGCAATGTCCAACAGCCCCGCCACGTGCCCTTGCGGGCCAATAACGGGGAGGTGGCGGAAACGACCTTTCACCATGGTGGTCAATGCATCGAGGCTATCGCTATCATGTTGCACCGACTTGGGGTTCTCGGTCATGACGGCGCTGATGGGCGTTTCAGCTTCTCCCTTGTATTGAGCAATCACCCGACGGGTCACATCATTATCAGTCAAAATACCCAAAACTTTCCCAGCCCTAGACGTGATAAGCGCGGCATCCGTCCGCCTCACAACCATGGCTTTCACTACCTCCGTGACCGACATCGAGCTATCCACCACAAGCGGGTTACGGGGACGTAACTTGGAAACAGGTCGAAAGGAGGAGTTCTTCCTCCCTACACCTCGAGCCATCGGAGGAGGCATGCGCCCCATCCCCGAATTGCCACTGCGCGCCGATCCCGCATCCGACTGCAAGTCCCAGCCATCGTCACCCTCTCCCCCCATGGTCGAAGCCCAGAAAGAGCGCCCGCCATCGTCCTTGCCCGTCAGCTTGCTCAGACTTTGCACAATCTCCATAGCACTCAACAAGCCCAAAGCGCGGCCTGTCCCCTCCTCCACCACAGGAAGGTTCAGAAAGTGCCCGTCGCGCATCGTGTACAAGGCGTCGAGCAATGACATATCAGGCGTGACCGAAGCAGGCTGCGGGGTCATAACAGACGCCAGGGTTGTTTCCTCGGGCGACAAACCCTTCGCAACCACCCTCCCCAGCACGTCCTTAAATGTCACCAGCCCCAGCAGTCGCCCTTCCTCGCCAACGACCAAGCAAGCCTTCCGCGCTGTTGCCATGTCCTTGGACGCGGCCAGGACACTTGTATCTCCCGTCAGCATTGCTGTTGCTTCTGCGCCTGCCAAAATCTCCTCCACAGTCGGCAGCACGCTTTCCCCCTCTTGCCCACCCCCATTTGCCGAAAGCAGAGTCAGCAACGTCGATACCAATGCGGCCTGGTTCTTGCTCTTTCCACTGCGTCCTGCTAAAGCCATGGCCATCGAAGCAGCTTCTAAGGTCTTATCCGCCTTGCCACTTGACTGTTTTTCCCGCCTGTCCTCCATCTTCTCCAACCGCGTAATGGCATCGTTCAAGCACTTGGCAATGTCTAAACACCCTACAACAGCATCTCCGCCATCCAACACCGGCAAATGCCTAAAACGCCCCTTGACCATCACCGTCAAGGCGTCCAAACAATCATCCTCTAACGACACCGTGGTAGGGTTAGCCGTCATCACGTCTGCGCCCAGCGTCTCCTCACTGGAAAGTTCGTTTGCCACCACTCTTCTCGTCACGTCGGTATCGGTCAGAATCCCGTTCAATGCTCCATCTTTCCCTGTAAGTAAGACCGCCGCAGCCCGCCTTTCAACCATCACCCGCGCAATGGCCGCCACACTCGTCGTTGCCGCCAGCACCAAAGGCTTATCCGGCCGCAGCTTAGACACAGGACGGCTCGGAGCTTGTGCCCCCGCCTGCTGCTGCTGCTGCTGCTGCCATGCCCCGCCCTTGCGAGCCGAGCCAATGCTGCGCATAGAGCCCGCATCCGACTGCGAGTCCCAGCCATCGTCACCCTCCACGCCCATGGTCGAAGCCCAGAAAGAGCGCCCGCCATCGTCCTTGCCCGTCAGCTTGCTCAAACTTTGCACAATCTCCATAGCACTCAACATGCCTAAGGCCTTCCCCGTATGGGAATCAACGACAGGCAAATTTAAAAAGTGCCCGTCGCGCATCGTGTATAGCGCATCCAACAAGGACATATCCGGCGTAACACTGGCAGGCTGCGGAGTCATCACCGCCGCAAGTGTTGTCTCCTCGGGCGAGAGACCCTTGGCAACCACCCGCCCCAGCACGTCCTTGAATGTCACCAGCCCCATCAGCTCCCCCTTCCCATCCACAACCAAACAAGCCTTGCGCGACGCCGCCATCTCCTTACTCGCCGCCTGAACACTCGTCTCCCCCGATAGCAATGCCGCTGCATGCGAGTCGCCCATCATTTCCTCGACATTCGGCAAGGCGCTAGCATCCTGCCCCGCCGCCCCACCGCTGGCTGTTAGCAGTGCTAGCAACGTCGATACCAATGCGGCCTGGTTCTTGCCCTTTCCACTGCGCCCTGCCAAAGCCATGGCTATGTTTGCTGCCTCCAACTGCTTGTCGGCCTTGCCACTCGACTGCTTCTCCCGCCTGTCCTCCATCTTCTCCAACCGCGTGATGGCATCGTTCAAGCACTTGGCAATGTCCAAACAACCCACCACCGCATCCCCCGAGTCAAGCACAGGAAGGTGGCGGAAGCTCCCCCGCACCATAAGGGTCAAGGCGTCCAAACAATCATCATCCAATGACACCGTAGTAGGGTTAGCCGTCATCACATCCGCAGCAAGCGTCGCCTCGGGTGACAAATCTACGGCCACCACTCTTCTCGTCACGTCGGTATCGGTCAGAATCCCGCTAAGTGTCCCATCTTTCCCCGTAAGTAAGACCGCCGCAGCCCGCCTTTCAACCATCACCCGCGCAACGGCCGCCACACTCGTCGTCACCGCCAAGACCAAGGGCTTGTCGGGGCGCAGTTTGGAGACGGGACGTGTCTGTTGAGCTTTGCCACTACTTGACTTCGTGGGTGTGGAGAAATTCAAGGCCGAGGTTTTCTTGCGGTGATTTCGGGCAGGAGAAATTGAGGATTTGGAAGGAGAGAAGGTGCTACTGGCGATAGAGCGAGCAGGGGAGGAGATGGTGGGGGAAGAGAAAGGGGCGGTGATTCGTGTTGACGAGAAAACTTCCACAACTTCAAGTGGTGCTACGGGTAGGGCAGCACGCAGCACACTCAATTCAGCCTGCGTCCGATCTACCTCCTTTTGCACAGGCTCACAAGCGACAAAGTTTTTGGCGGCCAGAAGCTTGTCCATCTTTGTCTTGAGCTCCTTCAGTCGCGCCTCGAGCTGGGCCAAAGTTGGAATGGTAGAGAGCTCCCACTCCAACGCGTCAAGCTCCTTTTGCAGACCATCACATACCGCAAATTCTTTGGCAGCCAGTCGCTCGGCAAGATTCTTCTTAAGAGCAACGATATCTGACTCAAGATCCGGGCGGCTCTTCTTACTCTTTTTCCCGCCAATGGGAGACTTCTGTTTATCATCCACCCCCGTCGACGCCGCTGCTTCCTGTGCCTCCTTTTTCTCCTGCATCTTGAGCCCTTCCAACGCCACTTTCGCCTCTTCCACCTGCTGCTGCAACCGATCACACTCAGTGTACTTCCGATTCTGCGCCGCCTGCTTCACAGCTGCCTCCAACTCTTCGATCTCCACTTCCTTCTCCGCCGCCGTCGGGAAGACCTTCCTCAGCCCCACCAAACGCGTCACTTCCCCCTGCGCCTTCTGACAGGCTGCAAAGTTCTTTTCAGCCTCGAGGCGCACTAACTCCTGCTCTGCCACCTTGATCGCACCGTCCAATTCTCCTCTTGAAGCGAATCCCGTAGCTTCGGCCGCAGAGGGCTCTTTGGCATTAAGCACATCCCGGAACTTGATTTCCATCACCTTCACTTGCAGCTGGACCTCATCGCAAGCCTTGAAATTCTTTGCGCGAAAGTGCTCGTCAATCGTTGCTTGCAATGTCGAAATTTCATCCAAGACCTCTTGGCGGGTAGGGAGGATCTTGCGGAGGTCAACCAATGTCTGAAGCTCTGCCTGCAGCTTGGAGCATGCCGTATAGTTCTTTCTCCGAGACATTTCCTCAATCGCTACTTCCACCTCTCCTACCTTCGCTTCCAGGCTAGCACGGGTGTAAGGTAGGGGTTCACGGGCTTCACGTACCAGGACAAGGGCAGCCTCCACCATTTTGATCTTGTCCGCCAACGCCAAACACTCATCGAAAGCCTTCCGCTCCTCCGCCTCCTTCGCCGCGGCCTCCAATTCGATCACAGTGCGAATTAAGGTATTTTCGTCCATCTTGTTATAAGGATTGGTCAACCGTCGATACTCCTGCACGCACAAAAACCGGCGAGCCTCCGCCTGGAACAAAATTATCCCTCTTCGCTGGATCACGAAAGCCCTTCGGGAAGACCGCATCCTCCACATTGCCTGTGTCGCCGACATCCCCCTCACCAGCGCTCGGAAGCGTTTTTGTGCCATGTACCGTCGCAGCATCGCCTGCAACTGTACCGCCGCCCTCTCCCTTCTGACGCGCGTCCACCCCCTTTGTATGGTCCGCGCTCCCAACTTCACTCTCAGTTCGAGCAAGCGTGCAAGTTTTTCGGCCATACTTTTTCGCATGAACACCTTGCTCACCCCCATCTGCCACTCTCGCTCATCCACACTCAGCATCTTGCTCAATTTTTCTATCAGATCCGGCAAGCTACGGCACCCAGGTACCAATCTTGCGAATTGCTTGTACATCATCGAGTGCGTCTCCCTCAATGCGTATCCCTGTTGCCTAATTCGAATCGCCTCCATCATGCCTGCATACTTTAACTGCCGCAAGATCTCAAGCGTGTGAAAGTGCCCTGCCAGCTTCTCGTGATTCGGCTTGATACATCTCACGTACCTCGGGGTCGTCATATCCAACGTCTCCACCAAGGTGGCGAGACTGGTCCGGAACTGCGACGACAACGACGCCTCCCTCAACCTCGATCCTCCCCCTCCCCTCTTCTTCCTCCCTCCCCCTCCCCCACCACTACTACGCTCTTCCAAATGCTTAACATCCAAGAAGATGTCGTCACGAATCAAGGGATCAGTGCTACTCAATGCCAGCGCCCGGACATTCTGATGCAAATTCTCCACATTTCGCTCTACAAACCCATCCACGTGGTACAGAACCATCCCCGCGTAATGCTTTACCCCGAAACACACATCCGAATGCAACCGTGGCTTGACATACGCCTCCGTCTTGCCCGCAAACGTCGTGTTCAACGCCGATAAAAAGCGCCCGTCGGCATTACTCGGCCCGCCACCGACACTCTTGACATCATCAAGTATATTAAACAAACAAGGGGCTCCCGCTTTTCCTCCCCCAACCGTCGCAGGCGTCGCCGTTCCACCCTCTCCTCTTCCTCCCGTGGGCATCGTACTGGACTCGCGGTAGTAGCGGCTGTCAAGGAGGGCGAGACAGGGTTGGTTGTCATTGAAGGAGACGTAGCTCCAGTCGATCCCTTCTCGATCATAATCCTCTTGCTCCATCTCGAAGATGTGCCGGTTGAATTGGTTTTGCAAGGTCTCGTTGGCAAAGTTGATCAAGAGCTGCTCGAAGGAATTGTGCTCGAATGCCTCAAAACCATAAATGTCCAGCACGCCCCTGATTGTAAAAAGATATGATGGAGCGAGGGAGGGTGGGAGGGAGTGTAAGTGGTTGGATTTGTGTCGACTGGGCAAGCACCAACATCGAAACAGAATACAGATCATCACGCCCACTCCCTCCCTCCTCTCTGGCCCCCTCCCCCCTCCTCCTTCTCTCAACCCGTCCCATTTTTGATTACATGAATCCCCAGCACTTCTCCGCCGCGATGGTGACATTCAACTTCCGCACCAACCAATTAAAAACGCACGAATACACCGTCTTCGCCAGGGTATCGCGCTTATCCGCCGCCTCCTCCGCATCATTCGGCTTTACCAGCGTCTCGTCCTTCCTCGTCGTGATCTGCTTTGAGCAAAATGTTTTGGACATCTCCCCGGCATCCAATCTTAGGAATCGTGCCGCCAATTCCAAATGCTCCTGAGTCTTCGGGTCCAGCACCGACCCTCCCTCCCCTGCGTCCAAGAAATCCACGTTCCCCAAATGCAAGACCGCAGCCACTAGCTCAAGCATCGTGCGCTGCAGCTTGGCATCTAGCCCTATTGCCGCCATACACTCCATTGTGACTTTAAAATCGCCCTCATCGCTTTTTCCCGCAATATCAGTGCAATGGCCGTGTGTCAAGTACCTGAAAGCCCCCGTCCCCTCCTTCTGATCCAGACACAAATCCGCCAATATCTGCTTGTCCCCCCCCCGAATCAACTGGTAAAACACGTGGAAATTCCTCTCCCCCTCCGACTGCCGCACAATTCTTGTCTTTTCCAACAAGTAGTTCGTGATCTCCGCTCCCACAATCCGCCCTGTGGTCCCAAACTGAATCTTGACGTACTTCCCGAACCTCGAGCTGTTATCATTCATCAGCGTCTTGGCATTCCCGAAGCTCTCAAGGAACGGATTCGTCGACAACACTTTCTTTTCCAGCTCTCCTACTTCCAAATGAGGCCCCGCTGCGGCTATGGCTTTTCCTGAAATCGGTGATGTGGCCGCCGCTCCCTCCCTCCCTCCTCCCCCCCCGGACAGCGTGACCTTGTAGTGGGTGATCCTGGCAAGGTATTGCATGATGATCTTCATCGCCTCTGTTTTCCCTGCGCCACTTTCGCCCGAAATAATGATGGATTGATTTGCTGGGATCTTGCTGCCGTCGTTGATAAATGCCACGTAGGATGCATCTGCTACCTTGAAGAGGTGGGGTGGCAACTGCTCTCTCTCGCAGGTGTGGTAGTGGATCATGGCTTGCTCGGAGTAGAGCCCATGGTTCCATTTGTAAGGATTGATGCTTATGAGGATGGGCCCGACGAACGTATACACCTCGTCGCGGGTGTAGCGAGAACGGAGGGTCTCCAGGAGGGACATTTCTAGAGCAAGAAAGGAAGGACGGAGACGGGGGAGGGAAGATATAAGCCAGGCTGACTCTCCGATCCTACATTGAGAAAATGAAAGTGGATAGAATCTATATCAACTTACCCACCATTTCCTGCCTGCCTCCTCCCTACCTGAGAAATCGTTCAAATCCAGGATATCGGGCACCCCCTGCTTGGCTTCGGCCTTGACCGTCAACAACCCCCCGGCACTCAAGCGATGCACTTGGTCCATCTCATCCCGCACCACCACGACATCCTCATTGGGGAATTCCTGAACGACTTTGACAGGCTTGTAAAGCATCTCGGCTTGCTTTGCCTCGTCGACGGTGCTGCTGGACAGGGTGACAGGTTTGCCATCTTTTCCCACGAGCTTGCTGGGATCGAAGTAGACCTCGCGGACAACCCTACCCGTAAGCACGTCCATGTTGCCGGAAGCGGGCATGCTATGTGAAATGGGGGAGAGGAGTCAGATGAGGGAGGGCGTTCATTTGCTTTTTCACCACATACAATCAAGTCAAGCGGCGGCGGCATTCCCCGGAGCCCATCAGCCTCAGTAGTAGGCCTGGGCGATCGACCAGCCGCCGCAAAATTCACCTCTGCCTCTGACGCTCTGTTGCAATTGTCGGCCTTCGGTGTGCTGACCAAGTTTAAAACCAAGCCAGCGAATTCCCGCGAAGTTTGTAGGCCAATGATGGCCCCCAATGCCCTGTCTAACCCGTCAAGGTGGTCGCTAGGAGTGGCCAGGCCGACATATTCGCCTTGCCTGCATTATCCCTCGACCCCCCCCTGTGTGGCTCTCATGCTAAGACATACCTTGACTATGCAGCAGATCCCAGGCCAAGGCAAAGACAGTAGGCCGCTATCCTCCTTGTGTTGTGGCTTGGGTTTTCCCCCCCCGACGCCTATCAAATCTAGTGCTATTGCTGCTGCTTGATCCTGTTGATATGGAACTAGAGTAAATGTGAAACAGTGATGGCGATCCGAAAAGGCACATGTCATATCCGACACACTTTTTGTCGTGCTTGAAGTAATTCGGGTTTTACGATTTTCGTGAGGGGTGTCCAAGGCACGCTGATTTTTCCCCTGGTCGTTGCAATGTGGCAAGGCAGAGAAGGCAGCAGCCGAAACTCGCCGTCGCCACAACGGTGGCGAAGTTCGCTCTGGTCCCTGGTCTCCGTGCCGCTTAAAAAAAAGGATCAGTAGAGCGTATCCCTGTATAAAAGGTTGTGTCTTGCATGTGTCCTCGGTCAGAGAGGGACATGAAGTGGAGGCAAGAGCAACTTGACGTCGTTGCAACTAGGATGATGCCGAGAATGATGGCTGAGGAACTCACACACTGCCTTCCCTACGCCCCTATTTTTTCATTTTACACATCCATTAGCGCAGGTTTTCCAGAGGCTCTCGTGCAGAGAGACCGCTATTTGCCGCATCCGGAGTCTATTCTCTCAAGCAGCATCACCATTCCTTTCTCCCCGCTACGCCCTAGACTAGACGCCACTCCATATAACGTGAAAGGAAGCGTACCAAGGCCTGTCGCCGCTATCGTCCAAGCGTCAACCCCATAAACGTTACCCGCTTTTTCTTCTCACAAACCAACATGCCCCCCCCCATCCTCGTCACCTACGAAATCATTGGGCCCGCCGATGCGGCCGAAACCGGGTTGACATCCTCCTTTGAACTCCTGGGCTATAACACAAGCAGCAACTTCTCAAGAGAAGTCCCGACCGTCCAAGCCCTGCGCGAAGCCTTCCCCTACCTGGGCAAATTCCATTTTCGAGCGAAAATTCCCCTTCCCTTATCCACACAGTCACAATATGCGTGGTTAGACCTAGCCGACGACGACGCTCCCTTGCCTGTATGGGTGGAGAGGAATGCACAGCAATGCGTGGAAATACGGGCACTGCCATTGGTCTTGCCAGAGGCGCCAGGAGAGGACGAGGAGGAAGATGGGGGGGAGCTAGACTTTAGTGGACCTGACCTGGATCAAGATATTGTAGAGGCGTCAACGTGTGGAGGTGGAGAAGGGGGATGGGAGAAAGGATATGGGTATGAAGCACGAGCCCGCTCTCGTCAGATGGAAGAACAAGGACGGCAATCCTCCTCCTTATCGTCATCCTCCCACCCCTCCAGCAGCTGGTCTAGACAGCTCAAAGACGCGGGTGAGTCTGTCCTGACCTCAGACGTCGCCCGGGACCTGACCAAAAAGGGCCTGAAAGTAGGGAAGCAAGTCGGGAAACAAGTGAATAAACTGTGGAGACTCGTAGGGGAAGGACTCGCTGGAGGAGGAGGGGGAGGGGGAGGAGAAGGACGAGAAGAAGGAGAATACCCCTCCTCCCCCCATGGGCCAAGTGCGGGTGCGGTTCGGTACTTGAGGAAATGGGAGGAGGCACTGGTGACCCCGCCAGACGCAGAATTGCTTTCGACGCTTGGGGCGGCCTTGTTTCCTCCCGGGGAAGGGGGGAGGGAGGGAGGACCGGGAGGTAAGATAAATTGGAGAAGGGCGGGTTGTGAGGGAGAGGAGCCCATCAGGGATTTACGTGGGACGGGGAGTATGTGCGCGAAGTGTTTGATTTATACCGCGAGGACCTACCCGAGAAAAATCCAGCAAATTTTGAGTAGGGGGGAGGAAGACGAGGAAGAAGGGAGGGAGGGAGGGCACGCGTACCCTCTGGTGGGGGTTGCGAATAGTCTGACGTTGATGTTGGCAGATATTTTTAAGTTGAGGGATGGGAGATATGTGCATGTGCAAAACGTGTTCTGGCCTTTGTTTGAAGGGGGGGGATACGGAACGATAGAGGAGGTGTTCAGTGCGGCCCTTGGGTACCTGGACCGGAGGTGGGTGGAGACGGAAGCGGGGATAGAGGGGTTTCCACGGCTGGTGCAGCATGTGAGGAGGGGGTTGGAGGGAGTTCTAGGGCAGGCTCCAGTGAGCTTACCTCACTTTCAAGCCATGGCGGAGGAAGCAGGACTGTACATGGAGTGATGGAGAAGGATATCAGGGGGGGCCGGAAGGAGGAAGAGAGAAGGGAGCACACCGAGAAGTATCGGAAAACAATGTATATGCTGAGATCGTCGAGCAGATAACGACGGGATTTGTCTCGTCCTTTTTCTGTTCAGGTACTTCATCTTTCGGTTTTTGCCACTGTATTCCCTTCTCATGGCAACTACCCTCTGAACGAGACTCCGGCAGCTCGTCTGTGCCTCTGCCTGCACTCCTTCCATCCGTTCCTCCCTCCTCTTCTAGGCGGTGCCCCAGGACAAGAGCAGCACGTTGGCCCACAAAATAAGAAAGAATTTGGTGGTCTCTGTGCTCGTGCTTGTCGTCGTCTTTTTTGCGCCGCCGCTACCGCTGCCGCTGCTGCTGCTGATACGTGGTAACGATTGAATTGAACATTGAACATGACGTGCGCAGGTATGTGTGAATGTATATCCTATCTCTCACTCTCACAAAATTCCAATCAACAACAAGGATCCAGGAAGGAACCTCCTCTCAATCTAGACACTAAATCACTCTTTGTCCCCCAACCGTCGTTTTCGTGTTTGAGTTTCTCCGTCTCTTTTCTCCTTTCTTTCTCATTCTGGGCATTATCCCTCTCCCTCTCTTTCTACAAGCTACAATTCCATTCCATCTTCGCAATTCTTCCCTCTCTAACCCTAACCCTAACCCTAACCCTCTCTCCTCTTTCGATGTTTTTCGTGACATCTGGCAGTGACATAACAATTCTATTTCTACTGCTAAAACTGCTACCGCCGCTGCTGCTGCAACCAGCTAGTGCAGCCAATACATCACGAAGAAGCACAAAGAACCAAATTAATGCCGTGGCTTCCTCTTTTCTCTTGCTCTTCTTTCTATCTCTCCTTCCCCCTCCCTACATGCATTCTCTTATTCCTCCTGCGCGTCTGTCTACATCACACTAGAACGCGCAAGTTCTGTTTGTTTCCTCCCTCTCTTCTATCTATATCTATGACATGGATGATATTTGTATACAGGTTTATGGAGGGGTGTGTGGGTACACTTGACTGCTTGATTGCATATGCGTTGGAGAAAGGAGATCTTTTCCTCTCCTTTTGTTGCATGCGCGCACCGGCGACTATCTTCCTTTTCCTCCATTTTACAAAGACATGGGGAAAAGGGTGTCTTCCTCCCGACGGCGGCGCACCTCCTCCTCCTTATCCACCTCCTGCTCCCACCGCACCTGCCGCTCTTCTTCCGCCGACTTCCCTTCCTCCTCCTCCTCCTCCTCCTCTTCCTGACTCCTCCTCAACTTTTGCCACCAAAAAGGCTTCCTCAATCGCTCCTCCCGCTGCTGCTTTTCCGAGACGCACACGGAAGCATCGAACTCTGCCCCCTCATTCTGACCATCCTCTTCTCCCTCTCCATAAAAATCTCTGCGCACGGCTCGCTCTAACCATCCCTCCTCTTCCCCTGCCTCGTCCTCCCACCCTCCCTCCTGCACGCCCAACCTCAATGCCCCGGCCATGGGCTCTTCGATCGTCTTGCTGCTGCTGTCAACAGGGGGGTGGGTTGCATCAACGCGAGGGTTCTTGCTATAGCTATCGCTGCTGCAGCTACTGCTGCTGCTGCTGCTACTGCTGCTGTGCAGAAGCTCGTACGAGCTGGTGGTCGTGGCCAAACGCTGTGCAGGGCTGTTGTTATTGTTGCTATTGCTGCTATTGCTGCTGCTGCTGCTGCTGCTGCTGCTGCTGCTGGTTGTGGTGTGGGGGAATGTGGCTTGGTGGTAGGGCCCCCCGTTATGACACCCCCACCCTGCCCCACACGGGTGATGGAAGAGAGTCAAGTGATCTAATTTGTGAGTCGTAAAAGGACGAGGGCTCGTCTGACCACTCCCTCCTCCGGCGCCGGTAGGGGACATGCGAGCAGATTGCTTGTTGGTCTTGCTGCTACTGCCACAACTGACGCGTCTATAGGCAGAAGTGCCACGGAGGAAGTCACAAGCGGCCCCTCGAGGACACTCTTCCCCCCGTATTCCTATCTGCTGCTGCTGCTGCTGCTGCTGCTGCTGCTGCTGTTGTTGTTGGCGGAGGCGACGACGGTGCCACAAGAGGGCTTCAGCGGCAGAGATGAGGAGCTTGTCGAGGGTGGTGGTTCTTTCTCGTTGTCCCCTCCCTCCCTCCTCCCCTCTCTCCCCAGGAAAAGTGTACTGAGCCAGGGGGGTGCCAGCGACTTCCTTCTCGAGACCGACCACGAAGACATTCCTCCCTCCTGCCCGCCCTCCCCCACCTCCTTTATGTGCTTGCGATTCTCCCTTGGCGGCAACGACTTCCAAAGTCTCGCTAAGCTCGGATCGGGCGCTTAGGACGACCAGGATGGGAGGAGGAGACGGAGGGATGGATGAGGAGGAAGCGTGTCGCAAGAGGTCGAGCGACAGGGCCACGTCGAGCCCCGTTTCGACGAGAAGAGTTGTCTTCCCTCCATCCCCCCCTCCTTGGAAATTCTCCCCACCATTCCCAGTCAGCAACGCAATGCTGCTGTTGCTGCTGTTGCTGCAGCTATACAAGCTGCTGCTGCTGCTGCTGCTGCTGCTGCTGTGCTGTCGCAGGACAGGTAGCCATGTGTGGGGGTCCACCGCGGCGCCTGCTACAGCCTTGAGTGTATGCATGCGCACGCGGGCAGCGATAGGATTGGCGGTTAGCAGCTTGGCGAGGGGGGTGGACTGGCCGGGATGGGCGCTGCAGTCGTGAATGATGCTGTGAGGGACGAAGGGTGGGGGTGAGGAGGCTGAGGGGGGCTACGTTACAAAGGAGAAGCTTTTAATGGGCTTGCTCTGCTTGGATTCGTGGCGAATTGCATATATGTAGTTCTTTAAAAGGGGGAAGCATTGTGTGTGGAAGCGTGAAGGGGGTGGTAGGCGATGCTTGAAGATGAAAGTTTTGATCGGGTGGAGGACACGAGGCGGGGAAAGAGAAGTGGAATAAGGGAAGGTCACCATGAAGACTCATGAAGAGTGTAGTGATGTGATTGGTGTGTATGTAGTGATTACTGATGGGAATGGTGGCTCTGAAAGGAGAACATAGTGCTCCCCACGTGGACGTGTGAGAGATCCGAATGTGCTTTGATTCGTCGTACGTGCCCGTCCTTGCCACGCACCTTTTAGTGAACATCACGCCGATCTCGCTCTCCAGGGAGGTCTTCAAGCCTTGCAAGACGACAGGAAGCTCGTTCTGGGCCAGACCAGGGAAGTAGATGTCCAGCGCTTTTTGCAGATGCGGCCCGTCGATCATCCAGATGGCCGAGGGGGCATCGGTTGCAGGCAAGGACGAGGTGGAGATGGAGGTGGAGGGTGCATGACAGCGAGGTTTAAAGGCCTCTGAGCTCTTAATGACTGGTCGAGCGTGTAGACTCACGGAGATATTAGTTGGGATGATGGTGTCCAGCATGGCTGTCTGATGTGGGTGGCAAGGAGGACGGGGGATGAATGTGGGAGAGGGAGCTATGAACGGCTTCTTCCTGCTGAATCTCTGTGGCGCGTGTGTGAGTAGCGCGATTGGGGAGCTTGGGCACCCGGCAACGCGACCAGCAGCACGATATTACGGCCAAATGACTCACAAGGTTCATAGACTGCCGTGATTTGGAACAGGAAAAATTAGGTGTGGCATGAAAAAAACAAATGTTACTGTGACTCGGAGGAGTGTCCCTGCCCATGTTGCAAGTGCGAGTGCGTCTTTGGCAAGCCTAGCGCATGGTGTGCCATTTGGCTGGTGGCTTGTGTTGCGTAAATTTTCAAGTCCCTTTCCGTCCTTCCAAGTCACACACTGATGTGTGACTTAATATCTTGGTGGACATATGTGTGAGTGTTTGGGATACTCTTGCGCGTGCCTCAGGTTTCTCCGACCGCGCCGGCCTGGGGCCCTGGGCTGTTCATCCGAAGGCGAGGCCCATAATGATGGGACAAGGAGGAGTGGTAGTTGGGGCCGGAAGATATGGTGCAAATTTGATGTTTGCTCTCAAAACTTTGCAGCCAATCATACCGAATCTCTCCGCTGCTCTTCATCTTGCAAATCCATTCTGTCCTGCATTTGCTTCCAAGAAGCATAAGGCACGTGAGAAAAATATCGTTGATTCCAAGGGGGAACTTACGAAGATATGCATGGGAAATGACGAGCTCGCATCGAATGCAATATTTCCCACATACCGAATAATAGAAGACTTAATGCCTATGGTATCTATCGTTTGATTTCAACCAATGCCTTGCTGTCGGCTTCTCCCGTACGTACAAGAGATCCCACTACGTCAGGACCAAATGGAATGCCGGGACATAATCGACACCCAAACCTGGTATCAAGCTACCTTTTCCAAGCAAAGAAATTAAAAACACTACATCTACTTGCGATTTTCTTCCAAAATCAATTGCATTCACTATACACCGGAAACGCTACAATGCCCGCCTTTTCCCACGTCAATCAATTTCTCCGGTGCTCCTTTCTTTTCTTCTTTTTTATTCGTGCTTCTTGGCTCACCGTGATCGATGAATACTTTGAGTTTTTATCTCTCCTCCTCTTCCCCTCACTCCACGTATCCCCTACTCCACTCCTTTCTCCCTCTCACCGTACCTAGGTCGCCCCAAACCTCCTCCTCGAATCCCCTCCAACGCATTCTATTCCGCTACTCTCCACCACCACAGACACACATATATATGTATATATAAAACGAGTGAAATGCCAACTACAAATTCCACATCTCCACCCTCACAGGCATGGCCATTAAGTCTCTCAAACCCTCTGCGGGCGTCCTCTTTCCCTCCAAAATCTCCTTTACCCCATATATAATCGGAAACTCAAGCTCCCTCCTGTAAGCCCGATTGGTCTTCTCAATCAATTGTACCAGAGAAAAGGCCGTGGCGTGTCCCTCCGCCACCTCTGTTGACGACCCTAATATATCCTCCAACTTCTCTCCTTTCCCCAGCCTTACTCCTAAATTCCGATTTCTGCTCAAGGGGCCAAAGCACGTCCCGAACGTATCCCCTACCCCGGAGAGTCCCGTCAAGGTGGTGGGCCGTGCGCCTAGGCTCAAGGCCAGGCGCTGCATCTCGTTGCATCCTCTGGTCACCAAAGCAGCCATTGCATTGGTGCCCAGCCCCAGGCCCTCACACATCCCAGCGGCAATGGCAATCACGTTCTTGACAGCTCCCCCTACCTCGACACCCACCACGTCGGTGGAGGTGAAAACACGGAAGTAGTTGCAGCCCATGATGTCGCATATCTCGTTGGCGAGCGCCTCGCTCTCACTGGCGGCCACGACAGCAGTGACCAGCCCCAAGGCGATTTCACGCGCAAAGGAGGGCCCAGACAGGTAGGCAGTCTCGCGGTTTGGGCCAAGAGTCTCTAGAAGGATGTCTTGCATCATGCAGAGGGTGCCGGTTTCTATGCCCTGTAAAGGAGGAGGACAAGAGGGGAGGGAGGGAGAGAGGATGAGGTTTAGACGGCCCACAAAAAGGAACGAATAACAGAGAGAGGAAAACCAACAATGATAGCTCACCTTGCTCGTCGAGATAATCGGCGTGTTCTTTGGGACATGCGGCGCAATGTCCTCCAAAAACTTCCTAGAATACTGCACCGGTACCGCATGAATAATGAAGGACGCATCATTTAAGGCCTCCTCTGGAATGGTAGTCGCGCGAATCGTGGGAGCCAATGAGATATCCGAAAGATAGGTAGGGTGACGATGATGCAAATTGATGTGCTCGGCCACGTCTTCTTTCCGCACCAGGATAGTGACTGGAATGCTTTTCTTCCCCAAGACAGAGGCAAGGGCCAGGCCGAAAGACCCACCGCCGAGCACGGCAAAGCGGACGGGGTAGGGCAAGGGACGGGTAGAACGACTTCTTCGCGCAGAAGCTAGCATGGTAGTCTGAGCAGGTGTTGAAGTGAAAGAAGGGGGAATGGGAGAGTGGGAAGGGGGGAGGTTAGAGGGCTGGGTAGATAGCCCCCCCGAGGGTGCATTCAAAACAGACAAGACAAGACGATGTTAATTTTTTCTTACCCCTCTCCCTTTGTGTTCCTCTTTCCATACCTGTCCCTGTGTACGTCGGGTGCCCCTCGAAATCCTGCTCCCAAAGCCCCCACTTCCAGCCCCCCCAACAAACGCCGTCGCGGCATGAGCCTGGGAGATGAATTGCGGACACATCCAGCTCAACAAGGCAACCAGTGAGAGGAAACCCAACGTGAATGTGGCATATTGCGGCAAGGTTATTGCATTGACTCTTCTGGTGGTTGAGGGTGTCATGGTCGTAGAGCAAGGGCGGGCGGAGTTGCAGCAGACCTGCCAGCCACCAGGGAGAGAGAAGGAGTACGCAAGCGTTTGTCGCTTCCCAGGCCGCAGTCCCTGTGTCATGAAATCGAAGAGATGGAGGGATGATGCGACCCCGCTTTAACAGGCAAAGAAAGCTGACTAGGCAAAGCACGCATGCAATTGCGCTACGTCCCTCGCACGTCCCCACGGGCTTGACACTAGGGAAAGGTCAACAACTTGCCTTGCTGGCTCGCCGGAGTGATGATGATTGGGGGTGCGAGCGAGCGATGCCGGCATGGTTTTGCTGCCTTTTGCTGTCCTAGTCCACTATAATATCAGAAGAAGACGTCCCACATGCCCGCACGGTTATCCATAAACAGGCCCTGGTTCCTGACCTCGATCCACCACACACACAAAAACACAGGGTGCTGCAGCCACCAGGCAAACGTCTTATCATCAGCATCAGCACGCGTCGCCCTCCTACACAGCAAGTCAGCCAACCCCCCAACCATGGCCTCCGCCAAGTCTAAAGCAGACATCCTCAAGCGGTACCTCTCATCTTCGATGAGCGAATCTAATGGTAGGTGAGGCGTGAAGGTTGCAGCAAAGAAATGGAAACTGCGGCGATTGTGGGGGATGGGAAATCGACGGCCTGAGGAAAAGGAAAGGAAGTATGTATTCCCTCCCTACCCGCCCATATACCACATGCATCATATACACTACAGAGGTCATAAAGACAAAGAAGAAACGCAAAAAGAGGCCCGCAGTCGTAACGGGCGGCATGCACCTGGTGGACCAGGACGAATGGGGCGGGTTTGGTCGGGGCGGCAGCGATAACGAAGGTATGTACTTGTATGCGACGTGACATGAGTGTAGAGGAGGAACTATCAGCACTGTTATACTCGCTCATAACAATGGGCAGCAACACGGAGAAGTCCATACCATATTCAAAATGTCGATCGCTCATCCCTCTTCTCTGTATCCTGCTCCTATCCCCTCAGTTGATGACGGCCCCCTGGTCGTAGACGACAAGGGCGACCAAGTCGCCTCCGTGGAAGCCGCTTCGAAGAAGGCAGCAGCCGGCCCCGCACCGGGAGCAGCAGCCACTAGTGACATTTCCCCTCCCCGGCGGCGCCCACGGCAGGACAGTTCCAGCCCCGACAATTCTCCTCCCCGGCGGACACGCCGTCAGAGCCTTTCCCCCTCTCCTCCTCGTGCTGCGCATGCCCGCGCCAGTGGGTTCGCTGGTGCTGTCGTTGAGGACGCTTCGCCTCCCCGGCGTCGCAAGCGCCACGATAGTCCACCTCTTCCTTCTTTTCGTGTTGCTGTTGATGCTGGTGCTGACGAGGACGCAGCTCCTCCACGTCGACGAAGACGACACGATAGCCCTTCCTCCTCTCCTTCTCATTCTACCCTTTCCAAGAGCCGTAAAGACGAAAAGGAGGAGAAAGATGCCTCCCCACCTCGGCAGCGGAGGCGACAACGGCATGACAGCCCTACTTCCGCTCGTGATGGTGGGGCTGACGGTGGGATGGATGGAGGAAGGGAGACGGTGAAGGGTGATGATGCCTCCTCGCCCCATCGTCGTCATCATGACAGCCCCCGTCCTCAAAGGAGGAGCAAGAAGAAGGAGAAGGAAGGGAGGGAAGAGAAGGAAAAGAAGAAGGAGTCGGGCCTCAAAACCGGGACAGAATTTCGTGTGGAGCTCGAAGCACAGAAGGCGGCCCAAGCACGAGCATGGGCGGAGGGGGCTAAAGATCAGTTAATGACGGGGCAGAACGCGGAGACCGTTGTCCGGGATCGGCGCGGGCGGAAGCTGGAGATGCTGAGTGAGTTTTTGAACCAAGAGGCCTTCAAGGAGGGGAAGGCTGCCAAGGAAGCGAAGGAGGAATATGAGTGGGGGAGGGGAAAGGTGCAGAAGGAGAAGGATGAGGAGCACCGAAAGGAGTTGGAGGACATTCAGAACGCTCCATTTGCAAGGTACGAGAGCGATCCGACTTTGGAACGGGCCCGTAAAGCGGAGATCAGAGCGGATGACCCCATGGCCGCGTATATGATGAAAAAGCTACGGGAGGCCACGGTGGAGGCAGCGGCGAGAAGCGGCAGGGTGCTCAAGCCTGAATATAAGGGGCCGGCACCAAGCCCTAATCGTTTTAATATTCGCCCGGGGTACCGTTGGGATGGAATCGATCGTGGGAATGGCTTTGAAGGGAAGTGGTTCAAGCGGCAGAGTGAGCTGGTCCACAAGCAGCAGAAGGATCGGGCATGGGGGATGTCGGATTTGTAAGATAGCATAGTTCTTAGTCTTTTTTCATGCTACACTCCTATAAAACTATTGCATGCAACCTGACGTCTTCTAGGACTTGCATACGAAGGCAAGCTTTCCAACAATAAAATGTCGCATATACTTCCCCCTATTTTTTTCCAAGTTTTTCCATCGACTTTGACAGGTTTTTCACCACGCAAAGTTCCCGGACGGCCCAAACAGGGGCAGGAGGAGAAGGGGGGGGGGGGGGGAAGGGGGGG
>Ga0160420_100386_pt1 | contig 20341 bp, 22 predicted proteins | sample CelAP2metagpilot_FD_108197 | JGI IMG/M metagenome (GOLD analysis project Ga0160420, IMG submission 108197) | Phycosphere-associated microbial communities from algal ponds in Kailua-Kona, Hawaii, USA - Cellana AP2-5-5 metagenome pilot | ecosystem: Engineered > Artificial ecosystem > Aquaculture >... | reverse complement strand
TACGTCGTCAATCTCTGGTAGCATCATGACGCTCCTTTGCTGCTAGTCCCTCCCCTTCGCTCTCGCACGTGGTCGGTTGACAGCCTTGGCAGCTTGTTGTGCCCGACACGCTCTTATCTTTTTTGTCTCGGCTCCATTCGCATGGACGCCGCGTTTCCCTAGCCCTGTTAAGTGCGTATGTACATGTCGTCGTCGTGTGTGTGTATGAATGCACGGCCGTGAGGGGATGAGAATGGCCACTTGCATTCCACTGGTTGATCCCTATCGAACAGAGAAAAGCGACCGTCGTACGGCTCAACAATGCTTAGATCCTCATTTTAATATAGAGATAGATCGCGGTCACCCAATTCGCCTTCGTCGCGGCATGAGGACTTTGAAACAGGGGAGGGACAGGCATGTTGCCTCGCGTTCGCCGACGGCGCAAAAATTGACTTTTTGTTGACGCTTGGTCCATATGTCCTTCTGTTACGCAGCCCTGGTCCTCATTACGGTGGTGGTACCCCATGAGATGCATATGCAGACGTCTAGGACGAGATGGATGAAGTACGCACGGTCCAATAATAGTTGGTGTTGCCGGATACTCATCTCTCAGTTGGACCACCCACGCGAGCGCGTGCCCCCTCCTCATCTCGCTGATAATCGAAATCTTAAAAACCTCTCGCGCGCGTCCAAGCCCGTCCGTTCTCAACTGATGTTGTCTTGGCACCTGAGCGCCCTTACATGTATCTGGCAGGTAAACGCGTTCCACGCGTACATACTTCAAATAGGTACACACTAAGGCTTTTAGATGAGTGTTTCGATTCAGGTTAAAACGTCTTGTAGAGGGCAAGCTACAAGCTATAGTAACAATACAAACCCCCGCCACCATCGTTACGATGACAAACGTTGGTACCACAAAATGTCCACAGTACACACCTGTAGCAAGGATGGTGGATACTACCTTCGCCACGAAGCCTGGATATCTGGATTCCAATCTATGGGTGGCTGCAGCAAGGAAATCTTGGCCTGTCGTCCCTTTCTTGCCTCTTGCAGGGAACCTAATACGTGAGGAGTCGCGATTTGTATGTATGAGGAAGTAAATAGGAGATGTCTGCTTAAGGATAATGACCTAGAAGGGTCAAGTAAGATGTGGAGGAGTTGAGGAGGGGACGGCAAGGAGCGGAAGAAAACAGAGGAAGGGGAGGAGGAGAAGGAGGGAGGAAGAGGAAAGAGGGCGGACATTATGTCTATTTTGAGTATTGTGACGCACGCATACACTTTATACATATTCTGACACGTGCTTTTTATCCTTCAAAGATTCAAGTAGTAAGGACTTCAATCCATGTTGCATACTATGGGTCTGGAGGTGAGGGCGGCGCCAGAGGAGCGCCGTTACATGCCTTGTCATACTCATATTGTCCAAGAAGGGCAAGGTGGGAATGCGTGAAGAGGGGTCCTATATCATTCCACTTGTCACCCACTCGAAGCGCGTGTTTGACCCGAAACTCAGACCCGCGTCCGTGTGGAACTGAACCACCGTCGGAGCTACTACGAGTCCGAGTGATCGGGCGTTCGAATGGAAAAATTTCAAGTCGAGAAAGAGAGCAGGTCCAATGGCCAGGCTATTTATCGGAAGGGCCTGCACAGATAGACGCCTACTCAGTTCGCTGCTTACTTTCGTGAAAGTGCCCTAGAAAGAAGGGAAAAGATCAGGCAGTCCCTTCGGTCCGTGATGCTTATCTTTTACCTTCATAAAAATTACTTTCAGATTTTCGCCTGTTCACGATTACTCGTATGAAGAGATGGGGGAAGAGAAGACGGACGCATCAGAGGTACATATGGGGAATCCCTGCTCTAGAGGGAATGATGGGTGAGGTTCAAGTCATGGTACGGGAACATGCCGGGGGGAAATGCGGAGTGCCTGGCGCTATAGCGACGTTTCAAAAACCAACGACTCTAAGAGGATGACAGCGCGTCAAGACAAAGCAATGGCCTTTTGTGATGGGCAATTCTTCCCCTTTTTCCTTCCTGTCGTGGGCGAAGATCTGGATTCGTTTGTTTTTCACGTGTGAGTAGTTTTATGGAAGTCGGGAACGACAATAAAATTGACAAAACAGGCCTACTGCCTTTGCAAAATCGCTTCTTTGGCAGATTATATTATATATGTAATGAAGGGTACATGCGGTATGTAAAGAGGTCACTTTACCCTAAACGCCATGGGCCTGGTAAATTGGTAGATGGTAAACGTTGAGCTCGATCGCTTCAACTGCAGCCAAGATTTGACTACCACCATATGTTCCCCGCTCTTCTCTCCTCGCTCCCTCCTGTCCTTGCTATTTAGGTGCGTGTATAAATCACTTGTTTTCCCATTTTTTCGCCTACCTGGTGAGGTTTATGTGGAGTGCCTTTGGCCATCACCTCCTTCTATGGTTGGATGGACCTCCCGGTCCAACCCCGCCCATGTTGGAAGCAGCGCAGCATGTGGTTGCCTTGCTTGAAGGGACATACAACTCTTTCACATGATTTTGTGATATTGTGTGTCCATTTCTCACTGTTTTGTCCCTTGTCGATGGAAACAGCCGCAGAACCAATAACAGCACGATAACCGCAAGGACTAATCTTTCCCATCTCCACTGCCCTGCCCTACCGCCCTGTGCAGGTGAGCAAACACACAATGCGCTGCCTTGGTACCCTCCTTCTGCTGCCCGCCCTGGCCAGCGCTTTCCTAATTCCCAGTGTACCCTCTGCTCGCGCCCGCACCTGCCTCAACGTTGGCTCCAATGCGAAGATCGATGTGCCCCCTGACCTGGAGGGGAAGCTTGATCCCAAGCGGTGCGTCGTCGTCTTGTGCCCCCCCCGCCCTACTCTAGATATCATACCCTTCCTCCCTCTCGTTGACCATGCATTGAGATTCGTTGATCGCTGGCGAAGCGACCTTGCCACCCGTCCACTCACTCGCCTTCCAACCACCATCCTCTCTCCAGTCACTGGGACGTAGTCATGACGTTGAATGGCGAGACCAAGACCGTCTCTGTCAGTGAAGGCACATCCCTTTTGGATGCAGCAGAAGAAGCTTTCGGGGACCCTCCTTGTATGTGCCGTAACGGTGTCTGCACCACGTGTGCCGCGGAAGTGACCAAGGGCGGGCATGGCTCATGGGTGGCTGCCATCGAGTCTCTCTCGCCCGAGCAGCGTGATGCCGGTTTCATCCTTTCGTGCCAAACGTACCCGTGTGGACCCGGCTTGGAAGTGCGATTGAATGCCCAGGAGGAGGTGTATGAAAGTCAGTACGCCAAATACGAGAAGAAGGCGCACAGTGAGTTGGAGAAGAAGAAGGGGTTCAACATTTTCGCATAAAGGAAAGGAAAATGATGTCCCCTGGCCCTCGCGCACTTAAACATCAGCTGTCATGAGCGTAACAAAGACGAATGAGAGGAAGAGAAGATGAGGGGGGGAATTGAGTGTAGGAAAGAATGAGGAATGTGTGCATGCTTGGACAGATGGTAAAGAAAGACGAGGAATGAAGTGAGGAAGGGAAGGAGGAAGGGATGGAGGGAGAACGAAGGTGAAGAAGGGACGATGATCCAGAGCCACACCCCAAAAAGAGACCACTATGATCACGCGATACTATGACCACGCGATAGTCAAAACCAAAGAAAATAACACATAACACAGAAGAAACTTGACACGTAATATTTTTTTAGCTCGCCCTTGCCCTTACCCTAAGCCCTTTGTATCGGTTCCTCTGAACTCGTGCAACCTCCTGTATTATTTCTGTCTCTTCCATACTTTTCTCGCCACACTTCAAGTGTGATGTGCTTCTGTACACCCTCACTCTTCTTCCCCTACTCAAATAAATCCTATATATGTACCCTCACCCTGTCGCTTTCCTATATCCTTCTTCTCCCCCTCTTATTTTTCCTAACTCCCCCGATACGTGGAGTACGCATACGGGTTGATTAATAAGGGCACATGATAATGTTCTTCAGGCCTCTCCACCTCAAATACAATTGTCACCTCGGGGTAAAAAGCCTTGGTGTTGCTCGCACGGAAATACGCGGCCACGTCGAAGGTGATGCGATACACACCCGACTGCAAGACATGGCTGGTGGGTAATAAAGTCTCCACCCGCCCATCAGCGTTTGTGTGACCATGCCCTAGCGCAACCCATTGAGAGGAAGCGGTGTCTCCTTGTCCTGCTTTTTTTTGCTCGAGGTGCAAGGCGACGCCTTGGGCGGGTTTGCCAAGGGTGGTGTCAAGGATGTGGGAGGTAATTGGGCAACGCTTTTTGGGGGCAGTGCTCATAGTTGCTGTAGTACTGGTAGTAACAGACGAAGAAGAAGGAGAAAGGTGTGCGGCGAGAGAGGCGAGGCGTGCAGTGGCGGGCGAGGTGGATGAGGCTGACATGCACTGTTCGCCTGTGGAGGGAAGAGATAAGACAAGGATGACAATGCGGTTAGCCGGTACATTTGAGGACGAGGGCCAGAGCTTCACCACCACGACGTAGAAGAAAGGATGCCGTGGCAATAGGGTTGGGAGAATGCGGCGGCGGTGAAATGTCCTGCGTGGTGGGTCGGGAGGAGTGTCGAGATCGATACCCAAATGTCTACTTGGTGTGCGGGAGACAGGGGAAGTCGGCTATCCACAGGAACAGTGGCACGCTGTATTAGCTCTGTATATCATCATGAGGTTGTGGGAAGGTTATGGCGCACAGGCCGTCGTCTCTTAAGGGGGTACGTAAGGGTGCTAGAGGTGGATCTGAAGTCGTTGGACAAGCTGTGATCACTCACGCGGATTCCTTCTCGAATGGTGGACAGCGCTCATAAATCCCACCACCCCCAAGTCCTAGTCACCTTCACTACGATCACAGCGATAGGGAGCAGACGCAGAAGAAGAAGAGAAGTTAATAATTTGATTAATGGGGCGGAAGTGGGCGAAAAGAAGGACTAGAAGAGAAGCAAGCAATCGTAGTGCCATTTCTAGAGTCCCCGGCATTACCACAACCCCTGCCTCCTTGTGTATCACGCACCCCTACCTTATGTCTCAATTTTTCCAAAACCCTTGCATGATACCGGTCCCGTTCTTCGGTTGGGGGTGTCTGCTCGTCCGGCCCTAGTCCACTTAACCCCCTCAACCTCATGCCTTCCCACCCACAACAGCGCCGCACATCATGGTGCTGATCAAATTCAAGACCCTCCAGGGTAAAGATTTCTCCTTGGATGGCGTCCAACTCACACAGACGGTACGTTGCCTTTGTTTGCTGGTCCTTCTTCCCTCCCTTTCTCGCTCCCTCCGTCCCTAGAAGACAATCTTCCTCATACCCATACCACGATCTTCGGTTTATGGTAAGTACGGGCTCCCTTCTGCGTTTCCAGCAAAGTCTCCGACCGCTCTTCCATCTCATTACAAGAAATTCCACCATTTTTTTTTCGCATTTCTTCTCTATTTTCTGCAGCTCCATGTCAAGAATTAAGCATAGTCCGTCCTGACATATGCCCTTTTCTGCACCCCTCTTTCTCGTTCTCCCTTCCTTCCTCCTCCTTCCTTTATTCTCGACAGGTCAACGAGTTGAAGGCCGCAGTAGAAGCGGCACCACCAGCAGGAGAAACCTTTCCCGCCGACAGGCTTAAGCTCATCCACCAGGGTAAGTTCATTTTAATTTTAAGAATCATACATGTATTAATTTATTATTATAATTCTTTTTCGTTCAATATTTTTTCTTCATATATAGCTACATCATGATATGGAAATATATAGAGTTCCTCTCTCATTCCGACTCAAACCACCTATATGCTTCTCTCCTTTTCTTCCCGCGGGGCTAGCTACATGCAAAGTGCTCACCCATTCTCCCTTCCTCCCCTCTCCCTCCCTCCCTCCCTCCCTCTCTCTCTCCCTCCCTTCCTCTCTCTAGGTAAAGAATTGGTAGAAGGCACAAACACCCTTTCCTCTTACCACGTTTGCGAGAACGACCTTATCATCGTCATGCTCTCGCGTCCGAAGCCCGCCTCTTCCTCCATCCCTCCCTCCACCTCTTCCACTCCCGCTCCAGCTCCTGCTCCTGCCCCCGCTCCTGCTCCCGCTCCTGCTCCTGCTCCTGCCTCCACCTCCATCTCTCCTCCCAACCCGATGGTGGAACAACTGAAAGAGATGGGCTTCCCCGAGTCTCAAGTGGTGGCAGCTCTTCGCGCGGCCAACCAAGACCTCAATGTCGCAATCGAGTTCCTCTTCAGCGGCAACATCCCAGCCTCCCCCTCGTCCTCCCTCCCTTCCTCGGCCTCGGCGGGTTTGGACTTGATGCCGGCGGTGGGAGAGGGAGGGAGGGGAGGAGGAGAGGAGGGCGAGGAAAGCATGAGGGGCCAAGCCGACCATATGACAGTGGCGCAATTTTTGAGCCACCCTGAGATGGAGAATGTGAGTGCGGAAGAAGGGAGATGTTTACGGTGTAGATTACCTGTGTATAATGCTCTGCATGCGTAGCGGACGTTGGCTGCTGCATTGTACTCTCGATAACCTCAATGACACCTCTTATCTTCGCCCTCTTTCCCTCTCTCCCCTCTCTTTCCCCACTCCCCCTTTTCCCAGATCCGACGCATCGTCCGCGAGAACCCGAGTAGTATGGAAAGTGCCATTGGCGCCCTCGCTGTCAGCCATCCAGACTTTGTGCGCTTGATTAACGAAGATCCGACAAGCTTTTGGGCCGCACTGGAGGGCGGAGGCGAGGAGGGCGAGTTCGAGGAAGAGGAGGACGAGGACGAGGAAGGAGAGGGAGGGGAGGGGGGAGGGGTGGGGATACTAGGAGAGTTGACGGAGCAAGATGAGCAGGCAGTGGTGCGTTTAATGGAGATGGGTTTTGGGAGGGAGCAGGTGGTGGAGGCGTATTTATTGGCGGGGAAGGATGAAAATGGGGCAGTTAATTTGCTGTTGGGTGGGTGAGAGAATGGAAGAATTGGATGGATAGGAGAACGATAAGACGTAGCAGAGTATAAATGGGCGAGAGCTCTGAAAGAATGAAGAATATGTAGGCAAAGACGATGACATCCATGGAACTTGGAGTATTGTCGCAACTTGTCTTGACTTGACTGGTTTCTTTCGAGTGCACATTCGGGAAAGGCTTTTTATGGTTCATGCCGAGGCAGATCGACACCGTATTATGCTTAGCACCATAATTTCATGGGCAGAATTTTCAGTTGCTTGCATCTGAACCATGTCGGGACTTATGTTGCTGTGGCACACGTATGCGCCTCCTCGAGCATCGAAATCGTACTTTTTAAAATATGGTCCTCTCTCATCAGCTTTGTCTATCTAAATGTCAACTCAACTTCCACCTTAATGTCGGATCTCTCTCTTTGATTTATAGGTATATATGGTATACCTGACGCATATAATGAGAGAATGGTATTTTCCTACAATGTGGTACAAAGCTGATATCAGACTGTAAGTACCTTATGGGAAACGTAAACCTTGGGGAAACGTATCACCGAGCCGTTGGCAGAGTATTCGTCGCATGCCTCCAATGTTTTGACACATGACTGGCACATTCTCATGAAGCACATGCTCTGGGCCCATGCAGCACGTGCTCACGCAGGCAATATTTGGGTCTCTCTTTTTCATTTTTACCTTATTTCCTTCCCATATTCACCTTTGCTGGGCATAGGAATGGTTCCACTCATAAAGAATGACTGGACAATGATGCACAGCAATCACCGGGTCCCAGCCAGCAATCACCGGGTTCCAACCAATGAGGTTGTAGACATCCCTCTCATAAATTTCAGTTGACAGACCATTTCCCCCACCTAGAACAACCATGGCTCGCCGCGTGCTTCTTTATGCCCCTCTCCTTGTCTACACCCTCCTACTCCTTTTCCTCCTTCTCTCTGTGACATTTGGGGTTCCTATAGACCCCAATGCCACATCCATGCCCGGCGAAGAGGTGCCCTGTAAGTCATCAATGGATGTTGTGAATGGGACGGCACGCCTGACGCTCTGCATGCAAGGCCGCAATGTGTGGAAGGAGCGCCGCAACAACGATCGCACGACGCAAGTGTTTGCCACAATTTTGAATGCAGGGGACTCACAAGTCTGCGACCTTCACGTCGAAGTCTCGAACATGGAGAATGCCATTCGTTGGTGGCCCACGTGGTTCAACACTACTGTTTATCCTTATTTTACCTTGTTGCCGGGCCAGACGGTCTCGGTGGGTGCTGTCATCCCGCAAGCCAAGGGTTTCCCGCAAATCAAAATTACTCAGATGCGGCCATGTGACGGGGAATCCCCACCTTTAGACGAGGAAGATGACATCGACATGACCAATGAGGGGGAGGGGCCCCCTCCGAGCGACAGTATAGACCTCGCACGAAATGCCACGACTGCGACAATAACAACGACAAAACCAGCGGCGACGTCGGGATTGACAATAAATCCGACGGTTCTCACGACGCCTACCGATTCTACTATTCCTGCTAAGCACATATCAGTTGAGGTCAACAAAGCAGAAGGAGAGCCCACAGGTGCGACTACAGCATCGGCAATGCCTGCGGATCTGGCGACGGCAGCCGATTCCACGGCCGTGGCTCCTGCGACGGTTCCGGCTCCCAAGGCTGACGCTCCAGAAGACGAGGCGGTTGAGGGGGAAGAAGAGAATGAACAAGAAGAGATCCCTTCCGCCTTGAAGGGCAAGAAGAAGTGCGAAGTTGTGAAGGGGGTCAACGGCCTCCAAGCGCGTTGGTGCGTTGACCTGTCGCCCAAAGTGTGGGTAGAGCCGAGGCGGAAGAAGCGATACGTTCGTGTGGCTGGAGAAGTGACGAATATAATGAGCAATGTTTCTCTGTGCAATATTGAGATTTGGCTACAGAGCAACAAGTCAGCCGTATCCACGTGGCCTGAATGGTGGCCGAATAGCAGCGATGAGCAATTGGATCCTGGCAATTCTTTCATGGTTGGAGCGAATGTGTATTTTAAAAGAGGAAAGCCCCAGATCAAATTGCTGTCGTTCGATGAATGTGTAGATACTGGGGCTTTGCCGGAGGATCCCCCTGCTTCAGTGCCCACTGGTGGGTATGGCGGGGGGGGCGCGGATTTTGGTGGCGACGTTGGAGGAGGACCTGCTCCTAGCCCGTGGCAGTCACCTACGCAGAGCCAGGGTCAAGAGCAGCGGCAAGGGCAGCAGCAAGATGGAGGGCAGCAATGGACTGCGCCTACACCTGTACCAAAGCCGACCACGGTCGACCTCGGTGAAGCATACAATAACAACAGTAGTAACGACAACAATAACGAAGACCACAGCAACAACGCCAACAACAATAACAACAACAATAATGATTGGAATAATGGAGGTGGTGGTGATGGTGAAAGAGGAGATGGAGGAGGAAGAGGGGATGGTGGTAGCCAATGGCATGTGTAGAGGGGAGAAGAGCCCCGAGTGAGTACAAAAAGGGAAAGATGAAATGGAAGAGTTGATGATCGCTTTCATAAGTGGAAGGACGGACAGTAAGTTTCTTGACGCTGCATACCCAGATGAACTAGGAAGATATTCGATGAGGTAAGAGCAAGCTAGGAATGTGTAGCTTAAGAAAGAGAATATGATGTGCGGGCATGTACAGATTTAACGTCAAGTGAGTGCCTCGAGCAAAACAGATATTTCCAACTGAACAAAACGACTCACAAATCAGAATTCTCTTCTCTTTTCCACGCACGCCAAGCCGGTGCGAATTGTTCCTTTCACTCCCAACCAATCATTTTCACCGCCTTCCATACCCATCTCATAACCCCACCGCCCGTACGGTGCTAGGTACGTTCACCACCGGCACACCAGTGCCTTGCCCACTCCCTCCCAGTGCCTTCTTCCTCCCCCATCTCCTCTTCTTCTCCTTCTTCTCCTTCTTCTCCTTCGCCTCAGCAGCTTCCTCCGGCGACAGGACCCGCTGGAACATGGGTTTTTTCCACGCCAGCATCAAGTAAGTGAGGAGATACGACACTCCTGCCAAGGCCCCTTGCCGGATAACGGCGCGGGTGACAGTGGACTCGTGGAAGTTGAGTCGCTGCAAGACTTGCTCGCCGTTGTGAGTCACAGGTGGACCTAGAGAAAGGAAAGAGGGAGGGAGGATAGGAGGGATAGAAGGAAGGAAATAATGAGGTCAAACCCACGATAAAAATAAGAGTTGTGACCCCCACTCTATGCAGGTATATTGCCTCCCTCCCTTCCTCCCTCCCTCCACTCCTCCCTTCCTCCCTCCCTACCTGGGCCAATTCTTTTCTCCGCTGTAAATTCCAGCCCCTGAAACTCGTTGATGCAAAGCGCTTCGAAAGCGTACTTGATGAGGGAGACCTGAGGGACGGGAGGAAAGAAAGGTGGATTGAGTCTGATGATTTGCTTTGAAAGCGTACTTGACGAGGGGTCGGGGGAAGAGAGGAAAAGAGGGAGGGAGGGAGGAAAGGAAGGCCGGACGGACACTGTATAAGCAAAATTTGATGTTTCGTCGAGCGTGTTAGGAGCACAAAGGAAAAAGTAGGGAGAAAAGAGGGAGAGTACGTGGATGGGTGGGCGGGAGGGGTGAAGGCAGGCAGGAGAGAGAGAGAGAGTGGAAGAAAGGAGGGGTGAATGATTCATGGACAAAAGGAAAAATAATACAACGACCCACTCCCTCCCTCCCTCCCTCTCTCCCTCCCTCTCTCCCTCCCTCCCTTCATACGCACATCCTGAATCCACCGCAGGGCCAAGGGGACAGATTTCTCGTTGACGTAGTAACCTGAAGGAGGGAGGGAGGGAGGGAGGGAGGGAGGGAACGAGGAGCGGGTCATGAGGCACCTGAAAACATCTGGCGGCAGGAGGGAGGAAGGAAGGGAGGGAAGGAGGGGAAGGAGGGGAGGGAGGAGCGTACCACCCAAAACGATGAAGAGCACCATGACGGCGGGGGCGACGGCCAGGCCGGCATCCACGCTAGGGACGAGCGTGCCAACGAACATCCCAAAGCCGGCAGCCGCGTAAGATTCGACGATTAGGATGCCCAGGAACTTGAGGAATTTCTGCGGTGTCATTTGCAAGCCTGTTGGATTTAATATGTAGTTGATTGCTTTCGTAAGTCGTGATAGGTTCATTTCATTGACTTGATTATCGGGTTGATTCATCTTTCTTAAAAGGCGGACCGAGAGAACAGTGAGAGGGAAAGACAAGGCAGAGAAGGAGGGAGGGAGGGAGGGTGTACCTGCGAGAGGATACATGATGCCACCAAAGAGACAGGGAAAGAGGGCAGTGACGGGCAGCTCGGCAGCGAGTTTACTGATGAAATAGGGACCCGGACCGTAGGTGGAGCCTTTGCCACTGCTCCTTTCCCGGGTGACGATGAGGCGCTCTTTGATGAACACCTGAGGGAGGGAGGGAGGGAGGGTGGGAGGGAGGGTGGGAGGGAGGGTGAGAGGGCGGACTAAGGGACATTTCACTTTGCTAATGGATGATGAATGGCAACCGATGGGAAAAGGGAAGGAAGGAGGGAGGGAGGGAAGGGAGGGACTCACAGTGATGGTCTTGATGAGACTGCTCATGGCGGCGTTAATAGCTGCCACTTGGAGAAGCCCCATCCGATCCTGAATGGAGGACTGGCCCCTGTTCAAAGGGAGGGAGGGAGGAAGGGAGGGAGGGAGGGAACGAGGGAAGGTGGGAGGGAGGGAGGGAGGGAAGGTGAGTCAGGCAAAGGGAGTGAGTGAGTGGGTGAGTGAAAGAGTGATTGATTGAGTGAGGGAGGGAGGGAGGAAAGGTGAGTCAGGCAAAGGAGTGGAAAACGAGAGCTTCTTTACTTTTTCTTTCCCTTACCACCCCCCACCCCCTCCCGATCCCTCCCTCCCTCCCTCCCTCCCTCCCTACCTGCCCATTTGATAGAATAAGGCTCCGAAAACCAACGCCGAGAACACATTGCTGGCCGCCCGGGCGACGTTAGCGCCCGTCGACCGCGTGATCTGCCTCCAGGACCGGGTGAAGAGAAGGCGGAACTGCTCCAACTTCCCGGGAGGACGAGGGTGGGCGATGAGGCCTTTGCCCTCCTGACCACCCTCCTTCGCGGTTGCTACCCGCTCCTTGCGGTGGGATTGGATGGACGTGAGGAGAGAGGGGAGGGAGGCACGGTGGGAGGAGAGGAGGGCATGGACTCGAGTGCGGGAGGCGATCTCACTTTCGACGGTCGTGTAATCAATGGACACTGAAGGAGGGAGGGAGGGAGGGAGGGAGGGAGGGAAGGAAGTGAGGATGCCGTGGTGCGCGGCGATGGCCTCGTTCTCGACGGTCGATTTATCGATGGATACTGACGGAGAGAGGGAGGGAGGGAGGAGAAGGTGAAAGGGACAGATACAAGGGCAAGGGGACAGCGATATTTCTGACGCCTGAGAGAAGAAAGGAAGGAGGGAGGGAGGGAGGGAGGGAAGACGTACCCAAGTCCAGAACATGCTCTGCGGGATTGAAATTCTTGGGACATGGGTAGCCAAGGGCCGCGAAATAAGGCACCATTGCCTTAGCTTCACCGGTATATACCACCTCTCCCTCAGTCATGAGGACGACGTCATCGAACATGGTGAAGATGGAGGAGCGGGGCTGGTGGATGGAGATGATGACCGTGTGCCCCCCCTTGCTGGCGAGGTCCTTGAGGTTTTCAAGTACCCGGAAGGACTGATACGAGTCCAAGCCACCTGGTGCAAGGGAAGGAGGAGGGAAAGTAGAAGGGGAGTTGAGACAGAGAAATAGAGGTGTAGAGAAGGGAAAGAGATAGAGGAATAGCAAGATGAAGAGGAGGGGAAAAGGAGGAGAAAGAGGAAGGCCAGCGAGAGTGGGCGTGTGTATGTAAACAGGTGAATTCCGTCCCGCGTCTCCCTCTCTCCCCTTCTGCCCGCTCTATTCCACTCACTTGTCGGTTCGTCGGCGAATATCAAGCTGGGGCTCCCCAGCAGTTCGCAAGCCAGGGACAGCCTCTTCTTCTCCCCTCCCGAAATACCGCGGATTTTATCGTCCCCTACGATAGTGTCAGCCGCCTTGGCCAGCCCCAGGCGCTTGAGGAGGGAGTCCACCAAGGCCGTTTTTTGTTCGAGGTCAAGGGAGGAAGGGAGGCGGAGGCGTGCGGCCATCAAGAGAGTCTCTCGTACGGTGAGTTGAGAGTAAAAGATGTCTTGCTGGCGGACATAGGCCTGCGTGTGTTCACTCGAGGAGGAGGAGGAAGAAGACGAAGGAAGGGAGGAATGCGACACGAGCTGGCCGTTCACGTAGAGGCGACCATGGAGGGTTAATGCGGAGGAGGCCGGGACTTGCCCTGCCAAGACATTCAGAAGGGTCGTCTTCCCAGATCCGCTGGGGCCCAGGATAGCCAGCAGACGACCGGGCTCGGCGTGGCCGGTGACCTGAGGAGGACGATAATAGTGATGGTTGGAGAAGTACAATGGAGTTGAGTACAGGTGTTTTAATAAACCGTGGGATCGGCATGGAGCATGGCTAAGCCGCGAGTGAATCCAAATATCATGACAGTAAAAGATCAGGTACTGAAGGGACACAATACGTATGGCCATCGACATGCCTGGCGGAGGAGACAGTGAGTGATGAAGGAGAGGCATGTCATCAAAGAACTGATGCCCCATCTTGCGGACCAGATGCCCCACACCTTTTACCTACGGTAATAGTGGGACGCCAGTTAACCTCCTACCCCCTTTCCTTTTTCCTCCTCTTCCTCTCCCTTCCTCCCTCCCTCGCATGCACTCGCCCATATCTTTTCCCCCTTTTCTGCCGGACGCTAGCAGCCCTAAAATCCCTCATGAACGCACGCACCTGCGAGAGTAGGTTCTTGCTCCCCTCCTTCGTCTTGAGCTTCAACTCACACGTAATGCCTTCCCAGTCCAAACGGACAGGGGCGACCTGGTCGTGCGCAACTGTGGGCAAGGCTGACACGTCTTTACTGCTGGAGCTCCACCAACCAGCATGGGCAAGGGGAGGGGAGGCGATGAGAAGGAGGCTGCAGAGTAAGAGGCAAGGGAGGAGGATGAGACGGGGCAGTGGACGAAGGGGGAGGGGAGGTCGAAGCTGGGCATGATGAAGCATCCGGAGAATGGAGACCCGGAATCTGTAGCCCTACAGCGGGAAAAGGGAGTAGAAGAAGCGCGTGAGACACTTGGCACAGTCATTTGACCATGCGGTACACGCATAAGTAACCAGAACAGTGGACATACAAAGTCCTTCTATTCCTCGTCTTACCGTCCTTCAACCCACTCGCTCCTCCAACCTATTGCACGTGCGTGTGGGTATTTTTGAAAATCACTTTTCAATGTCTCAAGTCTCAATCGACACTGATACATAACCAAATTTGTGTATCTTCGAGGTTCGAGACAGCTGCAGCTAGTGTGTGTATTTCGTCAGGAGGTTTGTGATGGACCGAGGACGCAATGCTTCCATGGCCCTCACCCCATCCGCATTTTATGAATCAAATCAATGCGTACACCCGCAGCAGCCACCCCATGAATTGTCCCAAAACTTGGGACCACAGCCACGTGTGCGGTGCTGGAGACGGACCGCAAGGACGATCAAGGATTCTAATATGATTAAATAAGATGCACTTTCCAGGCCCTCCAATCCCATCTCCATTGGTCTCATACAGGCAGCGCTCGTCCCACAGCAGCACATCAGCGGAGGAAATCAGGACACGCTACTAACACAGTTGTGGGGCGTGCAATTGTGCCAGTTGCCGTGACATATAGATATTTTGGGTCCTCCCTCTCCTCTTTTTCCGACGCCGTGTGGGCACACATAGCTGTGGGTGATCCCTTGTCTCCCTCCCCGTGATTGGGTGGAGGACACATTTCCACGCTTGTGCTACCGCAATATCCATAGCATACACGAGAATAATGCGGATGCACTTGTATCGGCGCGTGCTGGTGCTTGCGGTCATTGTCACCTGACCTCTACCCAGCAAGTGCATGGACTACGCTTCACTCACACTCCGTCCTCCACCCTCCCTGTTGCACTGCCCACAGCGACCACCTAGGTCAAGCACTTGGAGACGACAGTGTATAACAGACGCGTTATCTTAGAATAGGCAGAAAGGGAGCTAGAATTGCAGCAGCTGCAGGAACAGCATCAGCACCAGCGGTAATAGCAGCCGAACCAGTAGCAGTACCAGTAGCGGTAGCAGTAGCGGTAGCAGTATCACCGAATGTCACTTTCCGCTCTCCTCGCCGGCATTGCCAATCCCCCATCTCCCGCCCATCAGCTTTCCTACCTAGAAGACCTCAATCTACAGCTCACCATTGGCCATGGTCCCCTCCGCCTTGGTGAAGTGACCCCCCTCCTCCTCTCCCTCCTCACCTCTTCTTCCCCCTCCCCCGAAGCTGTCCTCCTCGCCATCAGAGGCCTAAATACCATCCTGGACATTAATCCTCGTGCTGCTGATCTCTTTGTCAAGCGAACTTACCAGCAAAACCGACAGCAACAGCAACAACAACTTCAACTGCAACAGCAGCAGCAGCAGCAGCAGCAGCGGCCGCCAAACCCGGCCATACCTGCCTTGTGCGAGAAGCTGCTCACGATTGAAGATATTGAGATCGCTGAACAATGCCTGAAGTGCCTCAGCCTGGTGGCAGGGAGGGAAGGAGGTCAGGCGCGGGCAGTGCTGGAGGCCGGGGGATTGACAGCCGCTACCCTATATTTTGACTTCTTTCCGTTACACCTTCAACGGCTTGCATTACGGACATGCCTGGCCTTGTGTGCGTGCGTGGGAGGGAAAGAGGGAGGGAGGGGAGACGGGGAGAAGGTCCAGGCGGTAGTGCCGTTTTGGGTCCGTTGTTTGGGGTTAGACGACCAGTTGATTCGGATGCAGGCATGTCAGTGTCTGTGTACGGTGATTGAGAAATTCGCAGCCCTCCCTTCCTCCCTCCCTCTTCCTCCTCTTCCACCTCCACCGTCAGCCCCGCGCTCGACGGTTGAAGGTGGAGGGTTTGGCGCTGGTGGGGGAGGAGGGCGAGGAGGAGGACGAGGAAGAGGGGGAGGGAGAGAAGGAGGAAGCAGTGTAGCTTCTACGCTGTCGTCGCTTTCTGTCCTGCTCCCTCCCGCGACGACTCTGTCTGTTGCTGCTGATCATGGTGACGGAGCAGCAGCAGCAGCAGCAGCAGCAGCAGCAGCAGCAGCGGCAGCATTGGTAACGGCAAAATGCGCTTCCTCCCGTCCATCCTCCCGCTCCTCACCCCCTTCCTCCCTCCCGCCCTGGCGCTCGCACTTCCTCCACCACCTCGCCCACACGGATGGTCTCCTCCCTCACTGGCAGCGTCTACTCGACCCTCCCTCCCTCCCTCCCTCCCTCCCTCCTTCGTCCCTCCCCATCAAAACTCGAATCGTGAGGGCCTTGGCCCTCCTTGTCCAGAGGGCGCCTGCCACTCTCTCTCTGATGTACAACCACGGCTTCCTTCCCTCCCTCCGTCGTCTCCTCCTCCACGCCCTTGCGGAGGAGGAGGGAGGGGGGGAGGGGGGAAATGGGACAGATCCGGGAGCGGAGTCCTTTACGAAGGCTTTGTTTGTGCTGGCCGAGGCGATGATGCCGAAGGTGGATGCACCGCATGACCCGCGGAGGGAGGGAGGGAAGGAGGGGGGGAGGGAGGTCAGGTGGATGGAGAAAGAAAGCAGGAAGGACAAGAGCGGTAGTAGGACCAGCAACAGCAGCAGCAACGAGAAAACGCGAATAGCAAAGGAGGATCACTTTGAAAAGGAAGAGAGGGAGGGCAGGAAGGAGGGAGGGGTTGATGACATGGACGACAATGATGAGGGAAAGAACCTAGCCTCTACCGGCACTCCTGCTATTTCCTCCCTCCCTCCCTCCCTCCCATCCCCAGCATCCATAGATGACGCGGCATCAATTTTGGCGGCTGTCGCCGTTGCAGAGGAGAAGGAAGGAAGGGAGGGAGGGAGGAAGGGAGGGGGATGGCCGTGTCCTGCATGTACTTTCCATAATTTTAATGGACTCGCCCTTCAGTGCGAGATGTGTGGGAGCCGCAGCCCTCGCTTGGCAGCCACCGTCGCCGCCGCAGCAGCGACAGCAGCAGCAGCCGCGAGAGGAGGTGGAGGAGGAGGAGGAGGAGGAGGAGTAGTCGCAGCAAGAGCAGAAGGAGGAAGAAAGGAAGAAGCAGCCAGAGCAGCCGAAGCAGCCACCGCAGCAGCAGCACCTGTCGGAGGAAGGGGAGGGAGGGAGGGAGGGAGGGAGGGAGGGAGGGAGGGAGAGGTGCTCCATTCCAATGCTGCCGAGGGCCCGAATGGTCCCTTTTCCATCATGGCGGTATACGATGAATCTCCCTCTTACTTCTCCATGTACTGCAGCACTCTACTCCTTCCCCTCCTCCGCCTCGCCCTCCGCCACACCACCAGCACCATCCCCTCCTCCCTCCTCCCTTCCTCCTCCTCCTCTTCCTCTTTCTCGCCTTCCTCCAGCAGCAGTAGTAGCAGCAGTGACGCACTCGGCTCGATGTGTGCGATCCTTTCCTCCCTTCATGCCCACTACCCTTCCTCCCTCCACCCATCCGCCATCGCCTCCCCCATTGCAGCCCTCCTCTCTCGACCCGTGCTTTCTCTCCTCATGGACAGGAGGGAGGGAGGGAGGGAGGAAGGGAGGGAGGGAGGGCGGGCTCGAGAGCAGGCCTTGCGACTAGGGACCTCACTGTTGGAGTCGTTGCCGGAGGTGTACGGAGAGGAGTTTCTTAGGCACGGGGTAGGGAGAGAGGTTCGACGCTGGGAGCAGCAGCAGCAGCAGCAGCGGCAGGAGGAGCTGTCAGCGGAGAAGCACCGGCAAAACGAGGGCGCTGCCGGAGCAGAAGCAGCAGCAGCAGCAGCAGCAGCAGCAGCAGTCAATGGAGTAATAATAACAAAAGAGGCTTGCCCACCTTTCTCCCCCTCTCTCCTCAACGCCCACCCCTCCGATCAACCCAAGTCAAGAGTAGTAAGAGGAAGAGAACGAAGAGGAAGGGGAAGAGGAGGAGGAAGAAGAAAAGACGAAGAAGACGAAAAAGAAGATAAAGAAAAAGGAGGAGGAGGAGGAGAAGGAGGAGAAGGAGGAGGAGGCAAAGGAGGCATATCTAAGTCTCGCATGTCCCTCTTTCCCTCCCCTCCCCCCTCCCTCCCCCCCTCCCTCCCCGTAGCCCTGGCCCGATTTGCTGCGGCCCTACGACCAGCCACGCCCTCCCTCCCGCCCTCCCTCCCGCCCTCCCTGACCTCCTCCTCCTCCTCCCCCTCCTCCCCCTCGGTAGGCCGAGGGACGAAAATTTTCATGAGGACAAAAAAGCAGAAGGACCCTCAGGTTCATCTTGCTTGCCAAGGAGAGGAGGAGGAGGGGAAGGAGGAAGGGGAAAGCGAGACGTCGCGTCATCTCCGAAAGCTGGCCGGGGCATTGATGGACAGGAGGGAGGGAGGGAGGGAGGAAGAGAGAGAGGGCAAGCATGACAAGAAGGTGGAAACGAAGAAGAAGAAGAAGATGGAGGAAAGTCTGAGGAAGGGAGGGAAGGAGGGAGGGAAGAAGACGCAGAAGGGGAATGAAATAAATGAGTCTGTCTCGAGCCACGACGACGAGGAAGAGGACGAGGAGGAGGAGGAAGGGAGGGAGGGAGGCGGGAGGTTGGAAGGATTACTGAGGGCGTTGGCGGATGTGTTTTTAAGAAGGGGGGGAGTGACGCCTTACGAGATGATAGAGAGTGGAATCGTGCCGGCGCTGGCCTCCTTCTTGGGAGAGATACTGGAGGGAGGGAGGGAGGGAGGGAGGGAGGGAGGGGGCAGGGGGAGGAAGGGGAGGAGCGATGGCATGGAAAAGGCGAGGATGTTCGCGGCGGCGTTTGCTCGATCGGTGGGGAAGGGAGGGAAGGAAGGAGGGGAGGAAGAGGGAGGATCCCCGGCAATGGTCATATTGCTGAGTGCCCTCCAAGCGACGCTAAGGGCAGTTGATGACCTTCCCACCGTCCTTCATGGACATGGGAAGGGAGGGAGGGAGGGAGAGAGGAAGGGAGGAGAGGTCTTCAACCAGTATTCAAATCTCCTTCGTCCTTTTCGCTTTCGTCTCAAGCCCTCCTCGTCCTCCCCCTCGTTCTCGTCCATGCCCTTTTCTTCGTCGGTGTTCTTGGTCGAACCGTTGACGACGGTTGGGCAGTTGAGGAGGTATGTGGAGAGACAGGCACGGAACGCCTGTCAATGGAGGAGGGAGAAGGAGGAGGAAGAAGCCAGGAAAAGGAGGGAGGAGGGGAGGAGGAGGGAGGAGGCGGAGCAGGCCGTTGCCATGGTGGCGGCAACAAGGAGAAGGGCGCAGCAGGCAAGGAGGGAAGGAAGGAGGGAAGAGTTGAAGGGAAAAAAGGAGGAGGAGGAGAAAGAAGAAGAGGAAGAGGAAGAGGAAGAGGAAGAGGAAGAGGAAAGGGGGGGCAACATTTGGGCATCCATTCGCCGTCGTTCCCTTCGGACTGAGCGAGGAGAGGGCGCGTTTTCCTCTTCCTCTTCCACGTCCTCCCTCCCTTCCTCCTCCTCCTCGTCTACCTCAGCGGTGATGAGCATGACTAGAAGAAGCAAACGTGGTTGCACGCCTACCGCAACTACTGCTGCTATTGCTAGTGGTGGTGGTGTTGACGATGACGGTGGTGCTGCTGCGCCTCCCCATTCCTCCCGGACGTTATTGACCGTGGCGTCCCGCACACGGAGCCAGCATCTTACTGTCGGAATGAAGGAGGAGGACGAGGAGGAGGAGGAGGAGAGGGAGGAGAGGGAGGAAGTGAAAGGGTGCGATGGTGGGGATCACCAGAAGGGGAAGAGGAAAAGGAAGGACGGTGGAAGGGAGCAGAAGAAGGAGGCGAGGAAACGAGGCCGCAAGGACGAGGCGGAAACGAACGGCTCGGAACGCTCTTCTTCCAACAGGAGGCAGTGTTCTTCCACACCCTCCCTGTCTGCCCTCCCTCCCTCGCTCCCTCCCCCTCCTCACACTCGCGGAAAGGTGACATCCTTTTCCTCCTCCACTGCGGCTGCTGCCCCTGTTGCTGTTGCTGCTGCCATTCCTTTCCCGGTGGGCTCGACGGTATATACTCTCTTCAAACACAAGAGCGGTGACCAAGTGTATTACAAAGGGAAGGTTGAAGCAAGCCACGGGGAGGGAGGGAGGGAGGGAGGGAGGGAGGGAGGGATGGCGCGGTGTGATGTTAGGTATGAAGACGGGGAAAGGAGGAGGGGCATGAAGGTCACTAGATTGCTAAGGGCGCTGCCGAAAGGTGGGGGGGTGGTGACGTATGCAGAGTGGAGGAGGAGGAGGGAGGGAAGGAGGAAGGGGACCGGAAAAGGAGGAGGAGGAGGAGGAGCAGGAGGAGGAGGGAATCGTCTGAGAGGGAGACGATGCTG
>Ga0160420_100385_pt1:17500-20384 | contig 20384 bp, 19 predicted proteins | sample CelAP2metagpilot_FD_108197 | JGI IMG/M metagenome (GOLD analysis project Ga0160420, IMG submission 108197) | Phycosphere-associated microbial communities from algal ponds in Kailua-Kona, Hawaii, USA - Cellana AP2-5-5 metagenome pilot | ecosystem: Engineered > Artificial ecosystem >... | reverse complement strand
TCGGTATTGATGCCAAGGGCCTCTTCCCGTTCTTGCAGATCTTCCCGTTGCGGGTAGGAGAAGTAATAGCTTATTACGCGTCGACGACGCCCGAGATGCGTGTAATTTGTGGGGCGAAATGGGTCCAGGGCTCGGCACCCGCGGGTGTATCCCCTGCGGTGGCAGCGACTCAAAATGTTTAGAATGAACTTGAAAAGGATGGGCATATAGGATAGTAGATTCTAGTTTGCCTTCTACTTCAACTTCCTCCTCCTCCTTTTCCTTCTTCTCCCGCTCCTCCTCTTTTCCCTCCTCCTCTTTCTTCTTCTACTCCTACTCCCACTCCTAATCTCACTTCTACTCCTCCTTCCCCTCCTCCTCCTCTTACTTCTTTTATTCGTCATCTTTGTCGTCGCCATTCCCATCGCTGCCAATGGAGGTGGTGTTAGAGCCTTTTGAACAAAAAGGACATAAAAATACAGGAAAAGAGGTGTGCAGGCATTGGTTCATTCCTCTACTCGACAAACACACAGCAAGAAGGCGACGGACGAAATAATGTTTACACGAAGGAAAGAAATGCGTTACCACTTTTCCTACATTTTCTTTCATGCATTTCATCATCGGTTGTGTGTGGGCAGGTGTTCCCTCTCTGTCTTTCTCTCTCGAGCGCTCTCAGATGCTGTTGCATGAATGTTTTCGATAGCTCCTGCTGCTGCGTTGCTTTCGTTCTTTTTGTGATCAATTGTGCTTTTGTGTGTCTCACATGTATTCATCCATAGATGGTAAATCGCTCTTCTCTTTTGTTTCTCCGGCTCCCATTTGTGAAAAATGCACGTGCTTATTTTGCTCTCCCTCCTATCTGTCCCTCCCTCCCTTCCATCCCTCCCTCTTTTACTCGGTCCAGGCTGGCCTGGTATACAAAGGCAAGATGACCCCTGCTTGCCGTCTCGGCATTGCAGGAGAATATGAACATGACTTAATTCGCCTTCCCACCCCCACCATCTTGTTTATATTACTGCTGCCATTGCCGCTGCTACTGTTGCTGCCGCTTTTATCACTCCTGTTTTTCATGGCAGAGCCAGCGGCAGATATTCCCCTTCCACCATATCCATATCCAGACGATTCCACCGGTGATATAATAGGCTGCCGCCGCTGTTGCTGTTGCTGTCGCTGCTGTTGTAGCAGTCCTGTTGCCTGATGTGCATAGAGCAGCATCCAGGGGTGGCGCATCGCCTCACTCAAAGTCATCCTTCTCTCCGTCTCCACCACCAACAGCTTACTGATAAAATCCTTCGCAGCCTCCGAGACATACGTGGGAAAATTCAACCTCCCCTCCAAGATGTTCGCAAACATGGTCCCCTCCTGCTCCTTCAAGGCCTCCCCCTCCTCGTCCTCGTCCTCCTGGAACACCACTGGGCTCGACTTTCGAAACGGGGTCCGGCCCACCAGAAACTCGTAGCACAGCACCCCCACCGACCACGTGTCTACACTCTCCGCATATCCCCTCCCGTCATGCCGCAGCATCTCAGGACTGACGTAATCCGGCGTCCCACACAAAGGCTTCCCCAAACCCCCCCCCCCCCCCCCCCCCTTCACCGCCCCCACACACCACCCAAAATCCGCCAACATCAACTCGCCCCCCGAGGCACACAACAAATTCTCCGGCTTGAGATCCCGGTGTATAATGCCCTGGACATGCAAAAACATGAGCGCCGAACACAACTGTCGGACGTACCTCGCCGCCTCCCCCTCTCTAAACCGTCCCCCCGGGCATTTTTGCAACAGCCTGTACAGCTCCATCGGACAATAATCCATGACTATGTACAAGCGGGATTCGTCGTGAAAGTACCCGTGACATTTAACAATGTGTGGGTGCGATAGCCGGGAATGAATCTCGATCTCGTTCTTGACTTGATGCCAGACCCCATCCGATTCCAATTGTTGTTTATAGAGTACCTTGATTGCAACGATTTTTTGGGTGACTTTTTCTTTCGCCATAAAGACTTGTCCGTATCGGCCTTTTCCGATGGGCTCCTTGCGGAAGATGAAGTCGGTTTTGGTCCAGCGGGGTTTGAGGCTGGAGGAAGGCGGGGAGGAAGAGGAAGAGGAGGTTGGGGAGGAGGAGGAAGGCGAAGACGAAGGGGAGGGGGAGGGGGGAGGGAGCCGGGGGGGGCGGGCGAGGAAGGAGGGGGTAGAGGGGCTGTTGCTGTCCGAGCTACCGCTGCTGTTTTCACTATCAGCAATGCTGCTGCTGTAGCGTGATGCTAGTGGTGTAGGTAATGTGGTTGGCGGGGCCACGCGGCTCTCGTCCAGCCAGGGGTCTGCAAGTGCTTCTTCCAAGGAGGGGCGCAAAATCGACTCCGACTGCAACACCCGCATCACGAAATGACAAGCGTCATCCGTCAAGTCTTCCCTAAAATGAATCCGTTGCCCTCGTTCACAAACCATCTCTTCATCACTGTTCTCACTGTCCTCTTCCTCCTCCCCGCTGGCACCATTCTTCTCATCAGCCCTCCGCCGTTCAAATGGCGTCCGACCATGCAGCAATTCAAAAGCCAACACCCCCGCAGTCCACAAATCTACACTTGGGCCGTACGGTTCCCTCGCCAAGACCTCCGGTGCCAGATAATCACCCTGAGTCCCACATACCGTCTGTCGCAACCGCTTGCTCGAAGTGCACCACCCAAAGTCACACAGCAACAAGTGCCCTCGGCGGTCCAACAGCAAATTTTCTGGTTTTAAGTCCCGGTGAATGATGCCTTGTCCGTGCAAATACGTGAGTGCATCGAGCAATTGTCGTACGTAGAAGGCGGCCTGGGGCTCGGGGAGTCGTCGTTGTGGTTGAGCCCGCAGGAACTTGAGCAGGTCCCCTCCCACCCCTAAGGACATGACCACATACACACGG
>Ga0160420_100385_pt1:7500-12500 | contig 20384 bp, 19 predicted proteins | sample CelAP2metagpilot_FD_108197 | JGI IMG/M metagenome (GOLD analysis project Ga0160420, IMG submission 108197) | Phycosphere-associated microbial communities from algal ponds in Kailua-Kona, Hawaii, USA - Cellana AP2-5-5 metagenome pilot | ecosystem: Engineered > Artificial ecosystem >... | reverse complement strand
CTGAATCCGAATGTAAGTTTCTGGGTGAGGGAGGTTTGGTAGGAATTATGAACACTAAGTATTTTTGTGTGCATTTGTCACGCGTATGACAACTTTTGCATGCATGTACAGAGCGCTGACACGGGAGGCCTACTCGACAACGACTGGACTACGCCTAGGCGCCACCGTCTTAAGGTTTTACAGATCGTGCAGCCTTCCCCGTCCCGGCTCTTTTTCGATGGCGAAAAGTTTGTTTACAAGCCAGGGGCTTATGCAAACCGTGAGTGCGACCCACGCTGGAGGCTCTGGCTGGAGCAGGAACGGCAACGGTTGCATGAGGGTGGGTATGACGTGGAGTGGGAGGAGGAAGGATTCACACCACTGGTGCAAAGCATGAGGCACTCACAGGAGCAGAACATGAGAGAGCAGGAGGCGGGTATTGTGAGGGAATGGGCTGCACAAGAGGACACCTGAGAGATTAATTATCATGCGACACAAAAGATTTAAAATCGAAGAAGCAAAACTGGTAAAGAAACAAAACGGAAACATTTTCCAAGTCCCGGGTACCTTTGGGTTTCCCCCACCCCCTTTGGAAAGGTCTCTCCAAGTTCCACGTACGTAAGTATTAATTTGGAAGTGGCTAGGTACAAATTGCTGCCACTAGCTACTATCGACAAAATGGGATGGAAAAAGGAACGTCTCACGCCGAAGTAAATACACACAATTATCTCACGCACATGCCTTCTCACACTCCCTCCCTCAAAGCGTCGCCTCGTCATCCACTGTCAAACTCAACAAGCACGCCTTTGTCCCAATCGCATCACAACTCATCACCGCTACCTTCATCGGCCTCCCAAACTGCCTCCCCAAGAAATCGGGATCATCCACCCCATCAAGCTCGTCCGCCTCCTGCAACGTCACATGGATCCACAAATCCTGCACCACTCCCGCCTTCACCGCTGCCTTTGCCCCCTCCGGACACAACAGCCATAACGCCGACAACAAATCTAAGTCATGCAAGTACTTGCCCACAGCCAAGGGATCTGTCGGCATTTCCAACACCTCGACCCCTCTTCCCTCCAACCCTACCACAGCAGCTCGTTGCGCCTCGATGTTTGAAGTCAGGACAATTTTCCTCACCGTCTTTTTTTTGTTTTTGGCCCACTCGCTCGGTAGCCCGGCTAAGTCATTTGCCAACACCACCCTCACGACCTCATCCTGCAGCAGACCCGCCTTTTCAAGCGTAGTAACAGTCTGCAACCCCTCACCCTTCACATTGAAGTCCACCACTACAGCATCAATCATTTGTAGCGCCTTTCCCCCATCCCCCAGTTGGACCGTATCAGGGGAGGGTCTGACGAAGCTATGCCCCCGGTAGGTCAACGGCAAAAACCCCAACGGTGTCCCATGCATTACCCTGTGAACAAACGGCCGGTTCAACTCCTGACACTTCTCCTTCTCACACCCCACGACCACCTTCACACCCCCCTCTTCCAGCCTTGCCAAACCCTTCCCCCCCACCAACGGAAAGGGGTCGACCATGCCCGCTACTACTTTTTTGACACCTGCCGCAAGGAGGGCATCCACACAGGGAGGAGTCTTCCCCGTGTGATTACATGGCTCCAGCGTCACGTATGCCGTCCCTCCCCTTGCTTTTTCACCTGCCTCTCGCAAGGCAAAAACTTCTGCATGAGGCTCTCCGGCCTTAGGATGAAAGCCCTCTCCGACTAATTTTCCGTTTTGGTCGATGATGACGCATCCGACCACGGGGTTGGGGCGGGTCTTGCCAAGCGCGTAAGAGGCAAGTCGGAGGGCGCGACGCATGTGTTTACGGTCAGTTTCGGTATAAGAGGGGGGATCAGTTTCATTTCCAAGGGCCTCTTCGACTTCAGGGTCCATCATGAAGGCTGTTTGAGTGGTGTGATGTGAGGTAGAAAGGGGAATTACTGGGATTCTAGAAGCGGTATATGTGAGGGAAAAGGGGGGAAGGGGGGGGAGGGGAATTGGACCGGTCAGTCTGATTTGGAAACACTTGCTCGTCAACGCATCCTCAATGAGAAATAGAGGGCTCGGGTAAATCCCTTATGTTTGTTGATAATCATTCCGGGGGGAGAAGGGAAGGAAAGAGGCGAGAAAAAAAAGGAAGAAAAAAAAAGAAGAAAAAAAAAGGGGGGAGTATACATATGGGATGTATCCGGCGTCGCTGCTCTTGCATATACTTCATACTTACTCGTTGCACTTAATGGGCTCGTGGATGAGCCAAGCGGACGACCACGACAAAGACTGTGGCTGGCGCGGGTGCTGTAGATGTGGCTGTGCTGGGCAAAGGTGGAGCGCTGCTGCTGGGGGCAAGTTGGCAAGACAAAGGCGGTGGTCGTTACGACGAGAGCAAGGAGAATGAGGAGAGGCGACCCACTGAATGTGAAAGAGGGCCTCATGCACGCAAAGCCGAGGGGACAGATAAGGACACAAGTTGAGGTGGGCGGCTGCGGCGTGACGATGGTTGGCTCTGTGATAGGAATGGTAAAATTGGTAGAGGAGCAATTAAGCAAAATTTGTTGAGTTGAAAAGTATTCATGTCACACACAGTGCCCACACACATGAATATGATGAATATCTAGAAGTAGATAGAGACATTGACGCAGACAGTGGATGCAGCAGCCCTTGCCATACAATCTAGTGCCGGGTAAGGTTTGTACGCGCTTTGCTTCAACCTCCTCCCTGTCGATCTACCAGCCAATCTGGTGCCAGAGTTGCAGTGCCATGTGTACCTCTTCACTACCGACGACAAACCACAAAACATCGCTTTCCTTGTTTGATTCCACACCTTCTGTCCACGGTGGTCTTGATCAATGCTTTGTTCAAGGGTGGAACACTGCAGCCCCATCTATCTCTTCTCCCCCACCAGGCAGAAAATAAAATAAAATAAAAATTCAATTTTCTTATGATCCTTCCATTTTTCTTTGTATGTCTCCTTTCTCTTTTTTTCTCCATCTCTATCTCCTTTTTTCCTAGGGAGTGGTTTTCTGTACGGTTGCATTGTTTGTGTTCCTTGTTCTCGTTCGTTTGCTGGCTCATAACTGCTTTTGGGGCCCCCACTTTCGTTGCTGTTATTTGACGACGTCACTCTATTTCCTCTCGCCACATCCTTCCTCGTCAAATTGACGCAGACACACACCTTTCTGTTTTTGATCGCTGAGTACTGGGCCTGCTCCTGATTTTTTTTCTTGGTTTTTTAAAGGGTTTTTATTGCTCCCTCCTTATTTCCGTTCCACTACACACGACATCGCTCTCAATCCATGTGCTCTATTTTTCTCAAATCTCATCGTTCTTGGTAAGCCATACTTCACACCTTTTTTTTTTGACTCGCGTTGCTATTGCTCTGACTCCTTGCATGCTTCGCTTGCTCTAGGCGAGCGCGTTTCCGTACATAACATTATGACAGCGATATAAATATAATGACGACCGACCGTTAACTATCAATTCTCAGAGTAAAACGAACCCACCATTTCCAAATATTTCGGCACGATGTATATCTCTCTCCATCTCTTTCTCTCTCTCTGTCTGCCTGGTCATCGGGCTCCCCTTCAACCCTCCGATAAGAGCTTGAAAAACGGTCAAACACTTCCTCCTCCCCTCCCTCCCTTCCTTCCTCCTCCACGTTACGCCCCCTTTATGTGGTCCTCCGCTCCATCCTCATCATCGCTCGTCGTCGGGCTCGTGTCCGTCGATGACGCCCCACCCATTCCCCCATTCCCTCCCTTGCCCGCTCTCCCCTTGATCCCGGTCAAGGTCGTCGTCTCCTCCTCATGGTCGACCGCGTCCTCTCCGCCCGCCCACCTGTTACCCCTAAAATTGTTGCTCATATCGTTATGCCGGCACCCCTGTGCCTTCATCAACGGCAACACCCCAAACGCCACTACCTGCCGCAAATAAAATGGCTGCCGTGTCACAAAGTGATGAATGATATGCGTCGCTCCGAAATTAAAACAGAACAACTGCAACGGCCACAGAAACGGATGGTCCAAAATTTGCGTTTGGAAGAAAACGTCCCTCTCTGGGATGTCCCCATAATAGTGGCAGTACGTCGAGATGATCACCAGACAACTCTGCCGCAACACATTCGGGAAGTTCACCGTGGCGTTGTACAAAAACAGGGCCGGCAACAACCGGTGCGACAGCATCGCAAACATGCCCTCGCTGAGGAGACCCGCCCTCACAAGCGCTTCACCCCCTCCCAAAGACGCCACTAAATGCACAAGCATCGCTGCCGTCGACAGGACAATGACGGGAGAATTGCATAAAACCAAATTAAGGCGCGAAAATTCCGGATCATCCCTTGCAATGTCATTAGCCACCAACAAAGTCCCTGCGGGCGTCAGAGTGACGAGCAGCCTCTTAGGCGAGTACCAAGGAAGGCCCAGGCCGATTAAGCGCTCCTCCACGTCATTCACCTGCCCACTGTACTGGTGGTGCCGCAGATGGTAGTACTTCCTCCACCACGGCGAGGCATTGCTCTTGATGAGCCAAATCCCAGCAAACATTACATGCTGCACCCACGGGCTTCGTTTAAAATACAACTCATGGATCAAATCATGCTCCATCTCATGCAAAAGCGAGATAGCCAGCGCATTAATTACCATCAGCGCCGGCATGCTTAACGAGCCGTGCCACCAAGCATGCGTCGCAAGTCCCCAAGCCGCCCATGCCGCTACATAGATGAAGAGACCAACGGCGCTCTGCCAGTGCTCGCCCAAGGGGAAAGGATAGGCGGCCCGCAGACGCTTGTCTTCGGCACGGATAGCGTCCCGAATCAGTTTGACTTTGGCGGCCTCTTGGCTGAGATGGGAGATGCCTTGCTGGCTGTTACTGTTGCTGAGGCTCTCGGAGCTGGAGCTGCGCGAGGACTTTTCCATGCCTGATTTAAGGGAGGGGAAGGAGAGATGTGTACGTAGGGAAGGTGGAAAGAAATGAATGCTGTTGGTGCGAAATTCGTAGAGAGCCAGAGACGGAAGAACACG
>Ga0160420_100385_pt1:0-2500 | contig 20384 bp, 19 predicted proteins | sample CelAP2metagpilot_FD_108197 | JGI IMG/M metagenome (GOLD analysis project Ga0160420, IMG submission 108197) | Phycosphere-associated microbial communities from algal ponds in Kailua-Kona, Hawaii, USA - Cellana AP2-5-5 metagenome pilot | ecosystem: Engineered > Artificial ecosystem >... | reverse complement strand
GCAGCGACACGGCCTCCAGCAGCACCAGCACCAGCACCAGCAGCAGCCGCAACGAGGGCAAGAGCTGAGCAGCCGCGATGAGATTCACCCTGTGGCTTCTTTCGGCCTTTCTCCGCAGCAGCAGCAGAAGCAGAATGGGAAGCTTGGTGAGGCCTATCCCATCAAAGAGAGCAGCAGCAGTAGCAGTAGCAACGACAAAAACAAAAACAAAAGCACGAAGTCCCGTGGTCCCCCTTCCCAGCGCCACGCCCCGTCTACCCCAGGTGCTACCGCTGCTGCTGCTGCTACTGTAGCGGCGGCTCCTCCAGGATTAAGCTTCACTGCAGCCGTGAGTCAGGGGATGGGAAGCAAGCAGGAAGGGACAGGCCTATACCCGAAGACCGCTGCGGGGACTGGCCCGGAGACTGGCAACAATGGGGTTGCTACTTCCAGAGAAGGTGGAGGAGTATGGCGGAATAATCGACGTGGTGGTGGTGGACAGCAGCAGCAGCAGCAGCAACGCAATGGGCGAGGGAGCCGTCGAGGTGGTGGTAGCGGTGGTGGTGGGGGAGGAGGAGGAGGAGGAGGAGGAGGAGGAGGAGGAGGAAGGGTATAGCGGTGGCCCTGGTGCAGGAGGGGGGGGGCTTTTCCCGTCATCCTCCTCCCTCTGTTTCGCATGGGACAAGCGCCGCCGTTGGTAGTCACTAGGGAAGGGAGAGAGGGAGCAAGGGAGGGATAGACAGAAGTGAAACGATACAATAGTGTGCAAAAGCAGCAACAAGAACCAATAAAAGGAGCAGCAGTAGGAGCAGTAGCAGTAGTAGTAGCAGCAGCAGCAGCACTAAGAGCAGTAGTAATATAAATCAGATCAGATATGTCAAACTTATAAGTTTAGGGGGGGGGGGGGAAGGAGGGAGGACGACCGGTCGAGCAAGGGCAGCATTCCGTTGGCACAGCGAGGAAGATGCGCACAACGCGGCGGATCTTCCAGAGCAATACCGAAAATACGGAGCAAAACCAAAAAAGATGAAAAGGTTTAGAGTGACGGTATAAAAGAAAGGAGAGAAGGAAGGAGGTAAGATGGAGGCGAGTCTCTTTGTTGTTGGAATCACCCAAGGAGTACACCGCCATTTACAACACAAGAATAAAAAGAATGACAAGAAAGACACTCATTTCACATGGCCTTGTATTCCTCTTCACTGTTTCCTCTCCCATTTTTACCTGTGAATTCTTTTCGTTCCTCCTCTGTCTTCTTTCCTATTTCTTTCTTTCATTCTGCCTCTTCTTCCTCTCCTTCCTCACTTCTTCAACTGCATCGTCTCCTTCTCCCTCCCTAACCCTAACCTCTCCTCTGCTTCTCCACTTCTCTGCTTCTTCTTCCTGCATCTCTTCGACCTCCTCTTCTTCTAAATGTGTTTCACCGTCTTTTCTTCCCGGCCACCATCCTCTCCCATAATTGCTCGTGCACCGGCACGCTCAATTATATTAATTAATTGCTCGTGCACCGGCACGCTCAATCTATCTCAGGAATGCCTCGCCAATCGTTTAAATTTATCTGCACAACGCCTGTCTTTCTCTTCTTCTCCTTGTCTTCCTCCTCAATGCTCTTTATGCAATCCCCAGTGTCACATTCCGCCTCTGCGGCCCTTCCCCCCTTCCTCCTCCCATCCCTCCCCCCGCTCCTCCCCCCTCCAAGAAGGTATCAAACGCAGACAAGTCGTCCTTCTGCTGCTGCCTCAACGGCAGCGACGGAGAAGATCCTCCTGCATTCCCTCCTATTCTCCCCCTTTGCTGCTGTTGCTGTTGCTGCAATTGTTGCTGTTGCTTCTGTTGCTGTGATGACTCCCCACCTCCTCCACCACCCCCTCTTTCCCCCTCTCCACCACTTCTCCAGCTACTGCTGCTGCTACTACTACTACTACTCATACTGGTACTACTGCTGCCCCCCTCTCTCCCCCCTCTTTCCACCTCTCCTCCTTCCCTGCCCCCTCCCCTACCCTCCTCCTCCTCCATCGTTCTCCTCGGCAGAGCATACGATCCTTGGAAAGAGTCAAAGAGCCCCTTCATCCGACTCCCTCTCCCGTAGCCCCCCCCCTCACCCCCCTCCTCTTCCCCTCCCTCCCCCCTTCCTCCCCCTCCCCTTCCTCCTAGTCCTCCCCCAAACCCCCCAAAAGCCAGATTCCTTCTTTGATCGATCCTGCGTGCATGATCCACGTGTCCTAACCTCCTCTCCATCTCTTCATACTGCGTCCAATACACCTCCGCCTGAGGCCTAATCAGCAAGACCCGCTCATAAAGCTCGCGACATCCACCCACGTTCCCGTCCATCTCCTCCAGCTGCGCCAGGGCGATCAGGGTAGGGATGGAGCGCGATTGGCACTCGAGGGCCTTGCGAAAGTAGCGGCGGGCGAGCTCGCAATTTACTTTGGTCGGGTGGGGGGGGGGGGGGGTGGAAGGGGGGGGGGGGGGGCGGGGGGGGTGGAGGGGGGTGGGGGGTGTTGGAAGTTTTGCTTTTCCCTCC
>Ga0160420_100381_pt1 | contig 20497 bp, 29 predicted proteins | sample CelAP2metagpilot_FD_108197 | JGI IMG/M metagenome (GOLD analysis project Ga0160420, IMG submission 108197) | Phycosphere-associated microbial communities from algal ponds in Kailua-Kona, Hawaii, USA - Cellana AP2-5-5 metagenome pilot | ecosystem: Engineered > Artificial ecosystem > Aquaculture >... | reverse complement strand
TCTACCCTCGTCGTAGAGGCCGGTCTGCTTCCCTCCCTCCCTCCCTCCCTCCCTCCCCCCCCCCCCGTGCAGCGTCACCTCCTCTCCCCTTCCCTCCTCTTCCACCCCCACCCCCTCCCCCGCTCCCTGGCCTCTCTCGTCCTCCTCCTCTTCCTCCGCGATTACTGCCCCCCTGCCCTGCAGACAGGATTCGTTCTCTCCCTTCTCGCCCTCCTTCGCTCCCTCTCCCCGCATCGACAGCACCACGTAGCCACCACCCTCATCCCCTCCCTCCTCACCCACGCCGTCTCCTGCCAGGAATCAAAAGCCAAGATCCTCAAACAAATCGTCTTCGACACCCTTTCCTGCTTCCCACCCTCCCACGATCCCTTCCTCCCTCCCTCCCTCCCCCCCTCCCTCCTCCCCTCCCTCCTGACCACCCTCCGGCTCCTTCCCCCTGCCTTCGCCAGCTTTCCTCCCAAGCCTCTCTTGAGGCTTTTGAGGCCCCTTTCTGAGCACTATAGAAACCTCTGCCCCTCCTCCTCGTCCTCCCTCCCTCCCTCCCTCCTTCGCCGACAAGGAGGCTTGGGGCTAGCGTGGGTGCTGCTCGCCTGGGGAGTATCTCTCCCCCCTCTCTCCCTCCCTCCCTCGGCCCATGCCTCGATCCGACACCATGCATTGGCTGTGCTAGAGGAGGGGGGGAGGGAGGGAGGGAGGGAGGGAGGGAGGGAAGGAGGGAGGGAGGATCAAAGGATGGAGGAGGAGGAGGAGGAGGAGGAGGAGGAAGAATGGTTGGAAGTACTGGAGTCGGCGTTGGGATGTATCTTGTTGCTGGTGAGGAGGGAAGAGCAGCTGCTAGGTCAGCAACACCAGAAAGGAAGGGCAGAAAGCGACGCTGCAGCAGCAGGATTGATTGCCGACTCAGCCATGCGATTAATACCGGTGCTTCAGGAAGGAGGAGAAGGAAGAGGAAGAGGAGGAGGAGGAAAAAGAAGAGAACGAAGAAGAAGAGAGTGTGTTGTAGCAACAGCAGCAGTCTCGTGGCCCTTCATAAGAGACGTGACACGCGCCGTGCTGGCAAGGCAGGGCGTGGAGGAAGGCACGAGCAGCAGCATCGACAGCAGCAACAGCAACTGCAACAGCAACGGCAACAGCAGCACCAGCGGCAGCAGCAGTCTGTTGGCAAGCTATTCCCACGTAGACAGATCCCTCTCCCAGCTTTGGCAGCACTTTCTTCTCATATCTTCTTCTTCAACCAGCACGTCTTCCCTCCCTCCTTCCCCCCCTCCCTACCCTTCGATTCATCGCCTTCTCGCTCGGACAGAGGCAAATCGCCTTCTTGCTACTGCTGCTGGTGCTTCCGGCCGTTCTCCTTTTGTCTCGTATCTCCCCATTGTTCCCTCTGACCCTGCTGTGGGACGAGAGGGAAGACAACGAGGACAAGAAGGAAGAAGTTCGGAGCTTGAGAGAGTTCTGAGGGGGTTGGCGCAGGAGGAGGATGGGGAGAAAGAGCGGGGAGGTGTGTGGGGAGGTTTGTCGAGAGAGGAGGAACGCCGATTATTGCATTCTTTGCCGTGTGATGTGCTTGCATATACGCCTCGCTTATGGCAAGGGAGGGGGAGAGGAAGGGGAGGGGAAATAGAGGAAGCAGGGGCGATGATGGACGTGATAGAGGTGGAGGATAAAGAGGAGGAGGAGGAGGAGGGAGGGACGGAGGAAACGGGGGAGAAAAGGTTGTGGTCGCTCTCTCTAAGTCGGCGAGCGATTTTCTTGGGACCTCATGCGAATGCCGTATTGTTGTTGCCGGAGTCTGCGTGGTGGAATGAGGAGGAGGGAGGGAAAAGGAGGAGGAGCGCACAGGAGTTGGTGCGCCAGCTTTTACTCTCACACACAGCATCCGTCGGGGAAGGGGTGGAAGATATGGGAGGAGGAGGGCAAGCAATGGGAGGATGGGTGGAGGGATGGACGGAAGTGGTGGCGATGGATCAGAAGGAGGAGGAGGAGGAGAAATGGAAGGGAGGAGGGCAAGAGATGACGTTGAGCGTGCGGCTTGACCAATGGACGAAATGAAAATGGAAAGCGCGAAGGAGGGGGGAAAAGAGGAGAGTGGACGAGAAGCTTAAGGTACATGTGGTCAAAGAACTGGCTCGTATAGCAGGGAGGGTAAAAAGAGAGGGAGGACAGGAAGCCGGCGGCTCGAGCAATGTGACACTGGCTTGTAGGATAAAGAAAAAGTACAAAAGTCTGTAGAACAGCCGAAATGACAGCAAATCAACATGTACAGTCCCTGACCTTATCTACGTGGAAGTGTTTCTTGTTTTGTTGATTTGTTGCATGCGTAAATTGGTGGGTACAGGGGAGGTTTGTGCTTGCGGTGGTGGGTACAGGGGAGGTTTCTCATGTGTCAGTCACTGGCTGCTTCTTCCTTATCTCTTCCCAATTCTCCTAACGCAAATATGCCGCTTTTATAGTTTGCTTGCCACCCTTGCTCACCTCTCTCTTGTCTCTATCTTTCCTATCTGCTTTCCCACCCTTCTCGGCCAGGCCAGCATAAAAGCCCATCCCTTCAGCCCACCAACAATATATCCCATATTCCGGCCGCTTCCCCTGTGCTTCCAGTCTTCTCACCATACTGCTGTATTACCACCACCAGCGTCGCGGTCGCTTTCGACAAGGTATGATCCCTGTAGAGCCGACAAATTTCGAAGTCTTACCAGAGAGAAAAGGAGGAAATGTGCCGTTCCTTAACCGCTCGCCTCCCTCACCCTCCCCTCCCCACTAACCTCAGGCGTGCCTGCCTTCGTCATGCTGCAGCTGCTCCTCCTCCTCCTGAATTCTGGCAGTGATGCATTTCGACTGCCGTGTCCCACCTCCCCCTTTCTACCCCAATCGTTGCCCCAACACCATTTCCGCTGCATCCCCTACCTGTCACCCAAACGATCAGTTAGGCCATTCCACACGTCACTGCCCTCTCTGCTCCATTGGCACAGCGGCAGCGACAACCTGATGATCAATTACGACAACGACGACGATCACAACGGTCCATCATCACCCCCGTCCTATCCTACGCCGGAGGAGAAAGAGGGCCGTAAAAAGAGGGTACTGACGTCATCATTACTTTTCCGCCTCCTCACACGTGCCGGAGGCGTTGAGCACCAGCCGGGGTCCAATCCCCTTAACTCTACCTCTTCTTCTTTCTCCCGCCATCGTCTCCTCCTCTTCCGTCGCCTCCTAGCTCGCCTCCATGGCAGCAACTCTTCCTCTTCCTCGCCATCCTTTCTCGCGCGCCTTCAAACCGGCATGTCCGAACACGACGGGGAAATTTTGCGCATTTCCCTCCCCGCCCTCCTCACCCTCCTCGTCGATCCTTTTCTATCTTTGTGCGACACGGCCTATGTCGCCAGAGTGGGCACCATTGCCTTGGCGTCCCTCGGTCCGTGCACCTCGATCTTCCACCTGTCCTTCAACGCTTTTCGGGCCTTCAGCCAGAGTACAACCTCCCTCGTCTCCTCCTCCCTGGCCGTGGGGGACAAGAAACGGGTGCGTACTGTCGTGCTCCAGGCCCTTGTCCTTGCCTCTGCTCTGGGCTCCCTGGTGGCCTTCTTCCTCTCCACCCAGGCGGCATTCGCCCTCTCCTTGATGGGCGCCCCGCCGTCCTCCCTCCTCGCCCGTACCGGCCTCCCGTACCTCAGGGCGCGGGCCCTTGCCGCACCTGCAGTGCTGACGCTCATGGTTTGTGAAGGGGCTTACAGAGGGTTTGGCGACACCTTGACCCCTCTTCCGGTAACTTTCCTCGTCGCGGCGGTCAACATTATATTAGACCCGCTTTTGATCTTTGGAGGGAGGGGGGGAGGGAGAGGGTTGGGGTGGGGGGTGGCAGGGGCGGCGTGGGCGACGGTCATTGCACAGTACGTGGGAATTGCCGCGTATATGTGCTTGTTGTTTGGGAAAGGCACGACGAGTCCATTGTACAGGAAACAGGGGGGAAAGAAGGTGGAGGGGATGGGGGTGGGGGTGGTGCCAGTAATGGAGGAGGGGATGAGCAAGCGACGGTGGAGGGATGATGAAGAGGAGAGGCGAAAATCGAGACGATCCATTACAAAGAAGAAGGAGGGGCAGGACAGCGGCGTGGGTACCAGCACGACCGCCGCCGCCGGCCGTAGTATCGATGCCAAGCCCCTCGCCTCTTTCCTCTTCTCCTTCGTATCTGGCGCCCTACCAACGTTTCTCCAACTCCTCAAGGCTAATGGTGCCATGCTTATCCGTAACGGCACCCTCATGCTGGTCTGGGCCTATGCTACCGCCACGGCCACGCGCATGTCGACGTTGGACGTGGCGGCGCACCAGGTCGCTCTGTCGATCTGGCTTTTCTTCGCCTTGGTCTCCGAAGCTCCCGGTATTGCCGCACAAGTCATGGCGGCACGCCTGTATTCCACTCGGAATCTCGCCGCGCTTCGCTCCCTCGCGCAACGCCTTGCGTCCCTTGGCCTCTCCTTGGGTCTTGGGCTGGGGGGGATGTTGATCGTCCTCCGTCGGTCCCTCCCTCCATTGTTTGCCTCCGACACCCAGGTACTCGCGAAGGTGAGCGAACTGATGGTGTTGCTGGGAGCACAACTGCCCTTGGTGGCTCTCACTTTAATCGGAGAGTCCTTCCTTGTGGGCTGTGGGAAGTTTGGAGCGTTGGCCATGTGCAGCACTTTGACGAGTGGCGTGTGTGCCCTGGTTCTGCGGTGGTTGGGGCGAGGGGGTGGGGGGGGCGGAGGAGGGGTGGTTTATATCTGGTGGGCGATCAAGGGACTATTTGTGATGCGCTTGACGTGTGTGGCGTGGTTGATGTATAATCCCTGGAAAGGGGCGCTGAGTGGGAAGGGGAGTTGGAGGAGGGGAGGGAAGGGAGGGAAGGAGGAGGAGTTGCCTCCTCCTCCTCGACTGCTGCTGGTTGAGTAGGAAGGAATCAAGGAGGGCAAGAGGGGAGGGAGAGAGAGTACAAGAGACAAAATAATTTGTGACATGGGCCTTATGTAGGCCATTGATGCGCGCATGCCTGGAAAAATGGTTGTAGACTAGTAATCGAAAAGCGCTGGCGAGAAGGAGGTTGGGAGGGAGGAAGGTCAGAGAATAGAGGGAAATAACGAGAAGTAAGTGAAAATGACAAGAAATACATACCAATCTGTTAAATCGCGGGCCCAATGTCCGCGGTATATGGGTGGACGTATGGGTGTGTATTTTGTGCTCGCGTGTGCGCGCGTGTGTGTCGCGTTTGCCCCAGGGTTCCGTCGTCCCTTTACATCATATTGAGATGGATGACTCGTGTAAAGAACCAAGTAGTGATAAAGAAAATAACTCAAGATTCGCTTTAATCAATGAGGAACTCGCACAGGACGCAGGACTCTCGCCTTGATGGCTTTCGCGTGCTCATTCGTTTTCTTTGGAGCAACCTCCTCCCCAATCCAAGATCATACATGCTAGACAAATAATAAACTCTGGTTTGCCAGAGATTTATTTTCCTTGATATCCGACCAATCCGCATATGTACCATAGCCGGGCGATGAAAAGAAATTTCGGGTGTTTGCTCTGATGCATCAAAAAGGCAGGCGGAGGAAAACAAAATGGACGATGGAGTTGGGGGGAAGGATGGTCGTCGCTTGCCTCCATAGGGGAAACAAAAGCAAGGCACTGCTACACGGGAAAAAGTAGAATTTTCGATAATTGCTCACTTTAATTTTCACTACATGCCAATTTTCCTTCACGTGTTGTAATCACGTCTACTACGTGTCCATCATTTGAAACGGCTCTCGCCGCAGAAAGTGGAGAAGACTCGCTCCTTCTGGCTCATGCCTTGTTCGCAACAGCCACCATTACTCCCGCAGGCCTACACGCACCCATCAGGGTACCGTAATTGAGTTGGTGCACCATCACCGATGCCTGGAATTATGTGGGGGAGTTAATGTCCGGGGGAGAGGGGAGAGTGCTGGGAGAGACGCAAACGCCCCTCATCATGGGCACACCGTCATCCTCAATCCATCATTCCGGGGAAGACCACCTCTTCCTCTGTCCGCCCTTTTATGGTGGCAGGCCAGGCACACACGAAGGCATAGAGCGAGTATGCCTGCCTTCTGCAATGCTACTTGACAATAGCGTGCATGGCTAAAGCACTGCCAAATCACTTTTCCATTCTCACAGACGGCCACCCCTCCCACCCTCTCTACACAACACTCACCCTTCACCCTTCCTTGCACCGACAGGTTCACATCCACCTTGGGAGGGGCAGCAACAACACACAGCAGCAGCAGTACCAGGCAGGAGCGAGATGCAAAACATCAAGTGTGTGGTGGTTGGGGATGGGGCGGTCGGTAAGACATGCTTGCTGATTTCCTACACTACCAACTCCTTTCCCGGCGAGTACATTCCGACGGTGTTCGACAATTACAGCGCCAACGTGATGGTGGATGGTAAGGACTTACTTATAACAAGCATGCCAACACACCGAGGGATAGGAGGAGGAGAGTGAAATAAAGGATTGCGTCGGGCGAAGTGGAGCGGAACCGGGGAGGACAAGAATGGGGAGGGTATCGTCGGGTATATGTCTGGTCTGGATGAACGCGGCGGAAGCAAGCTCACCACTTCCCTCCCTCCCTCCCTCCCTCCCTCCCCCCCTCCTCGACAGGTAAGCCCATTAATTTGGGCCTATGGGACACGGCCGGGCAAGAAGACTACGACCGGCTCCGTCCTCTGTCCTACCCACAGACGGACGTGTTCCTCCTGTGCTTCGCCGTGTCCTCCCCCTCGTCCTTCGAGAATATCAAGAACAAGTGGTGGGTAACTTACAGGCGGATGACTGGATGCAATGGAGGGAAGGACGTAGGGAAAGAGGGGAAGGGTTTTCGATCGAGGAATATACTCCACCTTTTCCCACCCTCATCCTCCCCGTCTCCCTCCCTCCCTCAGGTACCCCGAAATAAAACACCACGCTCCCGGTGTGCCCTTCATCCTCGTTGGCACCAAGACGGATTTGAGGAAGGTGCGTTGTCTGCCTTTCCTCCTCCCCTCCCTCCCTTCCTCCTTCCCTCCCTCCTTCCTTTCCTCCCTCTATCTCTCCCCCTCACCCTTGTGCGCGCCAAGACAAACATTCCAATAGGTGTATTTTTCTCCAATCCCCCCTTCCTCCCTCCCTCATTTGTCTTAATTTTTCCTCTCCTCCTTCTGGCTCATTACACATGCAGTGGAACTTACTAGGCTGATTTCCCCTTCCTCCCTTCCTCCTCCCCTCCCTCCCTCCTTCTCCCCCTTAGGACGCCGACTTTGCCCGAAAGCAAAAATTGGTGACAGCGGAGCAAGGGCAGATGCTAGCGTCAGAGCTGGGAGCCTTCAAGTACTGTGAGGTGAGGGAGTGGGGGAGGGAAGGAGGGAGAGGGGGAAGGAGGGAGGGAGGAAAGCAGAAAAGAGCTAGTGTATGGGACGTCGTGGCTCACACCTACCATCCCTCCCTCCCTCCCTCCCTCCCTCCCTTCCTCCCTCCTGGGTAGTGTTCCGCCCTGACACAAGAGGGTCTTAAGCCGGTGTTCGACGAGGTGCGTTGGAATGGATGAAGGGAGGGAGGGAAGGATGAAAGGAGGATATTTTCTTCGGAGATTTACATGCCTACATCTACCATCCCTCCATCCATCCCTCCCTCCCTCCCTCCCTCCCTCAGGCCATTCGGTGTGTACTGGAGTTCCAAAACAAACCGACCAAAAAGAAGAACAAGTGCGTCATTTGCTAAAGGATGAGGAGGAGGGAAGGAAGAAGGGATGGAGGGAGAGGGAAGAAGAAAGAAAAAGGAGTTTAAGGTGTTTTCGCTATAGGAAGTGGGGGGAGGGAGGGAGGGAGAGGTGGAGGAGGAAGAAGACGAGAACAAGGAAGAGGAAGGAGCAAAGGGTATTTTATAATACCCACATCTTATCTTGGAAGGAGGGAGGAAGGGAAGGAGGATAAGGAGTGGTGCTTTCGGTGGGTGAGATGAAGGAGGGTGGGAAGTGAGGGAAGAAGGGAGGGAGATGGAATGATGTATATAAACTAGTTTAAAAGGAAGAGTCTTTTTTTTAGAGCGAGTGAGCGAAATGAGAGATATGAGAGAGGAGAAGGATAGGAGGAGGAGGGGGGGGGGAAGAGCATCGTCGACGTTTAATCTGGCTCGCGTGCATGAATACACTCCCCCCACTTCCTAGACCCTTTAAAAAAAGTGTGTGCGTGCGCAGAAGAGATGAAGAAGGACAAAAAAAGGAGAGGTTTAGTAAATTTCATCGAGGCATTCGGAAGGGAAAGGGTGGAAGAGAACGGGAAAAGGAGGACGAGGGGATAAGAGGAACAGGAGGGGGAGGAGGAGGAGGGAGGGGAAGAAGGGGAGCAAGGAGACCCGACAGTTTGCCTCCAAAAAGCATTGCAATTTAAGAGAAAACTAAAAATTTGAAAAGGTAGCAGAGCTATCGTATGAGAGATGGTGTCTTTGCCTTTCATTTGCTTCTCATCAGACGGCTTGTCTGTAATTCTTTTTTACTCAAGTCTCACCCCCCATGCTCCCTGTCCTTGCCCATTGCTCCCTCCCCCTCTCCCTTGTTGCCACGAGTGGAGCAAAGAGTGCTATAGCCTTTTACCGATTGGTTGGTTGATTGACTTCTTTGTGATTTCGATGTTGGCCCTGGTTAAGCCTTTGAACACCTCCCCCCACCTACATGGGCCGAGCGAGGTTCCTTCACGCTGCTGTCTTTGTCTCGCCGTCATCCCTCCCACGCTTTGCGTCTTTGTTTTCTCCACCGTCGCTTCTCACTATACCCTCCTCTGTCCACTTCTTGTACAGACCAAGGATGTTGCCTTCCTTTACCCGGATGCGCCGCCTACCTTATTTGCCGCCTCGCAGCAGTGCGGGCGTTGCGACTGCTGCTGCGTCGCCCACAGCGATGATGGTGGTGCCAGTGGACGGCAGGCGGCAGCGGCACCTACAGCAGCGGCAACAACGTCGGGCAATTACTTCACAGTACAATTCAGGGCAGTCCTTGACATGCCCACTGCATCCGGTGCATTGGAAAGGCCACAATTATAAGCCCTTGCTTATCAAGAAGCGCGGGGTGGATATAGTTCAGGTGAGGAGGGGAGTGAGGAAGGGGGGATTGAAAGGAGGGAGGAAATTGTGAAAAGGGAATGCTCTGGCAGTCGCTCTTCAGTGTATGTCTACGTGAATGTACGTGCATTTGTGCAAGGCACTTGCATGCTAGACGGCGGAGAACGGCTTGGGTAAAGGAGGGCACATGTTAAGAGAGAAGGAGGGAGGGAGGGCATGCATTGGATGGTAGCACGACGACGGAGGGATATATGCCCACAGAAAAGGTGACCACCCAAGAATGCAAAGATCCTCCTGTAGCATACCAAGGGCGCGAAGCATTGACGGCACGCTTGGACTCCTCACAACCCACTCAGCCTTAATGCCCCACTCCTCCCATCTACTCCACTACTCCAATCCGTTCATCCTACTCCAACTTAGGATCCTCTGTATAACAAGGGCACAGGATTCGAGCACGGGGAACGGGATCGACTGAATATCCGGGGACTGTTGCCACCGCGGTATTTGGACTTTAAGACTCAGATTGACCGGGTGCGTCCTTATTACTCTTATTATTATTACTTTAGTTTTGTTTCTGTCGTTTGTCTTTTTGATTTTCTTGGCGTTGTTCTTCACTGCCTCTCTCCCCCATTTTTGGGGGTCTGGTCGTGCCCGCCTGGGGGTGTGTGTGACATATATTTTATATAAATATAATTGTATAAAATTTTTCATTTGAATTTATTGGTATTTTAATCGTATTTTACCCGCCACGATGTTAGCAAGGACGAGACTAGTTGAATAAGAAGAGCCGACTGACTGGGCCAAAACGGCCTGATGCTGCGGACAATTCATCTGAGTTAACAACACTACCATATTTTTACTTTTTCTGTTCATTTATTCATTTATTCATTTATTCATTTATTTATTCATTTATTTATTCATTTATTTATTCATTTATTTATCTATGTCTTCTCTCGCGCCATATTATTTCTCCAAAACAAACGATCAGGTGATGTCGAACTTGAGGAACCAAGGAGACGATATGCGGAAGCACATCTACCTCTCCGAGCTCCACGACCGCAACGAGGTACTTCCCTTCCCCTCTCCATCCCTCCCTCCCTCCCTCCCTTCCTCGTCCATACATTCCCTCCATATATCTATTTGTTGGTCATGATCCGTTGTGAAAAGAATCGACGAAAACATCTTACTCCTTATTGTAATAGTTCATTAGCATTTATAAATATCTTTGAACCGTCTTCTGGTTGATTTATCTTAATTCATAATTACCCCCCTACTCCCCATTCACGCAGACCCTTTTCCACCGTGTTTTGGTGGATAACATCGAGGAGCTTGCCCCTATCATTTACACACCCACTGTCGGTCGTGCCTGTTTAGAATTCGCACAGCACTTCCGTCGACCCCGGGGTGAGGGAGGGGAGGAGGGAGGGGAGGGAGGGGGGGGAGGGGAGGGCAGACCAGAACTTGATCTTGAGAATCTATTTATCTGGATGAATAATCACTTCAAACTCAAGTCAATTTCCCTCCCTCCCTCCCTCCCTCCCTCCCTCCCTCCTATCCAGGGATGTATTTCTCGACGATGGACCGAGGCCACTTCGCGAGCATGGTAGGCGACGACCCCTCCCTCCCTCCCTCCCTTCCTCCCCTCACTCTTAAGCCATTTGTTTCTTGATTGGCTGGTCGGTTGAATTTTTACGCTAGCTCTTCTTTTTTTTTATCTTTTAATATACCACTACCATTCTCTGCTCCAGGTATATTCAACACCCGCGTTATCGCTGTCACACGCACTCACCCTTCCGCTCTCCCTCCATCCCCCCTGAATCCCTCCCCCCCTCCCCTTCTCCTTCCCCTCCAGATGTACAATTGGCCCCAACGCGACGTCCACGTCATCGTCGTTACGGACGGAAGCCGCATCCTGGGCTTGGGAGACCTAGGCGCGAATGGGGCTGGTATTCCGATAGGGAAGTTAGCGCTGTATTGCGCTGCAGGTAGGGAAGGGGGGGAGGAGGGAGAGGGGGAGGGCATGGTGGCACCGGGTGGCTTCTATTCTCTTGTCTCTCAACATTCTTTCTCATTGAAATGCAGGACGAGATAACGCAATATTATTTTTATTCGTGTATTTCTAAATTTAAAAGTATATATGCATATAGATTTTTATGTATTTTAAATTTGTAGTCTTCCTCCTACTTCGCCTTGGTCCTTTTCCATCACAGGCGGTATTGCCCCCCACCGTGTCCTTCCCGTTGTCTTGGACTGCGGAACAAACAACGAGAAGCTCCTCAACGACCCCTTCTACCTGGGCATGCAACACCCACGGCTGCGCGGGCCGGAGTTCTTTCAAGTAAAGCTTCCCTTCCTCCTCCCTCCCTCCCTCCCTTCCCTCCTCATCTCCCTCCCTCTAGCCTCCTTCTCTTTTGCCCTTCCTCCCTTCTTTCATTCTTCCGCTCCTCCCCCACTTTTTTCCCCGCGAAGGTTCGGGGCTGATGAGACTTGCAACCCTGATCTCCTTCATTCCCTCCCTCCCTCCCTCTCTTTCCTCTAGATGGTGGACGAATTCATGGACGCAGTGCGGAACCGTTTCCCTCGCGCCTTAATCCAATACGAAGACTTCTCCAGTGACGTGGCCTATGACATCCTCAGCGCGTACCGGCGCTCCTCTCTGGTCTTCAACGATGACATCCAAGGAACAGGTAGGGTTTGAAGGAGGTGGAAATATATAAAAAATAAAAATGAGAGTTTGAATAAGGTTTGAAGCTGCGCAACCTCGTACCCTCGTACCCTCCCTCCCTGACATTAATTCGAAAAGATTGGATTTTTAAAAGAAAATCTTAGTTCCTCCCGCCGTCCTACCCTCCCGCCCCCCCCCCCCCTGCTCTCAGGCACGGTCACCCTCGGCGGTATCCTGTCCGCCCTCCGGAACCAAGGGAAGAATTACCAGGACTTAAAGGCCGAACGTTTCCTGATTGCAGGCGCGGGGAGCGCGGGTTGTGGCGTGGCGGCAACGCTGTTGCAGGGTATGGTGGAGCAAGGGATGAACTACGAAATGGCCAAGAAGCAGGTACGTGGCTGTGGACCCATGGAGGCATTTCGGTTTCATGCGTTGGTTTTGGGGGGGATGGAGTGTTTCCCCTCTTGTCTGACCTGGCCTTTCTTTCTTCGTTTCTTTTCCTTTTTCATTTTCTTTTTTCGGTTGGGGTGCGTGAGATTTCCTTTCCTTCCCTCCCTCCCTCCTTCCTCCCTGGCCTTGCCCTTTACAGGGCTTCGTCGAGTGGATCAACGATACGAACGCAGACTTTCATGCGTGCCATTCCCCGCACTTCCCCTCCCTCCCTCCCTCCTTCCCCTCATTTCTGACAGTTCTACATGTGCGACAAAGACGGGCTTTTGGGGCTCGCCCGCAAGGACACGCTCACGCCGCAACAGCTCGAATTTATGCGCGACGACCTTCCCGACGGCCTCTCCCTCCTCGACGTGGCCAAGCACGTTAAACCCACGGTCCTCCTCGGCCTGAGCGCACAACGCGGGCTTTTCAAGGAAGAATTGGTAAAAGAAGTCGCCAAGCACGCGGCGCGCCCCTTTATTTTTCCCTTGTCCAACCCCACCACCTCGGCAGAATGCACTGCGGCCGAGGCCTATTTGTGGACCCACGGGCGGGCGATATTCGCAAGTGGGTCGCCGTTTGAGCCCGTGACGATCCATGGCAAGACCTACAAGCCGTCGCAGGCGAACAACTTTTTCGTGTTTCCGGTACGTGGGTCAAAGATAATGTGTGTGACAGTTAAGGGTAGTATGTGTGACAAACCGTTATTTATTGAAGCGATTGGGGATCGATTTGGGGGCTCACCCGTCTCTATTTTCTTTCAGGGAATCGTCCTGCATCTACTTATGCGCTTACTCCCTTTCCCTCCATCCTTTTCAACTTAAATTAACTCATATCATTTAACCACATGGTAATATTTTTTGGTTAATGAATAAACAGGGCATAGGGCTAGGGGCCGTGGTCTCCGGCGCCACCATCATCACCGACAAGATGCTATACGCGGCGAGCGAGGCCGTGGCTGCCTCCTTGACAGAGGAGGAGCGGGCGGAAGGGAGGGTTTTTCCGAGGGTCGCCCGGATCAGGCAGGTGTCTCTCAAGGTGGCGACGGAAGTGGCCAAGGTAAGCACACTCGCTCCTCCACTGTATGAGGGAGTTGAGTACCATGTGAATTCCCCAAGAGAAATGAATCCCATCTCACCTTGGCGCCTCTTCCCTTCTACCCTCCCCCCTCTCCCTCCCTCTCTCCCTCCTTCTCTCTCTAGGCCGCCGTCATGGAGAAGCTAGCCCGCAATGTGGGAGTAGCTGATTTGCCTTACCTCGAGGGCATAATTCAAAGGAAGATGTACGACCCGACCTACGTCCCATTGGTGGCGCCCAACTAGAGTGAGCTCCTGCCCTCCCTCCCTCTCTCCCTCTTTCCCTCCCTCCCTCCCTCCCTTCCCTCCTCTCTTCTTTTCGGATGACGAGGCGGCGACTTTTCGTGACAAGATTTTCAGTGTAACTTAATTCAAAGTGGTTATGTATACGTCCTGGTGGTGGCTCCAGGCGAGGGAAGAAGAGAGTGCGGGAGAATAGAAGGAGAAGCGGCGAGAGGGGAAGTTAAATGACCACACACTCATGTATGTATTGTTGTGGAGTACGGGAATCATGTGTGATTGTGGGTGTGGTGTGAAGATGGGCATTTTTTGTTTTTGAAATAATTAGATGGTAAAGGGATATAGGTCAGTCTATTCACAAACGCACATGCAGAGGAGGAAAAAAGAAAAATAATAAAATGGGGGAGGAAAGAAGAAGAAAGAGAATTGAAGAAAAAGAAAAAAAAAACAAAAAAAAAAGAAGAAATAGGAGAAGTAGAGATGGAGAGGGAGAGCGGCTGCCCAGGCTGGGCTGAGCAACGTCAATACTGCGAATCCTAGTTGCATCCTTTATTTTTTTCCTCTTCCCATCAACTTACTTGATATTATCTGTTAGAGTTCAGTCATTCATGATACACATACATGTATACACACACGCATATATATGTCAATCATATATATATATATATCAGTCACAACCATCATTCAATAATTTCCTCCCTCGGTCCCGTTCCTCACTTCATGTGCTTCAAGGGTGCGAATGTCATCCTGTGGATGGGGCATGGGCCGTGCTTGAGGATAGCGGCCTTGTGTCCTGGAGTAGGATAGCCTTTGTGCTGAGCGAAATTGTATAGGGGATACTGGTCGTGGTAGGCCATCTGCAAAGGAGGGAGGGTGGGAGGGAGGGAGGGAGGGAGGGATGGTGATTGCGGACTGGTGATCTCGTCATAAAATATTCATCACTGAGGAAAAGGCTGTCACGAAACATGTATCCTTAGGTGATGTGATGAAATGAGACTTTCATAAATCGACAAGAGACCGGTCGCAAGTCAGACAGACCAAAAGGGATGCTCGTCGAGAAGGAGGAAGGGAGGGAGGGAGGGAGCGGGGGAAGGAGGGAGGGCACACAATTTTCACCGGGGTTGCCCCTCCATGACTAAGGGTGAGGGAATCCACCTCAGATCGGGCCAAGAGGGACAGGTGGTATTTCATTCTAGCACTTGACTCAGCTGTTAATTGGACATAGTCACCGCCAGATCACTCGAGCCCTCTCCCCGTAAAGGGAGAACGTTCGTCTCGACGGCCGGCTTAGCGTGCGTTAGAAATAAATTGAATGTACACATACACACACAGGGGAAGAGAGGAAGAGAGAGAAAGACACAGAGAGAGAGAGATGTAAATACACAGAGATTCAGAGAGAGAGAGAGAGTAAGACTAATACTCGACATTTGATCCTCATCAATGCGGCATCCAAATCTTCTCCCCAGTCACAAAAGAGCATGTCTGGAGGGCACGTTTGGTGTGCTTTGCCTTCCCTCCCCCCCTCCCTCCCACTCTCCTTCCTGCTGATATTTCAATTACGTTTCCATTCCCTCCCTGCCTCCCTTCTTTCTTACCATAATCCTATCCCGGGTCACCTTGGCCAGGATACTTGCGGCCGCAATACACCTCACTATACTGTCACCCTTCACCACACATTCCACCCTTGCGCCCCCTCCCTCCCTCTCTCCTTCTAAAGCGACCGGCAAGCCTTTCGGAACCTGATTGCCATCGATTAACGCATAACAATTCTCGAACATTCCTCCCTCCCTCCCTCTTTCCCTCCTCCCCGCTTTCCCACCTCCCTCCGTCTTCCCCTCCACCACCTTCCTCAACGCCGCCCCCATTGCCTGTAACGTCGCCTGCAATATGTTTACCTCGTCGATTCTCGCCTCCCCCACTACCTCCACTGCCCAGCGCACCCCGAGCCCTCCCTTCTTCCCTCCCTCCATCAAGGCCTCAAATGCTTCCTCCCTCGCTGCCTCGTCCATTCTTTTACTGTCTTGCAAGCCAGGAATATACACGTCTGAGGGGATGTAGCACGCTGCAGCTACCACAGGACCGGCCAATGGCCCTCGTCCTGCCTCATCAACACCAATGACATACTTTATGCGGTGGATTTCTTCCAAGCGCATCTCCCATGTGGGAAGGAGGGAGGGCCGGGGGGAGGGAGAGGTTGAAGAAACAGCTTCGTCGGGTCCAGGTTTAGGGGGGGAAGAGGAAAAAGAAACAGCTCGGGCTGTGACTGCTGCTGTTATCTTTTTGTTGCTACCCTTCTTTCCCTTGATGGCGAGCGAGGTCGAGGAGGAGGAGGAGGGCGACACCTCGACTACCGCCGCAGCAGCAGCAGCAGTGTTTTTTGATGCCTTCTTGCCCTTCCTAGTTACCATTACGGCTGTCTCTACCATTGCGGCCGCCGCCATAGCATCCGCGGCTGTTGCTTCTGCTACAGCTACCACTGTTTTTTTGCTCCGTTTCGTGGCGCCCATGACTGCTGCTGCTGCTGCTGATGATGATGATGATGATGCTGATGCTGGCTCTCCTTCCATCGTCGCATCCTTCGGCTTACATGGCCTTCCTCGGCCTCGTTTTTTCACCTCCAACGCCACCTTGCCAGCTACTGGCAGAGAGGGTGCGCTGTGAAGAGAAAGGGACGTCGCGTCCTTTTCCTCGTCCAATCCATCTCCTCCCGTCGCCAGCCTGGTTAGTTTTCGTTGCTGCTGCTGAGACATTGCAGCGATTAGTGTGAACGAGGAAGGCGTGGGCTTGTTGCTGCTGCTCCGGGTGAGGGTTGCTCGAGGCATGGAAGGGGTGGTGGGAAGAAGGAAGCAGGGCGGTGGCAAAGACGAAGCGGCAACAGCACTACAGGCGGCACGCGCAACAATCAGAGGCAGTAGCCAGTAGTACCTTGAGGTAAAGAGGCAATACGTGGTTGTGGCGGTGGAAAGGATGGCGGATCGTGGAGAGAACACAATGAACATGCAAGGACCGCGTCAAAGCTGCAGCAAGATTTAGGGGGTGGGAGGAGGTCGAACCAACCATACAATGAGGTTGTTGGGCACTCTTCCGCTCAGGTCCCTCCCTCTGTTGGGTGCATGTTACAGTTGGAATGTAAGAACATGATAAAACTGAAGCATATATACATACATGGATACTGCTTTCTTGGTATTGTTTTCTTTGGTTGTCGTCGCTCCTCGCTGCTTTTTTACGACAACCGCAGTGCGATCATAATGATGGCATCCGCACGTTCCCTCGCTCATTCGTTGCAGCCTCCACTTCGATACGCCCCGTACTTTCCGTAATTTAACCTTTTGGTCCTTTGGGTCCCAGTATAGATAGCCATACACAGTTCTATTCAACGACTCTTGACGGCTTGCTGACTGCTGCTATGAAACATTCGGAGCAAGTAGTAACAATGTTGCTCCTACATTTCGATGCCCACCTCCGACCCGCTTTGTGTCACACATAGTGACATAAACAGCACACGACTACTTCGCGAGCATCACAAATAAGTAAAGCAAATGCAAGAGATCCCTTTTCATCTTCCGCGACGTGCCTTACAATCGTACCATATGGGTGGAGCTAAAAAAACCGAAGGCATAATTGTTGATGGTGCTTTGAATGGGCCTATGAGATTGATTGCTCTGGGGAAAATTGTCGGAGATAGGATACGAGAAGACACCTACATGTATGGAGAAGAATGTGAATAAAAGTGGTGGTACAGAGCAATCGACCCTTAGACGCTGGAGTGCTTAGAATGCATGCGGAGGTCTCAGCTCCACAACACAGCTTCACGGGAACCGAGTGGAAAACCCTTCACGTTCTCGTCCAGATGAAAGTTGTGGTATCATGACTGCACCTGGAGGCACTTCAAGTGTAACAAAGTCCTGCACGATTTTGAAATTTCTGGCGAACACGTCTCTTGGCTTTCTTGCTCGGCCACTTTTGCAATGAGTGTAAATCGCTTGGTAAACCAGGCAGACTAGGAGGATCCGCATCTTCCACCGAGGCAACCTGTCCATCATACACGAAGACGATGTCCTCCCTCTTCATGGAAGCCTCCTTTGGAGGTCACGCTAAAAATAAATTTTGTGTCGCATTGCTAATGTGCCTGGAGCGTTTTTATCGTCATGACTGAAGGCCCCCTATCCCCTCTGGCTATGACTGGTGCTCAAGGTGTTCCTGCTGCCTTTCCCTCCACCGCCATTCCCACAGCCGCTGCTTCTGTCGCTGTCGCTGCTGCTGCTGCGGTAGCTGCTTCGGATGCTGCTGCGGCCATCACCTGCAGTAGTGTGCTTCCTGCTGGGTGTGCCCTCCGTCGTATTCAACATCTTCGTTGTGCTTGAGAATGAAGGTGATGTCCGCCAGGAACTCGTCGCCGAACAATTTCCATGCATCGGCCTCATATTATAAGGGCTTCTCTTTGTCATCAAAGACTGACTTTTAAGCGCTGCCGTGCTTGGAGAGGCTCAAAGCCTTGCTGCCATGGCAGCAGGGTCGTCCCTAGACACGCCCAAAGCCTTTGGAACGGTCTCCATGAGTGATGCGACAAGGCAAATATTGGCTTTCGAATTCCTCGCTGACATCCTGGACAGCCATAGTATGCCGAGGGTAAAACAAAGTAGAGGTGACGCACGACAAGCAATGCAAACTAAAGGAGTCTCTAGGCGTGACGCATGCAGTTGGTGGCAGAAAAAGTTAGCGATTGGCGAAGGGGAGGCACATTTCCCATTCCTCCCGCGCAGGCATAATTTCTTCCGTGCCTCACGCCCTTCCCACTCACCACACAATCACAGAGGCAAACCTGGAAGTCATTGAGGAACAAGCAAAGTCTTCGGACCACGCAGAAATCAATCCGCCAGGCCTGTCCCCTTCACGAATCCCTGCCAAAGAAGAAGCAAAAGGAGGAGGCGAAGGAGGAGGAGCAGCAGGAGAGGCTTTTGCCTCCCCCCTTGCCTGGTGGAAAGGCGTTTCCACATACGTCTCCAAGGCCATTTCTTCTGTCATAATTAGCGGCAGCGGTCAAAAGGTCAAAAGAGGTGGCGGCGAAGGCGAGGGCGCAGAAGGGAGAAGGCTTGAAGGGATCAGTGAGAGCGGAGAGGGACACACAAAGAAACGCCAACGTACGACAGCAGCCAACCCCAAAACGACTTGCAGTCAATTGCAGCCAGATAACAATGGGAACACTAAATGGAGCACGCCGGGGGGGAATAAAGCAGCGACGGCTACCTGTCTAATTATGGAGTCTTCGTTTCCAGCAGCGATATCGAGCACCAACCCTTCTACTGCCACTATCGGTAGGAGTAGCAGCAGCAACGGCAGCAGCAGCGGCATCAGCGGCAGCGACAGCAGTATCAACAACAGCAGCAGCGGCAGCAACAACAACAAGAGCAGCAGTTCTTCCTCCCTCTTGTCCTCGGCCTCCCGTCGAGAGTTGTCGCGGACGATGGTCGGCGACGAGCTTGGTTACAGTGCGAAGAAGCAGTACGTGCTGCGACGGCGAGGTGTGATAGGTGACCCGGAAGTGGTGAGTGAAAGACGGGGGAGGGAGGGAGGGAGGGAGGGTGGAAAGAGGGTGGGTGGGTGGGTTGGCGTAAAATATCGAGTGGAGAAATAAGTCGAGCGGCGACGATGGGGAAGTAAGTAGGGGAGGAAGGGAAGGAAGGAAGGAGAGGGTATAAGGGAGGGAATGACAGGAGGGAGAGAGGGAGGGGGGAAGGGAAGATGGGGGTTTCCATTCGAAGTCATGGTGAGGTGCGGGTCACCAGCTTAACCCTGTCCTCCCTCCCTCCCTCTCTCCTCCCTTCCCAGGTTTCGTTACCTTGGGGTGATTCTCGGACAGTAATGGTGCTTGGTCGGGCTTCCAACAAGGATAACGAGGCGTGGATTGCAGGTAGTGACGGGGGGAAGGGAGGGAGGACACACGCGGTGTGAGTGCACGTCTTGACCTCCTCCTTCCCTCCCCTCCCTCCCTCCCTCCCTCCCCAGGACGACCCTACAAGCTGCAGCTGGGCATTGTAGCCCGGGGCAAGGCGCCTTCGAACCGGAAGGACAAAGTGAATTGCATCAGTCGGAGCCAGGTGAGGGAACGGAGGAGGGGGGGAGGGAGGGAAGTATGAGCCCTGATCGCACCCTTCCTCAATCCCCCATTGACCTCCCTCCCTCCCTCCCTCCCTCCCTCCCTCCTTCCTTCAGGCCACGCTTTCCATCGACCGAGGCACTGGCGTTTTTCGTCTGCGCAACGCCGACAACGTTCGAGCTCCGATCCTCTTGAGCCGCCGCCCGCGAGGTAGGTAGGTAGGGAGGATGGGAGGGAGGGAGGGTGATGGGGAGGGAGGGTGGATGGATGAAAAGGATGGAGGGAGGGATGGACGGAATGAGGGAGGGGAGGAACTGCCCAGCGCTTGCTTTGATGCGAAAGAGGAATAAGAAAAATTGACGGAGGGTGATGGGGAGGGAGGGAGGGAGGGAGGGAGGGAGGGAGGGAGGGGAGGAGGGAGGTGTGTCTGAGTCCTGATACACTCTTCATTCCCATATACACTCAGGATGGGGCATGTTGATGAAGGAAGAGATATCCATCAAGCTCGACAAGGGCCAGGTAGACAGCCAGCCCTCCCTCCCTCCCTGCCTCCCTCCCTCCCTCCCTCCCTCCCTCCCTCGCATCCACTCATCCTGTTCCTAATTCCCTTCCTCTCCCTCCCTTCCCTCCTCGTGCCTGCCCTCCCTCTTTCCTTCCTTCCCATCTACTCAGGAGCACGAGATCCGCGTCGGGGATGAGGTGCAGCTGGACGGACATGACTTGGTGGGGAGGGAGGGAGGGAGGGAGGGAGGGAGGGAGGGAGGGAGGGCTCATCTTTCGAAATCGAGAATGCCGGCCTTGTCCATTACTCTTGATGCTTCTGAGATAAAGGAAGGGAAGGAAGGAATGAGGGAGGGCAGGCACGAGGAGGGAAGGGAGGGAGAGGAAGGGAATTAGGAACAGGATGAGTG
>Ga0160420_100380_pt1 | contig 20511 bp, 23 predicted proteins | sample CelAP2metagpilot_FD_108197 | JGI IMG/M metagenome (GOLD analysis project Ga0160420, IMG submission 108197) | Phycosphere-associated microbial communities from algal ponds in Kailua-Kona, Hawaii, USA - Cellana AP2-5-5 metagenome pilot | ecosystem: Engineered > Artificial ecosystem > Aquaculture >... | reverse complement strand
GGAAGGAGCACCCACCTGTCGGACGAGGAAGAGGTCGCCCTTGGTGACGGGCCGATACGCCTCGAGGAAGTAGGGCTTCAGGTACACGTCGAACAAGTTGCCGGTCACGCCTGAAGGAGGGAGGGGAGGAGGGAGGGAGGGGGGAAGGGAGGGGGGGAGGGTCGATGGGTGGGTCGAAGGGGAGGAGGACGGGAAGGAAGGGGGGGATGGGGGCCGTGGAGTTGGTTGGTTGCGTGGTGTCTCACAGGGGGGCTTTACGAGAGGGGAAGGAAGGAGGGAGGGAAGGAATGAGGGAGGGAGGAAGGGAGGGAGGGAGGGAGGGTCGGAGGTACCTTCGATGGTGTCGTCGAGGGGGAGGATGTGGACCCGTTTCCCATAAGGCACGTCTGAGCAGGGGGAGAGCGTCACCAGATCCCCCAGGCGGACACGGAGGTTCTTGCGGACGACCTGTGCCCCCGAGAAACACCGTGAAAGAGACAAGGTGAGTGATATCGTCTCGACAGCTGATCTTCTGCGTTTCCCTCCTTTCCTCCTGTCCTCCCGCCCTCCCTCCCGCTCTCTTCACCTTGTTCATACGGACATTACAGTCCTCTGTGGCCTCCTCTGTCAAGACGATGCACACAGTGGAGCGCCCTGGTCGATGGAAGGACGAAAAGAGGGAAAGAGGGAAAGAGAAAGGATGTAAATATTTGGACGAGTCGAGAAGCAAAAAAGAACGTAACTCCTTCCCTCCCTCTCTCCCTCCCTCCTTCCTTTCCTCCTTTCCTCCATCTTTCCTTTTCTCCTTCCCTCCCTCCCTGGTCCACTCACCCTTTTTGCCCTTGACTAAAACGGTGTCTCCGCGGAAGAGGTTCAGCTCCTCCATCTTGGCTGCAGAGAGACCAATGACACTGAGTTACGGAAGGACGACGGAAGGGAGGGAGGGAGGGATGAGATGACGGGAGACGTGCTGCAACGGAGAGGGTCGTCCGCAGAAGTCAACGAAAGGCTTTCTTTCCCTTCCCTGAACAACACCCACACGCACTCCCTCCATCCATTCCCTTTTATGTGCTTGTCCCTCATGCCTTGCTTACCTGTTGTCATCGTTGGTGGCTTCGTCGACAATTAAACGGTTGGGGCTGCGCTTCTTGCCGCCCTCAGGCACGGCGCCCGGCACGCCGTTGGCCCCATCGTCCGCCGCGGAGGGAGGGACACCATCGTCAGCCTTGCCGCTGGGCTCACCCATATTATAGAGCGTGAGTGGTGCTTGGGGGGATTGGAGTGGGTTGGTCTGTGGGGTATGGAGGGTGGGAAGCGGCGGTGTGGAAATTTAGAAAGCAGTTACGACGATCGACGCAGAGGCCTCCTTTCTCCCGACATGTACACTCTCCGTCCGAGGCAAATAAGACTCATACGGCTCGCAGCGGCAGGGTTATACGGTGCACAGCAGAAGAGAAGTAGGTGTGGCATAGAGGCTGGCCAAAGGGCAGCAGCTCCTCCCCACGTCACACCCATATTAAGAACCTTCCTCGCTCGCTTCTCCTCTTGGTGGCCTGGCTAGATCAGCCAAAAAATCACATGCTCCCCTGCCTTGCCTCGCCGCTCATTATCCTTCGTAGATTACCTAGATTCCTTTGTTAATTGCGTGAGGGTGGAAGTTGGAAGAGTTGGTGTGCAGTATGGAAATGGTGGCCCAGAGCATGCACAGAGAGGGGTGATGATGTGGTGCTTGCTGCCGCCGTGTTATTGAGCTCGGGGGCATCAGAGACGGGCATTCTCGCCGAGTCCTGCCAGGCCAACTCTCCACCCGTAGCACTCAGTTCCAGCATCAGCATTATGTGTTGCCGGCCCAAAGCGTGGCGTGTCGTCAAGTGCAGCATTCATCGCTTAAAGAAGCAACCGAAGTCGGGAGAAGGAGAAGAAACTGGTTCGTTCCGAGCTGCTAACGTGATGTTCGTGTTCCTTCGCAAGCTGCATGTACAAGAAGGAGCGCAAAAGCAAACGGCAAATCCACCCAAAAACAGAAGACAGGTGATGTGCTCTTTGAAGAGAGAGAAAGAGAAAGAGAGAGAGGAAGAGAGATCAAGAGATCAAGAGATCAAGAGAGAGGTCAAGAGATCAAAAGATCACGAGATCAAGAGATCAAGAGATCAAGAGATTAAGAATGAGAGAGAGAGAGAGAGAGAAAGAGAGAGCTTAGTGGCTGCAACGCCAACAAGTGTGATCGTTACGATGCCAAAAAAGAACTAACGCCTCTCCCTCCCCTCGTTCTATTTCCTGCCGCTTTGGCAAGCGGGCGTAAAAAGTAATTGAATTTCATTCCATTTAAGCTACTGGAATCGTTGAAATAATTGAAGAGAACGGTAACTGCTTGAGATAATAAAAAAAGAATAAGATATGCCAAAAAGAAGAAAAAAAAGACAGAACTCAAGCAAATTGCTTCATTTTTAATATATCCCTCCTCCCTCGTGTCTATTCCGTGCCTCCTTTCATTACGCAACATAACACGGCCCGCTCGCGGGGAAAAAATATAAATATGCTCGCGACGTAAAGTGAAATTCGTAGGCTTGGCTTGGTTCAACGCCAGAAACGAGAGGGATGCACCCTGGGTCTGTCTAGTTTCGAATTCAAGCCCTTCCCTTCCCTCCCTCCTCTCCTGATTCCCTTTCCCCCCGTCTCTCCCAATAAGCACAGGAAAGTTGCTAAGATTGAAAGCGGATAAATTGATGCTTGATTCAGATCAAAGCCACCGAGGCCACTGTTGTAGGCAACATACCAAGCTGTCATCTCGTTGAAAATGGTGGCCCCTGACAGAGAGTTGGGGGGGGGGAAATTGTAAACGTTCTCTTCCAGATAATGACTTCGAGCAAATGAAGAATGTCAAGTGGGGAGGGCATGAAAGGAAACCGTAACAGGGAACACAATAACGAGGAGGAGACACAGACTGGATTTACGAGAGGAGTCGGGGAGGATGGCGCCGAGGGATTGCTCTAACATCAAGTGATTCCAGACACACACTTACCGCCTGCGGAATATATTGACCTCAAAAACGTGCACGGGTGAGGTCATCGGTAACCAATCGATAGACAAAAAGGGAAGCGGCACCTTGCTGTTCTTTCGTGGCTTGCCCCTCCCCGTCTCCCATCGCCCACTCATTGCTCGTCATGTGGTCACACTGGGAAGACAGAACACGTGCTATTCATAGTGTCTTTCCCACGAACATGTATTGAAAGAATTTTCTTTCTGGTCAATCATAAAATGAAAATCAAGAAGATGAAAATCAAGAAGAGGCCGTGCCTGTGCACAGCAAAGCGAGCACACGCTTTCGTCGGCCTTTCTCTCGTTGCTTCAACCCGAAAAATGTTGCGTCGTGCTGCATGCCGCACCTCCGGTGGTGATAGATGTGTAAACGATGACGTACAGGTACATGACTACATGACTACAACCAAGATGGTAACAAGTAGAAGACAAGAAGCCCATATATGAATGAAATCCTTCGATAGGCATTTAGCCGATCAGCCTGTATGTAACCACATGAATTTAAAAATAAAAATAAAATCTAATTCTAGGCCCCAATGCATCATTCCCGTCGGAATCCGACGGGGTAGGAACCAGGAACGAGAGTACCAGAAATTGAGTTCTTCTTCTGTCATATTGTCAGCTCAAATAAATGTCCCTGGACTGCTTACCAGTTGAAATCCCTTGTAATCATCAGCGAGATCAAGAAAGGCGGCAGGGCGTTGTTGTGCCTGAATGCGGCGATGCCTTGAAATTTGTTGGGCCGTCTTTATCCCTCCTTGTCCGCCTTGGCGCTCCTGTATTGCTGCGATATGAGGAGGCAAAGTAAAGGGTTTGTTCCACAGTCATATTTTCTTCCCGAAGTTTGTATGCCATGCACTGCCGTCCATGGGCATGGTGTGACATCTGCACACACCTTCAGCCTCTTCACTTCCGCGTGCCGGCCCTCCCCCGTATTACTTCTCCACTAAACACTGAGCCCTTCCACTAAACACTTGAGCCCTTACCCCGCTCCACTTATCCTTCCAAACACGCACAGGAATGTCACAAGACAAGCTCAACGTGCGCGACGTGGACACGGGCGGCCAGAGCAGGACTACCACAACCACCACCACCACCAGCAGCAGCAGCAATGACAGCAACAGCGGCAATAGCAGCAGCAGTAGCGTTGCACATCAGCAATTACACGTCCAGGTCTTGTCTGAGGCACCGGTCCTCGATGCACCCTCATCGTCCGCGCAACACGAGGAAGAGGTGGCGGTCGGGCTGCGTCAAGTCCTCTCCCCAGGCTCTTTTGCGGGATTAGTCATGCAGCTGGCAGACACGGCCAACAGCAGCAGCAGCAGCTGTAGCAGCTGTATAGCTGGCAGCAGTGGTGATAGCCATGGATCCAAGCCATCGGCTACTCATCACGAGACGGTCCGACATGATGTTCAGAGCGATAAGAGGCAGCGACAGCTTTCCCCCAGCACCATGCAGCAGCGGCAACTGACGCAGCAGCAGCAACGGCAGCAACCAAACTCGCACCTGATGGACCCACCACCACCTTTGGCCGCTGTAAAAGCCCCGCATAGGGACATTCATGTCACCCCTGTTCCCTCAAAAACGACCGATTCCACGTCCATGGTGATGCTAGGACTAGCCTCGCACGACAGTGAGAGTGGGAGAAGCAACAGCAGCGGGAGCAGCGGGGGCAGTCTGGACTTTGCCAACATGTCCCTGTTCTCCTCCGCCGATTTCCCCGCCGTTTCCTCCCTTGTGTCCTCCTCCTCGTGTCCTTCCTCCTCGTCGGCGGAGGTCTTTCAAGCGCCCGTCACGTCGTTGGGGTTGGTGGAGGGGCAGCAAGCCATTCCTCCCGACTGGCAAGACGGCGTGCCTCTGGACTCTCCATCACAGATATTCATAAGTCAAGGTGGGGCTGGAGGGAGCAGTGGGATGATGGTGATTACCTCCTCGTCCACCTCCTCCTCCTTGTCCCCCATGCGCGTGGCTGGTGCTGCAGGGGGCGGTTGGGGAGGTGGGGGAGGAGCGGGGATGATGACGAGGATGGCGGTGACGACGCAGGCGCCAGCAGCCGCAACAACGGCCATGACGATGATGGAATTACGGACAGGGTTCGAGGATGCCAGTAGTGGAGGAGAAGGAGGGGGAGGAGGAGTGTACCGGCCCATTTTGGACAGCGGCACTCACTTTCATTATACACCCGCGAGCTCGTCTTTGCCCAGCTCAATCCCGCCGTCACCCCGGTCGGTGGTGTCACCGGCTGTAAATTCTACTGCAACACCGGCTGCATGGATTGGTGGAACTAGTGGAAAAGGAGGGGAAGGAATTATTGGTGGTGGAAAGGTGCCAGCTGCTCACCAACACCAGCATTCCTCTCCTCCTCCCTTGTCCTCCTACCCCACCGCGAGTACCTTCTCCACCGGCGCAGTCTTCATGCAGCATGCTCTTTCTGTCCCTCCTGTCTCCCCCCCGCCGCTCCTCACGACGTCCCCCATTCTCTTCAACGCGTACTATGCCCCTCCACAGCCCTCCTCCTCTTCTTCTTCCTCAACCTCGGTCACGACCTCCACCATCTCCTCTCCTTCCTCTTCAACCGCCGTGCCGGCCGCCGCGGCTACGGCCAGTCGTGCGTCAAGGACCCGGAGGCGATCTTCCAGCATTACTGCTGGTAGTAGTGGTGCCTCTCTCGCTGCAGCGGCAGCCGCTGCTGCGGCTGCCGAGACAGAGGCTGACCAAACGGGGCTTGTGCGCGGGAATTATCGGTGTGGACGCTGTGGAGGACTTAAGAAGAACCATGTCTGTCCTTTTTTGTACGAGGAAGACTTGGAGACGCAGGATGCAGGGACGGAAGTGGACCTCATGCTTACGCAGGGGAATCCGGCCAAGGGGGGGTTGCCTGATATGCCGTCAGGACTGTCCTTTCATATGTTGACGGTAAGGCCTCGCTCTTTCCCTCTTACCATGAGGGCGACAGCCGTAATGGGAGACGGGGATGCAGGAGGGGCGAGGGGCAAAGGAGGAATGGAGTTGATGGAGACATTTGGACCCTTATCTTCACCTCTTTCAACGGCATTGCCTCCTGTGCTGGTGCCTCGTCCGGTGCCGCCCTCTGCTTACCTAAATCAGCAACAACAGCCACTTTCGCAGTCGCAGCAGCAGCAGCAGCGACAGAAGAATCAGCAGCAGCAGCGGTAGAGCTGACTAACTTATATAAAGATCATGCTTACCCGCACCTTGCGCATTAACATCGGCACCAATACCAGTATCGGCACCAGCACCGGCATAAACCAACAACATCAACAACACTTGCGCCGAAGAAGTTAATGGATAAGGAAGATGTGGGATGAAATCCGTAGTGTTTCTTCTTGTGTGTGTACGTGCTTGGTGTTTGCATGTGATTACAAGGCTTATAGCCTTTTATCCTGGAGTGATGAGATACAAGTTGTTCATACATGATGGTTTACTGAGTGTTCGATGTATCAAGGGAGGGAAAGAGAATGCAAAAGATGATCATAAAGGCCTATATGCTGGATGAAAATAAATGTGGTGAACTGCAGAAACGCAGAGACACGGAGTACAGGGAAAATACCGCCATTATGTGATGATACTTTTGCGTGTTATTCACCACGCGCAGGAATGGCAAAGTCTGTTTATAGAAGATTTACATATTATTATTCTTGGGTAGTTATGCATTTTAGATTATCCTTAGGCCCCCCACATTCATGAGTATGAATACATATACATTACCAGCTACGCCTTGTTGCGCGTCCTACACTTTTTTGAAAGCAGGTTGTTTAGCCGACATGAAAATTTAAAGACTTGCCACATCAGTCGAAAAGGAACGTAGACACCAAAAAAAAAATTGAAAGTATGACCAAAGAGACAACAAAGAAGAGAGTGACTTCAAAGATATATAAATACATGAATACGAATTTGCTCGTGCTAGCAATAGACTTCTCAATACACTTTTCGTCGTAGAATAAAATATGTACTGCTCCGCCATCGTACCGCCACGGCCAATATTGTAGCGGCATGCCCACAGGTTTGGAGATCAATGCGGCACTGCCGCGACCAGCGTTGCTGTCTTCCATGCACCTAATTTCGGAATCTCTCTTGTTGTTGCGGGTGTCCGAGCAAGCAAGATAACTACTCTTTGAAAGAGAGCAGGCGGAAAAAAAACACGAAAAAGAAGTCGACATGAACTATACCAACCATTGTGTCGTGGTATAAATTGGCACAAAGCCAGTATCAACCACCCCGCTCACCCGGAAAAAGATTGCTCTCGTGTCTACGGAGCACTTTATTCTTTTAGGGTCTTTTAGTTCGCACAGATGTACTGGCCGGCCAGGCCAATCCGATCCTTGCCTTGCACATATCCTCTTCTGTCAAAATAACCATTGAAATGATTATGAAACAAATCAACTTAAAACACGCGTGGGTTTGCTGCCCCTCGCTAGTCAACAAGCTTCTCCTCCCATCCCCCGGACTGGCTTTTGTCAACTCATGCTCCTGTCTTCACCATCACCCCCTTACTTTCCCGCGAGAATTTTCTTGGCAATCACCCCACCTGCAATGTATGCAGGAACGCCTGTGTTGAGATAAAATGAATAGACAAGGACGGAAAATCAGTGTGCGACTGATCCTTTTTTAAAAAGTTGCGTGTATCCTAAAGGATAGACGACGGAAGATATATGCCTACCTGTTTCCCCTCCCTCCCTGCCTTCTTCTCTGTTCCACTTTTTAAAACGCACCTGTGTTGCCGTCGAGTTTGATTGGGAAAATGGAAGCATCCGCCACGCGTAGACGTTTCACTCCATATACTCGGCCTCCGCTGTCAGTGACCGCCCCCTGTTTGGGGTCCGTGCCCATCTTACAAGTACCGAACCAGTGATGGGCGGGAATGTAATTCTGAAACAGGTACTCAAACAAATTTTTCATGTTTACATTCTTCGTCGGGTCAGTGAAGATGCTGTATTCAGGGCTGATCAGAGTGTATCCCCTTTCCATCATCTGGTCGATGATGGGTTTGACCTGGAAACGAAGCAGGTACCACCAATTAGCTCTGTCCATCTTGTCGTTAAAGGTGCGAGCTGTCACCAACGGCGCGTACAAAGGATCCGCGCTTTGGATGTGGGCAAAGCCATTCGAGGATGTGTTGAGCAAAATGACCCCAATGTGGAAGAAGTCTAGGCCTTCCTCTCCACCGAGCTGGTCCGTGCCTAATAGCTGGGAAAATCGCTGCGTCGTTTGAGGAAAGTGGTTAGCCGTAGTGGCGTTAGGCCATGGTAGAAAAGCACCACCGGAGTACAAGTCATTGGGAGTTGCATCTCGGTGCTCCGTCGAATCCGAGCGATTCAACTTTAACATGAGGACGCCATCATTGCCCAAGTAAGCCCCTACGCCTGGCACGTCAGCCACCATCTCGAAACCCACACGGTGAAGCAATGGCTCAATTATACGAGCATCTCCAACGCCAGAGTTCTCCAGGAGCAGGCTCGAGCGATGGCCCGCTGCAATGATGACTTCCTTGCGGGCATACGCCGTTTGGCCGATACCAGCGTGTGTGTAGTAGATGCCTTGAGCCACATTCTTTTTGAACTTGACATACATTGCCGTGGCCCGTGTCTTTATGACCAAATTTTTTCGGGCCCTGGTCTCCGCGTTCAGCATTGATGTCGAAGAGCTTGCGCGACTGCCGTCAGGGTTCTGTGTCAGTTGCCATTGCAGGAAAGCACCGATTGGTGTCTCTGGATCGTTATAGTCATCCAACAAAGACACTCCCGTGGCGTTTATGATGGAAGCCACAAAGTCATTTCCGGCCTTGGACGCGGTGGCATTTGCAGGCGCTTGCTTTACGTTCAAGGGGCCTTCCGTCCCCCTTGCTTGGGGAGAACTGCCTTCGTAGTTTTCAAGTTCTCGCAGCAAAGCGTAGACGTTTTCGGGCGACCAGTCTTCGTCGCCACCCACTTCCGCCTGGATCGATTCGAGCAACTGTTTTGTAGGCCACACATATTGTTGACCATTTATGGAGCTACTCCCACCCATCAGCCGTCCTCCCATGTACTGCTCCATCGACATCTCTCCTTCGTAGCCGTGTAGACGACGGTGTACCTTTTCAGCAAGCGCGCGACGTTGCCGCGATGCGCCCTTCGTCTCGCCTCCGCCAAAGCGCCGATTAAGGATGGCATCCTCAAGTTCTTGCCGACGCTTGCCTTCCTCAACCTCTTCTGCGTAAAATTCCTCAACCACACGGCGCGACGGGTAAGCGGGCCACTCATGCGTCCCGTATTCGAAATTGTTATGTAACATGGCTATTTGCCAAAAATACTCGGGAACATAGTCCACAGGCACAATCCAAGCATCTGCTGAATCCGTGATAGGAGGATCATTGTCCCGATTTTCGCCCGCTTCGATCAGAAGCACCTTATTCTTCGGGTCGTCGCTCAGCAGCCGGGCAACCGTGGCGCCGCCGGGACCCGAGCCAACCACAATATAGTCGTAAAAGGTATGATCGGCCTTGGCGGACCCTCCCATAGTCGAATTCTTCATGCTCTTGGAGGACATACCATAAGTCCCGGCCAGGACGGGGGGCGAAAGGAGCATTGCCGTCGTTGCCGCGAGGGAGAGCAACCGCTGGGCCGATGGCCCCAGAGTAGAGGGTAGATGCATATGACCGAAGAGCCAAGAACAATAATTTTTGTCGGACTCCTATATGTGAATTATGTATAGTGATAGTGAAGTCTGCGTGAGTGCGGGTTGCAACATTTCTATGTCGAGATCACCGCACCGCGATGTGCAGCCTACCAGACGGCCCATGGTCAATATCACCCCGCTGCGCCCCTTCACACCATGACACAGCCCCGCAAAGTGATATGAGGACTACGAATGCACAGTGTCATCCATCTCGAATGTCGACAGGCCGTCCCATGCATGTTGGTAGCCCTTGGTACAAACTCCGAAAAAGTGCAGGGCGCGCGACATGATGAGAAGAGCCGTGGCAGGTTGTTGGACGGCCTGGACAATTTCCGCGTCTATACAAAAAGTGTCAATATTGTTTTACACAAACTTCCCTTTTCATCAAGACATGGTCCTGCAAGGTGCAGTAAGAAATGGGAACCGCATAATATCGCCCAATGCTTTTTGCCAACGGGCAGATTCGTTAGGAGCCTCCGGTACAAACTCCGAAGGAGTGCTGTACGCGCGGCATGATGAGAATATAGCTTGGCCATTGACTGGACGGCCAGGGCAGCTTGAGCACTTTGGCACGTTCAGTCTGCACTTTTAATTTACACATACAAATTATGCATATTTGATGGTTTCGGGACACGTCTTCAGCTGCTGCATGCGGGACATGCAAGTTGCCTGCTGTTAAAAAATCGTCAACGCCTCGAGGGCAGTTGATATGGCGACGACCAGACGCAAAATGGCCATCCCGTCGTATTGGCTTGTGCAAGCCCGAAAGACAATGAAAATGGCAAAGGGCAGTGGGTCAAAGTTTTGCTCGTGGCCAATAAGAAAGAAAACATACACAGGCACATCCGTGCCTCTTGCCGTCCAGGTGCTCATTCTCCGGAGCATCGCTCGAGGCGCAGAGAGCGGATGGACCGTCGTGGACACGCAAAGAGCATCTACGGAGTTTTGGGCAGAACCCGGTTACGGACTTGATGCCACCCATCTACGGAGTTTTGGGCAGAACCCGGTTACGGACTTGATGCCACCCCGTCCTTTCGTCTGTCTAACTTGATCGCCCTCTTTTCATACCCACTTCATCAACACAGCAGGCAGACCCAACGAAGGCAACAAGGAGAAGCTTAACCCCTGGCACGCAGCAGCGCAGCTCTCGTCTTATAACTCCCCAATGTCTGCAGTACCTGCACCATCCTCGGCCGCACCTGGAAATGGAGGCAGCCGTCGCATACGACGCTACGTCGTTGGGGGACTCATATTAGCGGCGGTGATGGGCGGTGTCCTTGCCATCATCTTTACGGTTGGAGGCAAGAGTGTTAGCAAGGGGAGCAGCAGCACCAGCAGCAGTATCACTCCGCCTGTCACCAAGGAGAGCCCCGGAGATGCACTGATTGACATTCTTCAGAGCATCCAGGACGGTCCCAAGGATTCGTTGGACGCATCCTCCTCCTCCTCCTCCTCCTCCTCCTCCTCTTCCTCCGTGCCCACTACCCCTCTCACGCCTGAGATGGAGGCAGCACTCCAAGCAGCCATCGCCAAGAACAGCATCGGTGATCCTTTACAAATGAATGAGGCCATCAATAAGGGCGATTTGACCATGGCGGGGATGAACAAGGATAAGATGAAGGGCATGGACATGGACATGGACATGGGTGGCGACAGTCCCAAAGCCGCAGTGGATCTGCAGCAGTTTATTGGAAAGGACACATGTTGGCCTATGGACATTGACGAGCTCCAAGTTGCAGTGGAGGAGGGCGACTGCCCTCTTGTCATCCTTTCCAACCCCGAACCAGATGCATACATGCTGATGGAAATGAACGAGATCATGGTCATGCGGCACGTCCGCATTTTGGGCCACCCGGCCTTTCTCCCCACCATCGATGCAATGATGGGCATGCGCGCCTTTACTGTCATGGACGGTGGTTTCCTGGAACTACAGTACGTTAGGGTTCGGCAAGGTATGGGGATGTACCGGGATAGATACGGGCTGGAGGGACGGGAAGACATCAACTCTAAGGTCCTGGAGGTGAAAGGAGGAGGGGTCTTGCTGGAGGAAGGTGCAGAGGGGGCGAACTTTGTGGGCGTCATTTTCCTAGCGGTTATGACGGACCAGGGAATGACAGAGAGGGCAATTCAGGACCAACTGGATTTTACCGGGTGGAGGATGTATGGAGGGCATGTCTATGTGACAGGTGGGACGGTCCGGTTCTTCAATTGCCACTTCTGGGACTCGATGATTTTCATGCCTTTTACGGATCAAGTCATGATTGGGGCCGACGTGCTGGTGGTGGCAGGGAATGTATTTATGACGGGTTGCACGTTTACTAACACCATGCTTTTCTGCAATTACGCTGGTGCGGGGTGGCACGTGGCGACACTGGGGGGGAATACAGTCTTGACCTGGTGCACGTTTCAGTGGCAGTCAGTCGCAATGTCCATGGGTGTTGCAGGGATGGTTATCTTCACGGGGGGGGGGGTGACAATTATGACGGGGGTCGACTTCCGGTTCGTGTCGGTGGCAATGAACTTTATGGGCCTCGGCTCCTTTGCAACGGGCGCGGGGGTCTTGGTGGCCACGGGTGTCACGAACGAACAAGCATATGCCGTTATGTCGTGCTTTGGCGCGGGCATGTACAATGCTGTGGGTGCAGGAGTGTTGATAGAGTCTGGAGCGACCTTTACGCAATTCTCGGGACCGGGCTACATGGCTATGACGGGCATGGCGGAGTTTGTGGGCGCGGGTGTGTCGTCTCATGTGGGCGTACCTGCTACCATGTATGGGTCCACTGTGGCCGTACATGGGCAAGGTGGCTTCAGTTACAACGGTGCGGGCGTCTCAGTGTGGGTTGGATGTCCAATGGCCATGTTCTGGGCGGTTTATTCGTTCTTGGGCTTAGGTGGGATGGTATCACAGGGGGCGGGAATCATGGTATGGGTCGGGAATCCGATTTTCATGCCCATGGCAGTGTCGTACTTTGCTGGGCTGGGGATGGTGATGTATGTAGGAGGGGGGTCTGCAGTGATTGCCTTATCTCCAGTCTCTATGCCAATGGCACTAATGGCCTTCTCAGGGCCGACCATGCCGATGATGACGGACGACGTGATGATGCCGAACTCGACCTTTGGAGGGGGCGGACACCATGGCGGAAGGGGAAGAGCAACAGCCAATGGTATGAGGATGAACGACGACATGATGATGGACGACGACATGATGATGGATGACATGATGATGATGCACATGGCACATCCCGCCAATTTCTGGATTCAGGGCAACACTGAGGCCACGGGCAAAGGCAGCGCGTTCGTGACGGGAGGGGGGATGGTGGAGGGAAATATTAAATGGGCGTCACACATGTTAGACTCAGACCCCGAGTTCAATTTGTACGAGGGGATAAGTAACGTGAGCAGCACTGATCGTGTCCGGGGACTGCGGAAGCGACGCTTGTCCGGCGCGGCTCTCACGGACGCCGTAAGTCTCTTTGACGACGACGCGGATGGGGGCTCGTCAAAGCTTCTGGCCGTTGGTCTGGATGTGGACAATTTGCTTGACGTAAGGGCTGAGGGCATAGACGAGAAGTTTAAGAGCTGGGTTCCGGAGAAACTGTTGAAGGCTGCGGGAGACATTGCGGCGCTACGCGAGAGTCCGGCCTTTATCAAGGCCACCAAAGACTCGGAGCTGAACAACTACCTGAACAGGGAACCTCTCACTCTTCAGATCAATAATGAACATCTCGATTACTGCGGGGTGTGCGAGACGGAGCTCGTGGGCGGCAAGGGCCTCGACACCTGTGACGTTGAGGACTCATGTGCTGTCCTTCAGGCTGGGGCCCCAGCGGGCGTGCAAGCAGCCTTTGACTTTGGCGATGTCGCATTTGACCCCACCCATGTTGTGGTAGCCGAGTTTTTGCCCACTACGGGCGCGGAGGTAGAAGAGGGAGGACTGGACCCTGAATGGCTCCGTCGGGCGTTACAGGGCTATTTCAAGGCAAATGGGACATCGGGCATCCATGTCTCGACATTTTCCGGAATGCCCGATGACTTTTTCACCGGCTTGGCGGATGCTACGGCCCCCGCGACAAGGGCGCGACGGCGTGCTTTGCGCCGATTGCGGCAGAACCGGGAGGGGGGAGAGCAAGAGGACATGAAAACGGAGGAGGACGAGGAGGAGGAAGTCAGGCAACGAAAGGAGCGCCGGCGCCGAACGTCTGCACTGGCCAACGCAGAGTACCCCAACACACACGTGCTTAAGGCTGTGTTTGTGACGTCTGATACGGCGAAGGCACAGGCGTTGGCAACTGCCCTGAGCGAAAAGTCCTCGGAGGGTTACCAAGACATGGATCTGTATGTAGGCGACTACCTCAATGCGCGCGAAGGAGTCCTCATCCAAGCACTAGACGGCGTGGTGCTCCAGCAGTTCAACGTTCCGGCGTATGCGAGCCTAGATTTCACCAAAGCATTTGCCGATGAGGTGGGCTCAGCAGCAGGGGAACAGTCCGTCCGGTTGGTAGATTCGGAGAATCTGGGCATGCCCTTGTCGCGCGCGGTAGCGGGGAAGGAGTATAATGTGGAGCTTGCTGGTTTCCCCGCAGGAGTCTTCTTGTCAGTCTCTCTCTTCGGGCGAGACGCGACGGGGGACAAGCAAACGGCGGCTCTGGTAAAACGTGTAGTTACCACCGATAAGACAGGTGGAGCCGCATTTGCATGGACGGTGCCTAGGGGGCAGGCAAAGGGAGATTATTACTTAAAGGCAAGCGATATTACTGGGAAAGTGTTTGGCATGTCGACGACGTTTGAGGTGGACCGGCAAGCAAAGCGTCGTTTGGTGGGACCATGGCATACGGTCGAGGTTTAATTCTTTGGGAGCACATGGAGTTACTAGGAATTTAAAAAAGAGTCAAAGGGAAGAGGACGAGAAAAAACGTGCTCAAAGAATTTAATGCATGAGAGGTAAGCCCGATGATTTGGTTTCTGCATTGAACTCCAGTAGAAAAACGCAAACACAGAGAAAAAGGGCCTATCAAGGAAGGAGGATAAGATATAAAAGAGGAAGATGAAGCCAGAATAAAAGCAATCAAGATTTTGGGCTACCATACGAGGTATCAATTGTAGCTGTGGAGATGTTTCTTGATTCGCTAAGTCCCACTCGCTATTCCTGTCTTCCTCATATCAATATCCTTCTATGATTTGACTTGGCCATGCTTTAAGAAATCATCCATCTATCCTCTCGTTATCTAAGGTTTCTCATCCCTGTCAGATTTTGTTTCCTCCCACCTTATCGCGGTGGTATATCGATTTTTATTTTCGCTTTCTTTATTATCTTTTAATACACAAAGCACTGACAAAATCGACACGGGTGGAGACCTTTCCGAGGGCTGTGGGTACGGCAGCTGTTTTAACAACGCGTTCGTCGGTGTAAAACCGCTGGGAGAACGAGGTGGAGGCAGCAGCAGATGCGGAGGTGGTGGAGGAGGAGGTGGTAGAGGAAGGCGAAGTGGTTGAGGTAATAGTTGAGATGACATGATTCCTCATAAGACGCATGGGATCACTGGCAAGCCCCGAGCTCATTTTCCCCTTCCCCTCATTCCTTCTTCGCTCTCCCTTTCTCCCTCTTTACCCCTCCGGCTGGGGCGCCAGCTAGTCGCCATCTCCTCCCTCCTCGACCTCCCTCCTCCTCTTCCTTCACCATATCCACTACTGCTGTTGCTGCCGCTGCTGCTGTTGCTGCTGCTGCTGCTGCCACTGCTGCTGTTGCTACCGCTGCTACCATTCGTCGGCCGCGAAGATTTGCCGGGCGAGTAGGCAGAGGAGCCTCCGTATCTGATGCAACCTTCCCTCCCTCTCCCTCTTTCTTCCTCATGAGGCGTGGGCGGTCGAACCCCGTCCGTCCTGGGCTGGGCCAGGCAAAGACGACCTCTTTAAGTCTCTGCGTTCGTCGTCCCGTCGCTCAACCACCTTCCATCCCTCCCTCTCTCTCTCTCCCTCCCTTGGGATCGGCTCCGGCTCCTGCTGCTCCTGCTCCCGCTCACTCTCATTCTGCTGCTGCTGCCGCTGCTCATGCTGCTGCTGCTACTACTACTATTACTACTACTACTACTGCTGCTGCTGCTATGCTGCCGACAGTCATACTCGGAACAACGCAGATACTCCCGCAATCCCGAATTAGACCAAGACTCCCTCCCTCCTCCTTTTTCTAGGAGAAGGGTTAGAATTTCGAGCTTCGGCACATTACGGCCTTCCCCCACCGCGGGGCGCAGCAATAGGACTTTTGTACCGTATGTGGGCTGCGCTGGTGATAGAGGGCGGGCTTTCACCACACTTGTGCTTTGATAAACATAAGACGAACACGAGCTACCACCAGGACCTGTGCTCGAACAACAAGTAGAGTTACTGCATGTTGCTGTCGATCAGGATCAACTCGTTGGACTGCCAGGACGCTTACGTCTCCGTCAGCTGGGTAATCGACCGCTACATCGTGCTGTCGCAGATCACCGAGTTCTCCTGCGCGACGTACTGCTTCTCGGTGGCCATCAAGAACAGAGAGAGGATCCTCGTGGCGATGAACCAGAAGAGATCGGTTTGGCGCGGCAGAGTCAGACCAAGGCTGAGGAGGAGACATGGGCCGTCTGGTGCATTCTCACGGACTGAGGGAGGAGGAAGGGAGAGAGAGACGGCGGGGTGGACCGTCGTCGGAGTTCACCAATTCCATCGGACCTGCCTCTTTCCCTCCGTCTTCCCCTCCTTCTCCTCCTTTCTTGCCCTCTTCATCCTCCTTCTCCCGGCTGTCGCTGCTGCTGATGCGGCTGCTGTTGCTGCTAGTGCTGCTACGGTTGCCGTTGCTACACTCTCTGCTCACTGCTGCACTCGCCGTCGACTCCACCCGTGGTTTGAGATTCCACACCCTCTTTCCCTCCCTCCTCCCTTCCCTCCCTCCGTCCTCGTAATCATCCTCACCACTGCCACTGCTACTGCTACTACTGCTACTGTTGCTGCTGCTGTCGCTGCTGCTACTATTGCTGCTTTCTTCCGCCCCCTGCAGTGTTTTGGGATTTCGCCTATGCCGCAACACCGGGGCCACCCCCCGCTCCTACCTTCTCTCCTCCTCCTCCTCCTCCTCCTCCTCCTCCTCCATGTTGTAAGAGCCTCTGTCTTTTCTTCCTCTACCTTGATCTCCATGCCAGCCCCGTTCCGCACTTCCTCTTTCTCCTTTTCCTTGACCTGTTCCTCCTTTTTCCTCTCCTCCTCCTCCTCCTCCTCCTCCTCCTCCTTCTCCGTTTCGCAATTAAAGAGATGCAAGTCTTCATCAGGTACAGCTGACAGAAAATTGAATTTACGTTTGTTCGCCTGCTCCTTCTTTCTGGCTATCGCGCTCCCTCTCTTCCTCTCCCCGTCCATCTCCTCCTCCTGCTTCCCCTTCTTGTTTTCCCTCTTTTTCATTTTCTCCTCTTCCTCCTCCTCCTCCTCCCTCCTTCATTTCCTTCCCTCCCTCCCCTTCCCCCTCCCTAGACCTCTCCACGATCGCATCCAAAGTCGCATTACCCCCCCCCCCCTCTCCTCCGTGGTCACCTTCCTCACTACCTCCTCGATGAAGCACTCCAGGCATACGCCACGGGCGCGGCTCGGCCTCCGGGTGTGGGCGCAGCTCGTGACCTTGCCTAGGGAGTGTGGAAGAGGGCGATCGGGAAGAAGGGAGTGAGGGAGGGTAAGAGCAGTAAGTGGTTGCATTCCTTGGAGATCAACGAATGCCTCCAGGTCGGTGGAACTATGGGAAGCAAGGAGGGAGGGAGGGAGGGAGGGAGGGAGGGAGGGAGCTAGGTACACAAAGAGGAACGTACATGTAGCTGGTGGCGGTCACCCAGTGGCCCTCTTCCCTCTTATCTCCCCTCCTCCTCCTCCTTTTTCTACTGCTGCAGCTGCCCCTGACCCTTCTGTTGCTGCTACTACTACTGCTGTGTCTGTGCCAGCACTACTGCTACTCTCACTCCGAGTCCATCTTGCCGCCACTACCACTAGTGCAGAGGATGCTGCTGCTGATCCACCTTTCTCCCCTTCCGTCTCTACCCACTTTTCCTCCTTTTCTATGTCCTTGTCAGAAGGCTCCTCCTTTCTCTCCTCCCTCCTCTCCTCCTTCCTCTCCTCCTTCCTGTCTTCCTTCTCCTCATTTCTTTTCCGTATTTTTCCCATCTCCTCTGTGCGGAAGATGGCCTTACCCCCCCTCCAACCCCCTCTCCCTCTCCCTCTCCCTCTCACTCCCCTCCTCCCTCCCCTCCTCCCTTGTTGCGTCGCCTCCCCCCTCCCTCCGCTTTGCCCCTTTTCGTCTTCCTATCATCCCACTCTGCTCCTGCTCCTGCTCCTGCTCCTGCTCCCTCCCCCCTTCCTTCCCCCTTCCCCTCCTTCTTCACCGCTTCGCCCATCACATCTAAGTAACACATGCGACATAGGTGCCCCTGTAGGCTTAACGATGGGGATGCATGCAATTTACTGCCAATCCTTCGCGTCCCTCCTCATTGGCCTCTCCTTCCCCCCCTCTTCCTTCTCCTCTTCTTCTCCCCTACGATTACGTGTTGCACGGACCAAACCCGTGTTGGCGGAAGCAGCTGTAGCATTTGCCTCAGACTGGAGACATTTCTCTACGAACTGCTTCTTCCGCTCGTCACTGCACATCCCCGTGAGCAGTCTCCTTTTCCCCTTCCTCATGAGGCCTTCCTTTCCTTCTGCCCCTCTCTCTCCTTCTGCCGGAGCACGGGCAGTAGAGGAGGCGGAAAACTTCACTTGTAGACGTCCACGCACATCATCCAAGCTGAATGGGGAAAAACAAGAGCGGTAGGGAAGCAGAGACGTGAAAAGAAATAGTGGAGGAGGGCGTGGAAGGGGATAGGAAGGGGGAAGGAGGGGAAGAGGGCAGAGTTAAATTACCTGTCGTCTTCCTCGCCAATCATTCCAATTGCTGGTACCAAAGCCTGCTATGTGCGTGCGTGAACCCCAGTGTACTGGGTGGGAGATTAGGGGAGGGAACAAGGTTAGTGAAGGGTCGGGGTGGTATTCTGGCCTGATCACTGGCGTGGTTTCCTCCCGTGTCCACAACAAGACAGGAAACGTACAAAACCGTACCTTAATCTCCCTCTCTTCATTTTGGCTGTAATCAAGCACGGTGAGCGGCGCTCAGTGTCCCCCGATTTTAATTGATGAAACAACGAAAACAAATGCAGACTGCCCCCTGCCTTTTACGAACTTTGCCACGCCAGAGACAGACGAGACCGAACGTCGTCGAACCGTGCATGCTGCTTGGACCTGTAAAATGGGAGAAGGGAAAGTGGAGAAAGGTTTGAGTGGGGGGTGGCTCAGAAGGACTGTGCGTGATAGGCTATTGCAAAGCCCGATGTCGAGATCGGTCCGTGGACTCGGACTCGATCGACGTACCGACTCGGAGATCAATCGAGATCGAAGCACGCAAGCCGCAAGCCCATGTCCCCTCCTCACTTTGCTCCCTAGCAAATGCACCAATCCTTCCTGCGAGTCGTTCGATGGCAAGCAACATATTGGTCAAGCCATGACTAATGCTGCCTTCGTTGATCTACGGATAGAATTGCTGCCTTCATAACCGACTCCCAGGCTCGTACGACATGTCAACCCTCAATCTCCATCATGGCGAGCCCATCTTATTTTTACGTTGCAGTTCCTCGCCACCATCCCTTCACAGGCCTTCGCATCCCAAGTACTATTCCCCCACCGCCAACACATGCCCTCTGCTTGCATTCCGGAAAACGGTAGCATGCTCTCTGACTCCCACACCAAGAAAGAGATGAAGACCAACGGTAGCAGCAGCAGCAGCAGCCATGGACACGGGCCACTATCGACGACCTATCTCACCCTCAATGGGGGCCTACATCCACCACCACAACACCCAAGCTCTCAGAGACAAGCATGCGGGACAGGAAGTGTCTGGCGCTCCTTTGGTACAAAGGTCAAGCAGTTCCTGTTCGTGCAACCCCCCCACCCCTCCTCCTCTGCTTCCTCCTCATACTCCGCATCCTCGACCGCCGAGGAACGCCTCCCCCTCCGCAGCCACCAAGGCGGGAACAATGTACGGAGTCTGCACGTTACGCCTCTACCATCATCATCCTCTTCCTCCTTCTGCTCTTCTTCCTCCACCCATCACCCAGCCACCCGCCTGCTACCCTCGTCACAAGTGCATCCCTCCCTCCTGCCCTCCCTCCCAGAGGCCTACCACTCCGTCCCTGTCCCTCGCACGCGTCCTGGAGAGGCCACCTGGCTCTCTCGTTGCCGGTAAGAAGATGGAGCAGGAAAGCCATGGTGAAACAAGAAGGGAGTCTAAAGAGGAAGAAATAAAGCGTGGGAAAGCACATCATAGAATTGATAGGACGACCCCCTTGCCCTCTTTCCCACTCTCCCTCCCTCACTCCTCCCCTCCTTTCTTCTTCATCAACAGCACTCTCCTAGCGTACGTGGGTCCTGGTTACATGGTCGCGGTGGGGTACATGGATCCCGGGAATTGGGCTACAGACATTGCGGTGAGGAGGGAGGGAGGGAGGGAGGGAAGGAAGGAAGATGGATAAGTCAACCGCGAGTCCTCCACATCCGTTCGCACTTATACTGGACACACTTTCTTCCTCCTTCCCTTCTTCTACTGTTCCTCTCGTCGATATCAATGCCCTCCTTTTTACCATCCTCTGCTCCTCCACACCCTGACCGCCAATCCCCCCCCCCCCCCCCCCCCCCTCCCCCCCCCCTCCCTCCTTCCCCCCTGATGGCCCTCCGCGGGCAAAGCTGCTGTTCAGCTCCGTTCCTCCTGCTAGAGCAGCTGTC
>Ga0160420_100378_pt1 | contig 20574 bp, 36 predicted proteins | sample CelAP2metagpilot_FD_108197 | JGI IMG/M metagenome (GOLD analysis project Ga0160420, IMG submission 108197) | Phycosphere-associated microbial communities from algal ponds in Kailua-Kona, Hawaii, USA - Cellana AP2-5-5 metagenome pilot | ecosystem: Engineered > Artificial ecosystem > Aquaculture >... | reverse complement strand
GCCCCTCCCCTCATCCCTCCCATCCCTTCATCTCCCCCCCCCCCTCCCCTCCCCCCCCCTCCTCCAGGCATCCTTCCTGGGCCTTGCGCTCCTCTTCCTCCTCTATCGCCGGGGCGGAAGCCCTCAACAGGTACGTCCCCCCTCGTCCGCTCCTTGAACACCGCACTCCTTCGCTAGCTCGCTCCTCCTGCTCCTCCCTCCCTCCCTCCCTCCCTCCCTCCCTCCCTCCCTCCCTTTTTCCCTTCCTGTCACAGGCATGGCTAGTGCTGGCAACGCTCTGGCCGTTGGGCAAGACGTGGCACCTGCTGCTGCTGCTGGGGAAAGAGAAGGGCGCGGCGAGGGAGCGGGCGTTGGGGGAATGGTGAGGGAGGGAGGGCAGTATTAAAGACGTGAGGCAGGAAATATGATTGAATGTGGCCTCATGTAGGCGTGCATGTAGACGTAGATGAAGAAGTAGATATGCACATGTATGTATATGATATATATAAAGGTATGAATAAACTTGTGGACATAGATGTAAACGTAGATGCATGTATGTAACTTGAGAGCTATACATACACGTAGAGGAACATATAGATTCTAGACATTCACTTGGCACGGCCTCTGCGCCTCCCTCCCTCCCTCCCTCCCTCCATACCTCCCTCCATACCACCCAGGCTCACGTACTGGGCTCTACTCGTTCCCGTCGTCCTTCTCGAACACGCGGTCAGTGCCCACCTCCTTCCCTCCCCCATCTTCCAGCAGCTCCTTGCGCCTCGCTCCCAGGGCAGGCAAGAGAAGTAGGTGGAGAGAGAGAGAGTGAGAGAGCGAGGGAGGGAAGGACGGTCAAATCTCGCGAGCAGGACCATGAGTATTCTTCGTTTCGCTATAGCTACATATATTTTGTTCGTGTTTCTTCTCTCGTTTTCCTTTTTCAGGATTACGCTTCTGCGGATACCTACGGGTAAATATACGATTGAGGATACCCAAAGGCGGATATACGATTGCCACAATAGTAACCGTGCTCTTCTGGATTCGAGCGCGTCAACTCACCTCCCTCCCTCCATCCCTCCCTTCCTCTCTCCCTCTCTCAGTGGAGCTGTGCTGCGGACACTCACGGACTTGTACATGATTACCAAGATCGTGGCCACGATCTATTTGATATATCCCGCCTCGAGAGGGGCCAGGAGGGTGTCCCGATGGCTGGAGGGAAGGAAGGAGGGAGGGAGGGGAGAGAAGATGAAGAAGACTAGAGATGGGAATGATGAGAAGATCAAGAAGAAGGATGACTGAATGCGGGAAAAATGAGGAGAAATGGAGACTATGAAAGAAATCTTCGTTGAAATTAACAGGCGGGAGAGTATGACGAACGTGTTCGTTGATGGGCAGATGTGCTCATTGCCATTATGATAGTCATAGTATCATATTTTCTTTCTTTTTTTCCTTCTTCTATTTTTCCGTCGCGGGAGGGAAGAGAGGGGGAAGAGTCTTTGAGGCGAGTAAAACAAGGAGGAGGGAGAGAAGGACCGTGGCAATGGCGACCTCTGTCACAACGTCCTCGTTGCTGCCTCTCTCTACCTCTGCTTGCTCCTCTCTCACACACCGCCACGTCACCCTCTCCGTACGGTCTCTAGAGAAGAGGGTAGTCGGCAATGGCGGTTGCAGCAGTAGCAACAGCAGGAGCAGCAGCAACATTTTTCAGCGACACGAAGTAGATATATTGAAAACTTTCGGTGACGACACAGACAAAGGTAGAGAGAAGACGAGGCAACGGGATGGAATGGAGCACGTGGCAAAATCGACTCAATGAACGAAACTTGGAATCAACGTACCCCAGCTCTAATCCTAACCCATCAACAACACAAATTGCAACCTTAAATACCAGCACAGCGTTTGTCTCGCTCATTGTTTGTTTTCCTTTCTTTACACCACTATATAGACTTCATGCCCGATGCCTGTTGATGTTTCCTTCACGTCTCCTTCCTCCAACCCTTTCTCTTCTTTTCAGCCATTCCTCTGCCCCTTTTCTTCCTCCTCGTTCTACTATTGCTGATCCCAGGTTAAGGAGGAGGAACGCTCTGTGGCAATAGCCTGCAGCCTGACCTTCAGTTGGGTTACCTCGCGTTTCAACGCCTCATTCTCCACTTTCCACGAAGAAGTGGGGGAGGAGGAGGACGTTTTGCCCTCTTCAAGCTCTTCTCCCGCCCACGCCACCAATGCCAAGAAGAACACCACCAACGCATGTCGTTCATCGACAGAAATAGGTGGACAGCATACGCTTTCCTTCTCACTACTTCCTTTCCCCTCCTGCGCCTTGCTATCCTTTCCGTGCGGCGGCAGCAGAGCAAACGCTGGGTAGGCCTCGATTGCACGGACCAAGGGGCGAATGAAAGCCTCTTGAGGGTTCTCTTTCCTTACATTGCTGTTGCTACTACTATGACCGCTACTTCTGCTGCTGCTCTTGCTACCTGGGTAATCGTGAAGTATGCATTTGAGGTAGGCGTAGGTTGTTACCAACGAGGCCACAGACTCCGGCACCGCCGACACAAACGCTTCAAAGCCCGCCTTGCTCGCCACCAGGATCCGTCGCCCCTCCCCTTCTCCTCTTTCTCCAGTCCCTTTGATGGATGCCTGTGCCTCTTGTCGGTGAAGCTTGAGGAGCCAATCTCGAAGGGCGGGCCAGTCCCCGAAGCGATCTGGGTCCAGCGTGAACAGCAAGGCCTCTGACCACCGGTTTTGGGAGAGGAGGAGATAGCCCCGCGCTTTCCCCGTGGCGGGGTCATGGGGTTGAAGAGCTGCATGGAGAAGGGGGAGGGGCACCCAGTGGGGAGGGTACTTGAAGCGCGCCACGTCGAGAATGAGTACAAGGTCCTTGGCCGCGTGGTAGCCACCAACGGGAGAAAAGTGCCCATCGCCGGTTTGCCCCAGCAGCTTGCGGGAATACCCACAGAGCATAAACTCGTCTTCTTTCCTAGACTGCGGTTGTTGCCCTTCGTTTGTTTTGCCTTCCCCTACGAAACCAACCGACGAAGAAGTGACGCGCAGGACGTCGTCCCTGAATCCCTCGACAGAGACAGTGTCGCCATGCCTCAGCCTGCTCTTCGCCCCATTGCAACGTGCAAGACAATTAGCCTTCACCAATGAGATGCCCTGGCTCTGCACTACCTCCAAGGGCTCGCAGCAGTCAAGCAACGATTCATCAAACCATCGCCAGGGGCCTTTCCAAATCCGCCCGGGATCGATGGCGAGCGCGTTCAATAGCATCGCTAAAGAACCCAAGCCGCAGTATGCCGGTTCTGATTGTGTGTGGAAGTGCTCAATCAGAGGGAAGAAGCAATTCATTCCTCCTGCTGCCAACGCCTCTGTGAACAACTGGCGGCCTTCAGGACTTGAGAAGGCGATACACGTCGCTGGGGGCAAGGGTCGACGGTAGAACGTAGTAGGAACAGGACGTGGGGAAGCGAGCGTTGAGCGGGGAGTGAGGAGAGGCGAGCTCAGGGGTATTTCCAAACGAGTCGATGCAAGAGGAGAAAATGTATTGGGCGGCGGGCAGCATTTGCTCTGCGGGTCGGGTTCGTTTGGCTTGGTGCTCGTGCTGCTGCTTGTGCTCATGGCTTGTGGGCGAAAGGCAGAGGGATTTCCGCAGCAGGATCAGCAAAAACCCAAATACGGCGGCCAAGGAGCTTTCTTGGTCGTGCTTGTGTAGACTGTGATTTGATGCGGGAAAAAACTTCTTGTCAGTGAACTAATGTGTACGAAAATAAGAACAAAAAGGGCCCCTGGGCGCGAGATGGGCGAGAGCGAGAGATGGAGGAAGTTTCATCGAAAACGCAACGAGCGAAGGAGATCCTCGAAGGATGGCTACAACTACACGGCGGGCATGCCGTAGTCAATATGGCATTGCGCACGCCTGTTCAATTTGATATAGCTGCGTTGGATAGCAAGAGTTTTAGCACTGTCCAAGCCGGCATAGCCTCCCCCACCACCCAATCGATCCCAGCCCCAGTTTCCCCAACGAAACACGCACGCAAACGTCGATCCTTGCTGCCTCGACCCATCGATCTTATCCCTATCACCCGATCGACCCGCATGCACATGCTTACACAGGTAGACGAATCTCGGGGTCTACTCTGCTTCGTCTTCGAGCTGGTCTCCACTCGATGGTCACACTGTTAGGCTTCCATGGTGGGACTGGCTTGCTTAGCCTCCTCCTTCTCGTGGTGCTGCAGCCTCATCAGTCTTGGGCCTTGGGTGCTAGCGCCGCAACGGGATACGATGCCACTTCTGCCGGCAGTGGTAGTGGGCGTCAGGGCCTTGGGCATGCGGGGATGGCATGGATTCCGGGCCTGAAGGTGCGTGGTCTGGTGGGCGCGTGGTGTGACGCTCTCGGTTTTCTTGCCGCCCAGCCACTGCTTGTCTTATTTTGTCATCCTCTTCTTCCTTATCCTAGGTTTCCAGCCTCAATCGGATACGCAAAGTCGCCCCGCCCTCTTTCTCATATCCATCTTCGCGCTTGGGTGGCATACGCATGACTGTCGCAGCCCGTGCTGCCACGCCAAAGATCATAATTGCTGGCGCCCCGGCCTCAGGGAAGGGAACACAGTGCGAGTTGCTGAAGGAGACGTACGTGCTAGTGTCTTGTTTTGTCTGGCTACCGACATTGATTTCTCATAGCTTTCTTTCTTTTCTTGCCCACTGCCACCACAATCACACCGCTCCGCCCTCCCATCTTCTGACAAACAGATACGGCGTTGTTCACCTCTCTACCGGTGACATTCTGCGTGCAGCCGTTCAAGAGGGGACAGAGCTGGGTACCAAGGCCAAGGATTTCATGGACCGTGGGGAGCTGGTGCCGGATGAGGTTATCATTGGCGTCGTCAAAGAGAGGCTGGCAGCGCCCGACTGTGAGGAGAAGGGCTGGTTGCTCGACGGCTTTCCCAGGACCAAGACCCAGGCGGACGCATTGAAAACGCTCGGGGTGGCACCCAGTGCGTTTGTGCTACTGAATGTGCCAGACGAGATGCTAGTGGAGCGGGTGGTGGGACGAAGGACGGACCCGGAGACAGGCAAAATCTACCACTTGAAGTACAGTCCCCCGCCGCCTGATGTCCCGATGGAGCGGTTGGTGCACCGGTCGGACGACACCGAAGAGAAAGTGAAAGTGCGGGTGAAGGCATTCCATGAGCATTGTGAGGCCGTGTCCGGGTGCTACAAGGACGTGTTAGTCCAGGTGGATGGGACGCAGAAGAAGGAGGCTGTCTTTGCTGCCATCAAGGGCGCGATCGATGCTGCCTTGATTAAGGAAAAGGAAGTGATGGCTCAAGAAGCAATATCTACGGCCGCAATGGTGAAAGGAAAGAAAGCGAATGTACCACCCCTTCGTATCATTATTGCTGGGGCCCCGGCATCGGGGAAGGGCACTCAGTGCGAGATGCTCAAGGAGAGGTGCGTGTTGGATTGATTTGTTTGGTAGGGAGTGAGGTGAGGTCGATAGATGATTCTGGAAGGCTGACTGGCTTTCTTACATTTGAACGTACATCCATTAGGAAAGACTCCGAGTCTCGTGTTAAGACCCAGGCGTTTTGCTTAGCCCTTTCCTTCCCCTCTCTGTCCCTTAAAAACAGGTACGGCGTCGTGCACCTCTCCACGGGCGACATTCTGCGTGCGGCTGTGAAGGAAGGGACGGCCTTGGGGAAGGAGGCGAAAGGGTTCATGGACCGAGGGGAGCTAGTGCCCGACGAGACGATTTGTGGGGTGGTTCTGGATAGGCTAAAAGAAAGGGACTGCCTCGAGAAGGGCTGGTTGCTCGACGGCTTTCCCAGGACCAAGACCCAGGCGGAGGCGTTGGGCGTGATCCCTGATGCCTTCTTACTGCTGAACGTGCCGGACGAGATGCTAGTGGAGCGGGTGGTGGGACGAAGGACGGACCCGGAGACAGGCAAAATCTACCACTTGAAGTATAGCCCCCCGCCGCCTGATGTCCCGAAGGAGCGGTTGGTGCACCGGTCGGACGACACCGAGGAGAAAGTGAAAGTGCGGGTGAAGGCCTTCCACGAACACGTTAAATCGGTGGTGGGCGTTTACACCGATGTCTTGATTGAGGTGGATGGGACGCAGAAGAAGGACGCCGTCCTCGCCAGCATCACGCAGGGCCTGGACAAGGCGCTCGCGAAACGCAAAAGCATCAGCAGCAGCAGTAAGATAGTGGTCAAGACCTTGCAAACCACACTCTCCCTTGCGGCCTTCATTGGCCTCGACGCCGCCCTTCGACAGCTGTTCAAAGCCAGGGCCATCACCTTCCCCTCCTCCCTTGCCGGCATGCTTGGCCTCCTGTCTCTCCTTCTCGCCTCCGCCCCCAAAGCCGGCAGCATTACCAACCCCCTCCTCTATCGCGCCCTCAAGCCTGGAACTGACCTCTTGACCAAGTGGCTGGCCGTCTTCTTTGTCCCCGCCCTCGTCCTCCTCCCCCTCTCCGCCGGCGCCCTCGCCCCCTCCCTCGCCCTCCGCCTCGCCGCCGTCATGGTACTGGGTTTCGAAACCTCTCTCCTCTTCACGGCTAAACTTGCCGGGCTCCTTACCTCCGCGAACGACAAGGCTGTCTACACTTCTTCTACTGCTACCACACCTGTCATCAAACCCCTTGCATTTTCATCTTCCTCCTCCCCCTTCAACCTTACCCTCCAGAAGTCTCTTGCTGTTGCCACCCTTATCTCCGGGGCCACCTCGGTCATCCTCTCCACCCGTATGCCCTCTACCTCCTCCTCCATCCTCCCCTCCCTGGCCCGCACCCTCTTCACACTCCTCGCTACCCTCCTCTCCTACGTGACCGGCTCTCGCTTTCCCTCCAAGCTCCGCAAAGCCGTTCATCCCCTCATCTCCTGCGCCGGCCTAACGCTCGCCCTTCTCTCCCTCCACGCACGCCTCCTCTCCCAATCTCTTACCACTCAACTCCAGGCCTACGTCTCCCGCAGCTCCTGCCCCGCTCACCTAGGTGGGGGTGACATCCTTCTTGGCCTGCTCAGCCCCTCCATCCTGGCCATGGCCGTCCAAGTTTACGAACGTCGCGCCCTCCTCACCCGAAACCTCGGCAAGATCATGGGTACATGCCTAGGCGCCTCCGCCTTTGGTCTTTTCTCCTCCGCAGCCCTTTCACGGGCGTTTTCCCTCCCTCCCGCGCTCGGAAAAGCCACCTTGTCTCGATGCATCACCACCCCGCTGGCCATGGCAGTGGCAGGCCTAGTGGGCGCCGACGCAGGGATCGCTGTCCTCGTCGTAGTCCTCACGGGCTTGCTCGGTGCGAATGCGGGAGCGGCTCGCCTCGCTTCCTACGGGGTGTCGGATCCCGTCAGTAAGGGGCTAGCGATGGGTGCCGCGGCGCACGGGATTGGAACCGCGAGCCTGGCAGAGGAACCCGAGCCCTTGGCTTTCGCAGCGATGGCCATGGCGCTGACGGGGGTGATGACGACGGTGCTTGTGACGGTGCCTCCTGTACGGGCGGCTTTGTTGATGGTGCTGATGGGCGGAGCGAAGGCGGCAACTGTCTTGCCGTGAGGGAGGAAGAGAAAAGGAGTGAATGTGGGAGGGTATGTGGAATAGCGACCGGAGAAAAAGAATGGTAGCATTAGTACAATAGGGGCGATAATGCGTGTGGTGTGGTATAGTGGATAAAGATGTGTGTATTTATCTGCCTGTATGGTCGACGCGTGTGTTCATGGCCTCGTCCCAAGTTGCTGCGAGTGATTCGTGCGTGTGTGAGGTAGAGGAACGAGAAGAGAATGACATGACGAAAGATCAACAAATAAATGAGTGCCACACTTCGCTTCACTCTGGATCCAGCTTTAAAACCACAATTTGAATGGATCTTCAGATCCTTCTTTCCCGGTCTTTCTTCCACGTCATTCTGATCCCTCCCTCAAATGGGATCCTGCTCTAGATCAGACCCCTTCCCATTTTCCATGTACACACAAAGACACAACCTAGGAATCAAACAATCCAATGACATGTGAATACAAATATGTTCATCCAAATCTGTCCATCCATCTTAATATTATCACCCTTCTCAAGAGCTATCGAAAAAGTCACGCCGTCCTTTCTGTAGCTTACCAGCCCCTCCCCCTGTCCGCTTTCTCCACCTCCGACTCCATCTCGGCCGCCACGCCCTTCTTCCCATCACTGACTCCCCTCCCCCGGGCCATCGCTGCACTGGTCTTTTCCATGTAGTCCGCTTCGAGCGTCCACAGTTCGAGGTCCAGAATCTCGAATTGTGTGTGCTTGGCCACTGCTGGCAATGACGAAGGAAGAGGAAATGAAGGCGTGGCCAACGAAGGAGTGCTGGGTGCAGCAGCAGGAGGAGAAGCCGAAGGGGGGAGGTGGAGAGGGGAAGAGAAAAACGTCTCACAGGCACCCGACGAGCCATTCAGGAGCTCCGGGTCCACAAAAAGGGCGAAGGATCCCCCTCCGCCCATGGCCAGCCCGTCCTTGGACGTCGACAGCTGGAAGTAAGAATTTTCCGTGCTCCACGCGTACTTCCTCAGGGGCGCCTCCCCCTCCGCCCCTACCTCGCCCACCAAGCTCCAGACGAAGGACTCCCCGTCGCCGTAGTAGCTCTCGCCTTTTTCCATCCAAACCCGAGTGGCAAAGCCCCCAAACACACCGCCCTGCATGTCCTTGAGCACCAACAGAGTGGGCTCGCGGTTTTTGGCCTAAAATGTGTATGAAAAGGGAAAAGGAGAGATGAGGAGAAAAATTATTTCTGTCTCTTCCACAGGGAGGAGAAGAAGAACCCTTCAAATTGCAGCAGGATGTCTTTCATGCCACCCATTTCTCTTATCATTCCCTTCCTCTTTAACCCCTCCCTCCTCTCTCATCCCTCCCTCCCTTACCTTCTTGAAGAAGGTGTTGAGGCTGGCCCCATCCCCAGCGAGAGAATAGAGAAGCCGCCAGGCGTAGTCTCGGTGCTGTGGAGGCAACGCAGCTTCCAGGCTGATCAATTGTGAGGGTGTGAGGGATGAAAGGATGGAAGAGGAGGAGAGGGGGAGACCCAGCAACCGCGGCGTGACCAGAGAGACCGATGGAGGAAGGGGTGCAGCGGCGTTGAAGTGGGCGGGACCGGCGGTACGGGAGGGGGAGGCAGAGGGGGAGGCGGAGGGAGAAAGGGCCATGGATGCCAGGCGTGCGGATGCTTCCGAGAGAGCGGGAGGGGGTGCAGGTTCGGTGTTGGGGTAGGAGGGGAGGGCAGAGAACTCTTGCGGGAACTGTTTCCGGTAGACGCGGGCCTTCTCGGCGCGGGCGAAGGCGCGGAGCTTCTCCAGGCGAACGGAGAGCCAGAGATGCCAAGCAGCATCCAGGGAGGGCGGGCCTTGCTTGAGAACCCAGGTGAGCTGCCGCTTGGCCTCCAGGACGAAAATGTCTTCTTCGTGGGGGCGGAGGGCCTCGTGCCGGGCCAGGTAGTCGAGGAGGAGGAGGGAGAGCGAGACCAGAGAGGGGACCGCCATTGGCTGGGTGTGATGCGGATTAGGAAAGGTAGTGGACTTAGAGGATGTTCATCAACGGGGGAGATGTATCAAGGCACGCTCCTACTCCTGTTCTCTGCCCTAGCCGCCTTCCCCCCCCCCCCTCCCTCCCCTCCCGTCGCACCTCAGAGAGCAAGTCCCACCAGGGCGCTTGGCACATGTGCAAGAGCAGGTGCTCCTCTCGCACCGACGGGCCTGGATTAGCGAGGGAGTCGAGCGAAGACGAGGGTACTGGGGTTAGAGAGACGGCATGCAGTGGCGTGGGGGGGAGGGATAGGAACGGAGGAAGACGTACCGAGGTGGAGGACACCCATGACCATCCGCACAACCCGGCAGATGACGCGAGTGAAGCAAAAGCCAGGCCTCCGAGCATACTTAAAGGCCAGGAGGGCGGCGTGCTGGGGATGCTGCTGGAAAAAGAAGAGGAGGCACGACACAGATAGGACTCCGCCACCTGGACAGGTTGGGAGGGAAGGAGGGATGTGAGTATGAGCATCAGTAGATGATATGGAAACAGGCTGGCCTAACGCACACAGAGAGAGAGAGAGAGAGAGAGAGAGAGAGAGAGAGAGAGAGAGAGAGAGAGAGAGAGAGAGAGGAGAGAGAGAGAGAGAGAGAGAGAGAGACGTACCCGAGGCGCGAAAGTCGCTCAGGTCACCACAGGGAAAGCCACACACCCGGAGGCGGGCTTCGATGGTGGAGGGGGTCAGAGTCAGGACCTCAGACCGCACCACGTCCTCCTTGGTCTTGGCCTCCAGTACTTCAAGGATGTCTTTCCGCACGCCTATGGCAAAGGACTGCTTGGAGGGCGAGAAGGAGGACGAGGACGAGTCCGAGGGTGTCGTAAGGGAGTCAGCTGGAGTGAGGCAAGCCGGGGAACTGGGCAGAGAAGAGGAAGACGCTGCTGAGGAGGCGGGCGGTCGCCGGCGCACGGGCGAGCCACCGCCCGTGATTTGCCACTCGTCGGTGGAGGCGGAGACGCACCGGATGCGCTGTAAGGCCGCTTCGACCCCAGCCAGACGCGAGGCGACCGCACGGGCTAACGCATCTTTCCTTCCCTCTTTCCCTTCACCTTTCCCTTCCTCTTCTTCTTCGTCTCTGGTAGGGTCCTCCTCGAGCTGATGTCGGAGGAGAAGAAGACAATCCCACTTGAGCTGTAGGCGTTGGGCGTATCCTTCTTGCTCCGCGTCCAGGTCTGAAAGGACGAGGGGGCGGTGTTCGATAAGGGCCTGAGAGAGGGGAAGGGAGGGAGGGAGGGCGGGTGAGGAAGGAGAAATACCAATGCGAAGAAGGAGGAAAGGAACTAAGGAGACAAAGAGGAATTGCGCATGGAGCACCTGCGTGACGATGATCTCTTCCTCATTCTGCATCAATCTAGCGAGCTCGATGCGGGCTGAGATGGAGTCGGGCATGTAGGGCGAGCGGACGAGGCCAGGGGCCATGCACTCAGCGAGGTAACGAGATGTAAGACCGTTCCTCGGCTCTGTGGGAAGAAGAAAGGGAGGAAAAGTGGAGTGAGCGGACGGGAGTCAGAGCCAGACGATCGGTTGAACATTACCTTGAAGGAGGCGGTGGCACATGGCGGTGAGCTTGCAGAGCAAGGGCTTGTGAACGGCAGGAATCTCGCCCAGCAACAGCCGCAGGTTCCGAAGCCGTGCCTCTTGGTCCTCGATCAGATCGCTTTGTTTCGGGGAAGAGAAGGAAAGGGAGGATAAAATAGGGGAACACCCGATGAGTGCGAGGTGAAGGCAAGGGCGGAAGGGAGGGAGCGAGGGAAAAAGAGATGAAGGGTCCGATGGGTGGGTATCCATGTCTGTTCAACCTGCGGGTAACGGCCTGGATGACGGCGTCGTAGTGGTGCCAGCCGAGGAGGGGCTCGGGCAGGGCGTCCAAGAACTCCATCAGCGCCACCGACACGGCCCGGAAGTGCGTGGTGGCAGCCTATGGGGGTGAGACAAGGGGGAAGAAAGGAGGGTGGAGGGAGGAGAGAGACGTCAGGTGACCTTGTCGCTTCAAACAAATATTTGATAAAGTAAATAGATATGCCTGCTGCCTGCTTCATCCTATTACTTCCCATCTTGTTCTCTTTCCATATCTCGGCTATTTCGGATACAGCCCTGTCCCTCTTCCTTCTCCTCCTTCCCTCCTTCCCCCTTTTCCTCTTACCTCTGCATTCCGGGGCACGGCGGGCAGTCGGAAGCCCCGGTTGGCCAGGTCAAGGATATGCAGCACGCTCCGAGGCTCAGACACCTCCGCATCGAAGAGAGAGCTGGCGATAGGAGGGAAGGTGGATGGTACCCGGAGAGAGAGGTGAAAACAAGGTCGTAGAGAGGGAGGGAAACACCCAGCGAGGCATCTACGTCTAGACATGCGAGCATCCCCGCTCCCTCCCGCCCTCCCTCCCTCTCTTCCTCTCCGTCACGCACCTGGTGGCAGCCCCCTCGTCCGTGGCTAGGCTGTCTATCATCTCGGCAAAGACGGTGGGCAGAGCCATGTCCGGCGCCAGCAAGGCGTGGGGCGATAGACGCGAGTCCGCGCACAGCCGCTCTGTTTGTTTAGGAGGAAATTACCGTTTGTGCAGCAGCCGCAAATGAGAAGTCGTGGTTGCGAGGACTGACCGTTTTCGTCCTTCTCTTCCCTCCCTCCTCTTCTCGCTTCCACTTTACCTAAGCTCTCCCCCCACACCTGCTCCACCTGCTGCCCGCCATTCCCACCACCCGCTACGTGAGGCGGATGCAGCAGTTGCGGGCTCCTCATCGGCCGGTGCGGCGAGCCTGTGCGAGTGCGGTCTAGCAGAAACGCATCGATGCAAGTGAGCACATCCAGGGACTCGGACTAACCATCCCTCTCTCCTCCTCGCTCCCCTTCTTCCCCCCATTCCGCTCACCTGCTTCCTCCCCCTCCACCCGGCCTTCCCCCACGGCGTCCAAGACTAGGCCCTTGGAGGCCAATAGCAGCCGGTCCAGCCCGTGCCCCACCTACCAATCAATCGAAGGGAAAAAGGAAGGGAAGGAGTGGGGACGGTGGGAGGGGAGGTATATCAGTACGTCTTGAAGTGGAAGGGACGAAAAGAGAGAGAGAGAAAGAAGGCGAAAGGGGGCCTCAGGGGATAACTTTTCCAGGTAGGAAAGAAAGGAGGGAAGGAAGAAAGAGGGGAGGGAAAAGGGGACATTAGGAGCACGCGTGTGTCCTATGACTTGCTTCCTCTCCACTCGAACGCCTGTGTCTTTCTGTACCTGGTGCAGCAGCAGCTTGCCTAGCCCTTCCTCCCCGTGCCCCGACCGGTCATGCTCATTGAAGGACAACCTGTGGATGCGCACGCAGTCAAGTGCATTTGCACAACAAGGACAAGAACCACAAGGGTGAGTATAATGAAGTGAGCGAGCATTTCTATGTCTTTCCCCCTCCCTCCCTCCCTCCCTCCCTCCCTCTTCTCGTCCAACGACCAACTAGGAGAGAGCAACTACACGACTGCAAGCGCTAGTAAACACGCTGCCCAGCCAGTAAACAACCTCTCGAGTGCACATGTAGTCTGTCTCCCTAAATACTATGCCTCGAGGCGGGGCGTGAGTCTGTGCCTTGTAAAACACGACTTCTGGATTTAGGGGCCCCTTCGATCTTCGTTCCTTCCTCGTTCCCCTTCACACGCGCCTCCCGCTACCTACTTGGGGTTGTGCAGCAGGGCCTGTCGCATCCTCTTCATCTCCTCCTCGTCCTCCAGCTTCGTCGCGTCCAACCCTCGGATCAGGGTCTGCGGCGAAGGCGGCACGGAGTGCGGCGACCTCAGCTCCTTTCCCTCCCTCTCCCTCAGAGGTGGGGGCGACTTGCCCTTCTTGTTCTCCTTCTTCTTCTTCTTCTCCTGCCTGCCTCCCCTTCTCTTCTTCCTACCCTCTTCCTCCTCCTCCTCGTCAGCGTCCCAGTATATGAAGGGGTAAACCACCTCCTGGTCGAGGGCGGGAAGCAGGGAGAGGCTGAATTGGAACGACTCCAACGTCGCCACCAGCGCCAGCAAGATGTTGGAGCCTTCCGGGCAGAGAAGGAGGGAGGCCGAGGGGCGGTAGAACACCTGGAAAAGGGGAGGTGAGAAGGGAGGAACGAAGGTTTCTAGTCAGTGGACAATCACTTGACAAACGATCGGGAAATGCGGGACTTGACAATCCTCGCCTCACCGGCTGCACGAGCTATGACCATGCCCCCCCCCCCCCTTCCCTCCCTCCTCCCCTCCCTCGTTGCTAGCTTGCCTGCAGCAGGTGGTTGTGCTGCGCTATGAGGGCGCACAGGCTACTCTCCAGGCATCCCATGTTGAGGCACAGCCGCAACCAGGCGCGGGCCCGACCTATAGGTGGCGGAAGGGGAGCGAGGTAGAGGGAGCAAGACGTGATGATACGGGTAAGCGAGGAAATAAGGAGGGGAGGGAGGGAGGGAAGAAGGAAGGGAGAGAGGGCACGCACCGACAACGTTGTTGACGGCGCCCGAGGCCAAGACTGTCTCATACGCCGCGCGCAGGCCCTGCAGCTCGGGTGGCACCTGTCCGAGGGAAAGAACAGATAGGGAGGGGAACGACATGGGTATTGCGACGTATACGACTTGCCTCTCTTCCCTGCTCTCCTCCAGGCCTCCCTTCTATCGCACCTCCTCCGCCAAGGGGTGGTTTTGGCCCGGGGGGTCCGGGAGAAAGCCCCGCCGATCGTGGCCGTGCTGTTGCTGCCGAAAGGGACAGAACAAAATAGACCAGGGAGGGGCGCGATGAGCATATACATGCATCAAGTGAGCGCGTGAGACAGTTGTGAGACAGCCCAGAGACTCCCTCCGTCCAGCCACTTCCCCCCCTCCTCATACCCACCGTCGGGTGGTACCCATGCGGGAGTTGGAGGCAGCCGGTCGCCGCAGTCCAGACCATCCTCCAAAACGGCAGCACACCTGTCATACGCAATGTGCAGGAAGAATATGAAATGAGAATCCCCCGCTAAAGACTGCATACTCCCTTCCTCCTTCCCTCCCTCCCACCCACTTCCTCCCCCTCATCTCATCACCGTGAAACTCCTGGCGCCGCATGCCCAAAAACACGCACTGCTCCAGAGCCCGCAGCACGGCTGCCACCGCTGGATCCTCTCCCTCTCCCGCCCCCTCGATCACCTGTCGAGCTTTCCGCCGGGTTGCTGCCTCTTCCCCGGCCTCATCGTTCTTCCTCTCTCTCCTGGCTTGCACCACGCGGCTTCTTTGCCGAGGCGGTGGAAGCGAGCGAGGAGGCGCGGCAGCGGCAGAGGAGGACGAAGAGGACGAAGAAGAGGAGGAAGCCGATGACGGGAACAGGGAAGAGGGACGGGGAACCTTAAGTGCTGCGGAGGAATCGGGACCAGTAGGAGCCTTCGTTGCCGTAGCAGCAGCAGCAGCAGCAGCAGCAGCAGCAGCAGCAGCAGAAGAAACAGCAGCATCAGGAACAGCAGCTTTGGCAGAAGCATGAGAAGAGAAAGGCGCCAGTAGCAGCTCACTGCTCTCCCCCGTGTCTCCAGCCGTAAGAGGAGGAAGAGGAGGAGGGGGAGGAGGGGAAGCAAGTGTTGGTTCATCTGCAGAAGCTGTTAGGAAGGGGAGGGAGGCTTTCCCTTCGGCTTGTGTCGCTTCTTCGTTCGCTGTAGCTCTGGCGATGATAGAAGAGGAAGGCAAAGGTGACGACGAGGTCGAGGACGAGTTAGAGGGCGGGATGCTTTCAAGGCTTGGGTTTCCCCTCTTCTTTGTATCTCCCATAGGAGCAGGAGGCACGTCCGAAACGTCTTGCAGGGTGGACGCGGAGACACACCCCTCCTCGTCATCGTGAGCATTTGAGGCCGTAGAGGATGAGATGGAGAGGGTGCCTCCGGGCGAGAAGGGCGGGTAGCAGCGCTCTCTCAGAAGCACCTGGATGCGACAAAAAAAGGGTTTCGTCGGGATGAGATGGCAGACACTAGACTAGTAGTCTAGACCAAGGAAGCAGAGGAAAATAGGACTATTATCTGTACACGCACCCTACATACCTGAATCGCGCGCTTGAACTCCACGAGGGCGTGTTGCTGCGGGGTGCCGCCCGTTAGGAGGCCGTCGGCAGGGGAGGGAGGGATGCGAAGGTCGTAGTTGCCGGCCTTGACATGGGGCGTCGGCTGTGGACGCAAGGAATGAAAAGAGGACGCGGGGAGGGAGGAGGCGCAGCCTGATAAATGGATGTCGATTTTGCTGTTTTCCTTCCCCGATCGTTGCCTGTCCTTGCTGCCCCCTTCTCCTCCGGCGCTTGACCCGCCACCTAGCCAGCTACCAAAAAGCCACGACATTGTGTGGGTGGCGCAATGGTGATGGCGGTGTTTGCAGGTAATTTATTTTCTAGTCGCGAAAGTGTTGAAAGGGACGGATGATATGGGGAGGCAAGTGGACGAGGCTTGTGTGCGGGTTATGTACCAGGTGCGCTCCGAGCGCTGCCTGTCGAGCTGGAGGAGGAAAGGAAAGGAGGGATGCATTTGTAGTGGATAGAGATGGCCAGAAATGCCAGCAGACGATCATCCTGCTACTCTCAGGTAGAGGAGGAAATGAGGGACGCATTATTCATCTGTAGGTGGTCCAACATGCAGGCGGACGGGTGTATTGCTGGTCTCCGCACGGCAAAGTAGGACAGATCATCATGAGGTGACCCAAGAAAAGGCGATTTATCTTGTGAGCCCCCCCCCCTCCCCCTCCATTGCCCTGCGATGGACAAGTCCCCTACAGCATGCAGGGACAGGGAAACACATGCCTTGATGCGCCCTGACTCTATCTACATTCATCATCAGGTGGTCTCCACCAAATGCAAGAGTCGGCTTCTGCTGCATCAAGCAACCCTGATCATCGCCTCCCTGTCCTCCACCCTAGGCACATTCTATAAACCAGAAGCACGACCACCGTGCTCGTACATGCGTCAGGACCGCCGTGTCGCTGCTGCTGCCCCTGCCATCCCCTTCGGCGTTCGTTTTTTGTGTCTTTTGCTTGCCGCCGTGGCGTCCAGTAGCGGTACGTGATATATACCTCCCGCATAATTTCCCCTCAATTCCTCTGACAAGGCGCTTGCGTGGTCAAGCGAAGCTGCCAAGCAAGACATGGCAGCAGAAAGCACATGCTAGTCTGCCTCTCGATTACCACGACATTCATCGTTCCCGGACATCCTCGTATGTAGTCGTCAGACTAGAAGATTTGATCTTTTTCGCATACACACAGCTTTCTTGATCCGCCGCGCTGCTCCTACCACCACCCTCTGCCGCTCCTTATCAAGCCCAAAATCCGCCAAGCTCAGGACCAGCATGAGTGCAGTGCCTGCCACGATTGCCGTGGAAGGCACGAAGGGCAACCCGTTCAAATTTTCGTGGCAGCAGACCATGCTCCGCATCAAGGACCCTGCCAAGTCCCTGCCCTTTTACGAAGAGGTAGTTTTGCAAGGAAGGCTGATAAATTGTGAGGTTGGGCAAATAGAGAGACCTTGTAGACTTACTTTTTTCTCCCGCGCTTTCTCTCTCCTCATCCCCGTTGATCCCCTCCCTTTCGTCCACCCCGTTCTCCGCCAGACCCTGGGCTTCCACCGCCTGCACGAGTACAAGTTCGACTCCTTCTCGCTATACTTTCTCTACGTTCCCACTCCTGAAGAGAAGGCCACGCTTCCTGCCTGCGGGACCAAGGAGAGCGAGAAGTTCCTATGGTCCATGAAGGGAACCGTGCTCGAGCTCACCTGGTAAGGAGGGAAGAAAAGAGAGAGGGACAGAGGAGGAGGAGGAGGAGGAGGAGGAGGAGGAGGAGGAGGAGGAAAGAGGAGAAGGAAAGAGGAAAGAGGAGGAATAAGACATATTTTGGAGGGAGACGATATCGTCTCATTTTTCAGTGAGTCAAAGGATAATTGAGAGTGCCAGTCAAGCAAAGTAAGCAACGGCCAGATCATCTCACCTAGGCCCCCCCCCGCCCTACCCCACGCCCTCCCTCCCTCCTAGGAATCACGGCACAGAGACTCAGACCGACTTCAAGTATAATAACGGGAACGAGGAGCCGCACCGAGGCTTCGGACACATCGCCGTGGCCTGTGACGACGTCCATGCGGCGTGCTCGGAGCTGGAGAAGAAGGGGGTGGCCTTCCAGAAGAAGCCGGACGAGGGCCGAATGAAGGGATTGGCTTTTGTCAAGGACCCCGACGGTGAGGGCTGAGGGAGTAAATGGGTAGGGGGAGGAGAGAAGGAGGAGATGGTGTAGGAGGGAAGAAGGAGGTGTTCCATCCAACGTGACGGTTATACGCATCTATCTGCTTTCCTTTCACGTCTATCTAGTCCTTTTGGATCCCCTAACTCCCTCGCTCACACGCCCTCTTCCTCCCTCCAGGCTATTGGATCGAGGTGATCTCCCGCGATCCCACCTCCCCTGCCTTCAGCGGCCCCTCCCCCCCTCCCTTCAGCCTTGCTCAGACCATGCTCCGGGTGAAGGACCCCAACGCCAGCCTCGCCTTTTACCGAGACCTGCTGGGCATGCGCGTGGTGGCCGTGAAGCACTTCTCCGACTTCTCACTCTACTTTCTCGCGCAGCCCGCCGCCCTCCCCCCCTCCCTCCTGCCCTCCCTCCCGTCCGACCCGGAGGACGAGGCAGGCTGGGCTCTGATGAAGCAGCTGCCGGGGCCGGTGCTGGAGCTGACGCACAACCACGGCACCGAGGGCCAGGCGGGCTTCAGCTACCACAACGGCAACACGGACCCGCGCGGGTTCGGCCACGTGGGCTTCCTGTGCGACGACCTCGAGGAAGCCTGCGCGATGCTGGACAAGGAGGGCGTGGCCTTCCAGAAGCGGCCGAGCGAGGGCAGTATGCGCGGTCTGGCTTTCGCCAAAGACCCCGACGGGTACTGGGTCGAGCTCGTGGGCAGGGGCCTCACTGTGTAATGGAGCGGGGGAGGAAGAGAGAGTTTTCCCGAGGGGGTGCATGTCGCTGTCGGCGAGAAGAGAGGGCGAAGAGGAGTGGTGAGAGAGATGGGAGAACGAGGTTACGATCAATATGAGAAGGAAAAATGCAGGGACTTAAAATCATAAAAGGGGCACGAAGGTGTGACGTGCGATATAAGTAGTCTCTTTTCTAACTTCGCTCGTTTTTTCCGTTCCTTAATTCATGTACCGGCACCAACGACGACGACGAAGTGGAAGCGCTCTGGGAGCGCTCCAAAGACGAACAAGCCAAGGCCTGGAGGAAAGGAAATCTTTGCTATTCCTGCCTCCTCGTCTTGTCTGTTTCGCCACTTCGTCCCCCCCCTTTAGGCGAATGACACTCTTTCGCTTCCGATAAAGACACCCAGAACAAGAGAACCCCCCGCTACCAACCCCCACACGCGTTTGCTACTACTCCTGCATCTCCTTTCATCCATGGTGATGCCCTTGCCGTCCTCGTTTTCGCAATGTCCCTTCTCGACGCCCCCTGGGCAGCAGCGCGCTGCCCCTCTCACCTTACTCCTTCAATGTGCCTTTTTGGTCCTTCTTAACCTTCACCTCCCTTACTCCTCCTTGGCCTGGGAGGTAAGAGGGGGGGCGAGCACGATGATAAGGGCGCCGAGAGTAATGAGGCCGGCAATGGGGCCCGTGTAGCCGCCGAAGTCCGTGTCCTTTGCCGCGATCAACACGTCCGAGGCCGCCTGAAAGCTCTCCGCGGGAATCACGTCCATGGGACTCAGCTTCGTCACCGTGCGGGCCTGTGGGCGAGGATGGAAAAAGAGGGACAGGGTGATAAGAGGAGGAAAGGGGGTCACACTAGCGAGGGTGGATCAGAAATCTGTTGGCGTAGGAGTAGGTGCCTAGACGCGCAAGGCATAGATAATTAAAGGAGAACAGACGAATGAGGGACGTGGAAGGGACAAACACACACACACACGACACGTCGCCAAGGTCATCTTTCATGCTTGCCTCCCGGCGTACCTGGCGAGCCATGCGAGGGGTGGGGGGCATGAAGGCGCTAGAGATGCTCATGATGATTGCGGCCACGAGGGCGAAAAGGGCGAAGGAAACCCGCATCTTTGACTTGTGGAGTTGGTAGTGGACTGTGGGTGGGTCGGTGGGTGGGGGCGTGTATGTTGAGGGTCAGTTTGTCGAAGTCATACCAGTAGCGGTGGATCACTCAAAGCGGCAAGCTTTTGTAGCCATGAGATGATTCTTCATGGGAGTAATGCTCATCAGTAGGACTTGCGCAATGCTAGCTACGTGTCGGTGTACGCTTAGCACCAAGGAGAGAAAGGTATTGCCTGGGAAGAGAAGAAAGGAGGAAGCAAGGAGGAGTTACACCGTCTCTCATGCCGCCTCTGTATATATCTGTCATCCACGCCTTGCACTGAAACGTGCCGACGAATTGCCTGCACCTGGCCTACATGAGTTGGGTTACTGTGAGTGGAATGGCAAAGGGGGAAAGGCAACAAAGCTTTCCTCTATATCCAAGATTTCCAGTCGCTCGCCTCTTCAAACGAACGCTCAAGGAGCTCCGAGGGATTATGAGCGCTTTAGCACCGCTTTTGCTGTTTTGCTGGCGCAAAGCGGTGCTCTTTGTCGACCGTCCAGTTTGCCTGCAAACCTTACACAACAAAAATTGAGACTCTCAAGCTAGGATGTCCTCTGTTTCGACAGTCAGGTTGCTGCCTTGTTTGACCTCATTTGGGTTTGCCTTCAACTTGCGGCTTGGACCAGTTCTATACGTACGTACACCATTCTTTACATTGTGAAGGCGAGCCGCTCACCTCTTGGGGAATTAAAAAGATCTCTGTAACTCTTTCCCCCCGATAGTTTGATAGCCACACCTTCCCTCTCTTTCCCTTCCCCAGCTTACATGTGTTTCCTCCATGTGTCCGTGTCTCTCTTTTGCCTTGCCCTCATGCCGCTTGCAAGACTAGCCAAGAAGTCTTGGCTTCGACCTATAGCAGTCCTCATTCACCATCCTCACCCAACGACTCTCGCTTTCGGTTAGGGTTAGGGTTAGGGTTAGGGTTAGGGTTAGGGTTAGGGTTAGGGGTAGGGTTAGGGTTAGGGTTAGGGTTAGGGTTGGGGTTAGGGGTAGGGTTAGGGATAGGAATAGTGTGAGGGTAGGG